>Ga0070735_10003286_pt1 | contig 14246 bp, 13 predicted proteins | sample Coa_R1_FD_66443 | JGI IMG/M metagenome (GOLD analysis project Ga0070735, IMG submission 66443) | Surface soil microbial communities from Centralia Pennsylvania, which are recovering from an underground coalmine fire - Coalmine... | ecosystem: Environmental > Terrestrial > Soil > Unclassified ...
CCGGAATATCGCATTGCCGAGGACCTGCGCGTTGCAACAGATTCACCCGTCGATTTCGTCGCCGGTGTTGCCTCGGCATTCCTGTCCGCTACGACCTTCATCGTGGTGCTCTGGACGATCGGCGGTGCGCTGACCATCCCGATAGGACATTCGACGCTAACAATACCCGGCTTCCTGGTGATCGCGGCAATTCTCTATGCAGCAGTCGCTTCGGGATCGATCGTGGCGATCGGCCGCAGCTTTGTGCAGATATCAGAAGACAAGAACCAGGCCGAAGCCGAATTTCGCTATACTCTCACGCGCGTGCGCGAAAACGGCGAAAGCATCGCGCTTCTCGGCGGCGAAGACGAAGAGCGCGATGGTATCGACAGGACCTTCGCCAACGTCTTGCGCCAATGGGCCCGGCTAGCCGGGCAGCACATGCGTACCACCCTGGTATCTCAGGGATCTAGCCTGGTCGCTCCAGTGGTGCCACTTCTGCTCTGCGCGCCAAAATTCCTGGACGGGACCATGACGCTTGGTCAGGTTATGCAGGCGGCATCCGCATTTACGATCGTGCAAGGTGCGTTCGGATGGCTGGTCGACAATTATCCGCGGCTGGCTGACTGGAACGCTTGTGCACGCCGGATTGCCTCATTGATGATGTCGCTCGACGGCCTTGAGCGCGCCGAGCAAGCCGACGGATTCGGACGGATCAAACAAGGAGAGACGACGGGCGAGACCATGCTGAGCCTGGAGAACCTCTCGGTGTCGCTGGACGACGGCACGGCCGTGGTCGACGAAACGGAAGTCATCGTTGATCCGGGCGAACGTCTACTCGTCGCAGGAGAATCCGGTTCGGGCAAAAGCACGCTCGTTCGCGCGATTGCAGGACTTTGGCCCTGGGGCAGCGGCCGCGTCAATTTCCATCCCGATCGGCGCCTCTTCATGCTGCCACAGCGGCCGTACGTACCTTCCGGGTCGTTACGCCGCGCGGTCGCCTATCCCGGTTCTGCAGACAGCTGGGACGAGAAGGAGATCGGTGCGGCGCTGAAAAAGGTCGGGCTGGATCATCTCAAAGAAAAAATTGAAGAGGAGGCCCCCTGGGACCAGACATTGTCGGGCGGCGAAAAGCAACGTCTCGCATTCGCCCGGTTACTGCTTCATAACCCGGATATCGTCGTGCTCGACGAGGCTACTTCCGCGCTCGATGAGAAAAGCCAGGACCGCATGATGGAAATCGTAATGAACGAATTACCCAATGCGACGATCGTCAGCGTGGCCCATCGCGCCGAGCTTGAGGCCTATCACAGCCGCAAGATCACGCTTGAGCGGCGTAAGGGCGGAGCCAAGCTCGTCAGCGACATCGACCTGATTCCTCGGAAGGGGAAACGGCGCCTGCTTGGCCGGTTCCTTCGAAATCGCAAGCCCGCGGGTAAACACGAGAAACCCCAATAACGCAAATTCGATGCGTTGGCGCCTACCCCGATGCACCGTCCATATGCGCCTGCAACAGCGTCGGCGGCCAATTCCATCAAGGCAACGTCGAAGTCTCGCACCTGGGATGCCTTCGAATATCCCATCACAAACGTGCCGATCGGATACTCGTCTCGTCCGTAGACCGGTCAGGATTGCAGCGAGCGGATTCCACGATTCTTGCACAATTGCACAAAGCGCTCGTCGAATCGTATCTCTGTTGTCATCGTGCGATGTTATCACCCCATATCCTTGATAGAGGATTGAAACGTTGCTGGCAGGTTCAGAAAAATGGCGCGGGTCAATCGCATTCGGTCGATGCTTGCGATGCTGACTCCGGTTCGAGAGAAAGGCGCCATTGCTTCGACGCGATTGAACACTGATGCGATATATAAGATTCCAGAGACATGAATCCCCGCGTCTAAGATCAAGACCTACAGGTTGAACGATCTGCATAGCAATCGCAGACCGCGACAGATCGCTCAAGCAAGCTTGGCGTAAGCAAATTACTCAATCTTGGCCAGCGTCTCCAGCCGCGATGTGTGCAGATTTGACTTGTCGGAAAATCAGCGAACCTCACCGCATTGCGAAAGCTGCAAGCATCATGCAAAGGACAAAGACTGCACTCAGGCCGAGGCCGGCAATCCGTGCTTCTTTTCGAGAATCCATATTGTCCCTCCTCGGTTGGTGGCACGTCATGTCAATTGGCGGCGGGCCGCCCTCCTCGACGGCCCGCCGCTGCGACCTACTCAACCTCTTGGACGACCATGCGGGTGTCTGGGTCCACCAGCATCACGTGCTCTCCAGAATAGACGTAGCGGTACCGTGCAAGCGACGGACCCCACTCGGTAGGAACCGCTTCCAGCTCGACTTCGCGCGGCACGGGCGAGCCCACCACAATCCGTTCACGGCTTTCGATGGGGTGAATCCGATGTTCGGCGACGTAAGTCCGGATTCTGGTGCGGTACTCCGGCTCGATCTGAACCGTGGCTGCATGCCCGGTGCCAGTCGTCGTCACGACAGTACCCTGGGCCAGCGCGCTGCCCGAGAGCAGCGATGCCGCAGCGGAAATCAGCAACAACTTCTTCATGACATTGCTCCCTTGCCGCTGGATGCGGCGGTGGCGTGAACACTTGGATGGGTCCTTTTGTTCCGGGTCGCCGGAACCAATTTGCCTCGCTTCCTGTTGTCGCGGAGCCCGCGGAGTTGCCGCGAGTAACAGGAGGAGGACATTATGAATTTTAGGACCTTTGCTGCTGTGACCCTCGTCGCGGCATTTGTCGCGCCGGCGTTTGCGGCGGATGAGTACTATGTCGTGCAGGATGTGAAGACGAAAAAATGTACGATCGTCGACAAGAAACCCGTCGACACGACCACTACGGTCGTTAGCCCGGCCGGCACGATTTACAAGACCCATTCTGAGGCCGAGACCGGCATGAAGAGTGTCAAGGTTTGCACCTCGAACTAGATCAGACAGCCAATCGCCTGAGGAGAAAGAATGCGCGAAAGTATTCGCTACGAGCTTCTTCACGGCGGCTTGGCTGGTCTCGGCCGCTTATGCGGCAACGACGATGTCAACCGTACCGTCCCACAGTTCGACCGTCACCAACTACTACAAGCAGGACGTCTTCGACCCCCAACAGTCGAAAATTGGGGCCATCGACGATGTGCTGGTGGAAAGTCGGGCAAGATAACCGGTCTCGTCATCGGTGTCGGCGGCTCTCTCGGGGCTGGCGAGAAGGACATGATCGTTCCTCTCACAGCCGTCAAATCCGAGAAGAGAAACGATAAGTGGTACCTTACGATGGACGAACCGAATGATAATCTGAATAGCGCGCCGGGCTTCAAATACAACGGAACCACTACGACCTGGGAGCCCGAGAAAAAGTAGCTTGGTCACCGCGTTTATGAGAATGCCGTCGGCCAGGTGGCCGACGGCAATTTCATTCTTCGAACTAAAGTATCGTTTCATGGTCGTCAGCTTATGCCGATAGCCTGCTCGGCAGCTTTGGCAATACCTACGCTGACATGAGAACGCAGCAGCAGAGCACACATTTGTTGCGTTTGCCATTTGCTGCCAGCAATCCGGGACTATCACTCTGTCAGGGTTTGCAGTGTCGGCGGCGGCGTCGTTTAGGTCAGGAGCCACATTGGAACCGATTACCGCAACCGTGGGAACTGGCGGTTCGCCCAGCAGTTGGCTTTTCGAGGCGGTGAGCTACGGCGACCGATCAGACATCATGAAGGACCTGTCTAACGCGGCATTCCCTCCCGAGGTGATTGAAATCATGACAACCGCCTTTGAAGCCGCCGTGGCGACGCTGCCTGAACCTGTTCACTCGGTTCATACCTCAATTATCGCCGAATCGATCTTGCGGACAGCCAGCACCGGCGAACGAGACCCAACCGTACTAGAGCGAACAGCGCTTATGGAGCTCCAACTGGCGCGGCGATGCTAAAGCCGAATTCTGCAATCCGAGCCTACCGAGCATCCATTCCGTTCGGCGGCGAAGGCCACTGTCGCTCGCCCCGGGCCGCGCGAACAGGTGGGTTAAGGCCTTATAGCGGCCCTGCCCGGCGCGAAACCGGCATCGGCTGCTGCGGCCGTGGCGATCCCAAGAGCGACAATAGTGACCGATATCCGTAGTAGCGCGCCACCGCGCGGCAGCGGTGTTGGCCATGCATCAGCAGACGCCCAGACGTGGTTTACACTTGCCATTGCCAGCCACCGGCACGTTTGCGCAGCGACAGATCGTAGTAGGAAAATCGCCCGGTGCTCATTGCTCCAGCCCTATCAGCACTCAAACGATAGCCAGTGCGGTTAGGTCCAACCATTCCGGGTTTGTACGGGAAATGATCAGTGTGCTGATTTCGGTGGACCTGACCCGGTCCAAGCTCGCCAATGCGTTGGCGTGACGTCGACTGACGCACCTGTTTTGGACTTCACCCAACCCGGTCGCGCACGGCGGCAGGGAAACACAAGCGCATTGCCACCCAAATTCGCACGCGCCTAGTTGGCGTGATCAACATCTCAAATCGTCCTAACGCTGTGGCAACGTACTACGATTCATCAAATACGCAAGAAATGCTGAGTGGTAGGGTTTGTCGCGGTTCAGTTGATCAGCACTCCGATCAAGATCAAAGCGAAAGCGACCACGTCGCGAGTTGAACACCAACGAACAGCTACGACCTCACTCAAAGGGGGGGCGAATGACGAATGAGAGTTTGGTCTGCGAATAGTTCTCATTTGAAAAAACTGTTCGCCTAGCAAACAGTTACGTCCGAAACGGACTCGCATTGACAGCCGAACCGCAACAATGACAAGGGATGTAAATGTCTGCGGATGGCGGGCCGCCACGTGATTGCTCCTCGAAACCTCAAGCTTCCGTGCAAAACGTACCGCGCGCCTATAGTTCTTGCGTTGGCGATTGCAACCAACGCAAACGCCGCCGATCTTCCGTTCAAGGCTCCGCCCGCGCAAGCCGGCTATGACTGGACCGGCTTCTATGTCGGCGGCCATATTGGGTTCGCGACCGGAAACTCTGGCTGGACGTTCGATCCAATTGGTGGCGGCGCGCCGGTGTCCGGCTCCTTCGGACTCTACCAGTCACCCAACGCATTCCGGGAGAGTGGCAGCTGGTTCGAGGGCGTGCATGCCGGCTACAATTATATGCTGCGCAACCGTGTGGTGCTGGGCGTCGTTTCCGACCTACCCCGACCCAATTTCCGGCATGACCATCGGCGGGATATCGAATTTTGCGTCGATGACGGAAGTCCGAAATCTTACGCGTTGCGTGTCGCAAAACACAAATTTATCTGCGTACGTAGAGCCGTGGGTGCGGACGTTGACGGCCTTCGACCGTCTTTCGATCCGCGCATGATCAGTCGCGCCTGATTTCGTATTTCCGTTATCAGCGGCGCAATGGCAGATGTCGGGAGGTCAAAACTAATCTAAAAACGGCGCGTGTAGACTCATCGCATTCGGTGGAGGCGACAATTGAGTAAACATCTCAATTAACCAACGGAAATAGCTCGCGTTTCTTCTTTCGCCATAGCAACCATCCTCATCGGAGGGCATTCTCCTTTCACCGTCGGCAGCGTCACATTCTCGTAGGCGCCGGGGGCTGAGAGCCCGATCGCGCTCCCGCCTGCACCTAACAAGGAGCAGCGCCATGTTGAAGCGGCGTCGTCAAAAGCAAACGATATCCTTCAAAGGTCGCCTGGCTGAATGGGCGGAAAAGATCCGCGAGCAGGCGGCCCGACTTCCGCCCGGAATCGAGCGTGATGAGATGCTCAAGAAAGCAAGCCAAGCTGACACCGCGGCGCATCTCGACGACTGGGCCAACTCGCCGGGCTTGCGGCCGCCGACATGAGATCGGACCACCATGGGACGCTACTATTTCGACCTGATAGACAGCGACGGCCTAGCGGTTGATGAAGAGGGCCTTGAGCTACAGGACCTTCAAGAGGCCGGCGAGGAGGCCGCCCTGTCCTTGGCGGATGCCGCCCGCGATGGTCTCCGCAGATCGGACGGCTCGCTCAATCGATTGAGCGTAGAGGTCCGAACCGACGCCGGTCCGTTCATGCGGGTCAGTTTCTCGTTCAGTCCCGACAGAAGAAACTAGCAGGCCGACGTCGATATTGCTGATCTTTCGACACCGAACCGGGCCAACGAGGGGATGTGACGTTTCTTTCTTCGAAGCACTTGCTTCCCGAAAGGACAAAATCAACTTAGCGGCTGGCAAATGCGCAAGGAAGCTAACCAGAAGAGCTGTTTCTCGATCGGCATAATTCCGGGTTATGTTGCGAACTTCAATTGGATCCCGGCCCTTCAGAGCGGCCCGCTACACGCTCGACCGGTCGCTGCCGTATCGGCTTTCGCGGCAGGATCCCCGGGCCTTCCACCAACCCAAAGCACCGAGAGGGGTTTGGCTCGATTCTGCATCTTTGACATCGAGGCCGGCTTGCCCCAGCAAAATGGAACCATCGGTCCTACCACGCATTCTGCCTTGCAAAGCTGGAGGAAACCGCATGGCACAACTCGTCGACGCTTCGAATGGATCGGTAGCGATTGAAACGCCTGGTGTCAGCTGGGGAGCCATTCTAGCGGGTGCGGCGGCGGCCTGCGCGCTCACCTTGCTGCTTCTCTCCTTGGGCGTGGGGTTGGGATTTGCGGTGGTTTCCCCTTGGGACAGCCGCGGCGCTTCCTCAACGAGCTTCGAGATCGGCACGGGGCTATATTTCATCGTCATGGCGATGATTTCGTCTGGGTTGGGCGGATATCTCGCCGGCCGGCTGCGGCGGAAATCGATCGGCCTCGAAACAGCGGAAGTCCAGTTCCGTGACACGGCGCACGGTTTCCTGGCCTGGGCGGTCGCCTCGATCGTGGGTGCGGTGCTTCTCGCATCACCCGCAAGCTCGCTGCTCGGTAGTGCGACTGGAGGAGCGGCACAGGCGGCGGCAAGTGCATCGCAATCTTCGCCTATGAACAACTACGCCGACACGCTCCTGCGCTCGGACAACCGAGCCGATCAGCAATCGCTTGCCGACACGCGCGGCGAGATCGCGCGTCTTCTGACGAGCAGCTTTCATGCGAACAACGACGTCAACGCGGCGGATCGCGCCTATCTCGTGAAAGCCGTCGCGGCGCGCACTGGCTTAAGCCAGGCCGACGCGGAAAAGCACGTCAATGACGTGATAACGCAAGCGAAATCAGATCTCGACAAGGCGCGCAAGGCCGCGATGCTTACAGCCATCTGGCTGACGCTGTCTCTCTTCATCGGCGCCTTCGCGGCCGCTGCGGCGGCTTGGGAAGGCGGGGGTGTGAGAGACGGAACGTGGGGCGGTGTCAATATGCGTGAAACCTTAGCGCGATCTCGCTAAGCGAACCTGAAAACGGAGAACCACAATGCCTATTCTTCTTTGGCTGCTCGGAATCCCGATCCCCTTGATCATCCTGATTATGCTGCTGCATCACTAGTGACGCGGGTGTAGTCCGCGCACCACGCAGTCCGCTCGTCGCCAACGAGCTTCCGTTCACTCTGGTCCACAGTCAGACAAGGGAAAAGCCACGCGTTGTGAGCGACGGCTTTTCCTTATTCAGAGGGCAGCGAAGCCGGCCTTCGAGTTGATCCTGCTTGCCGTTGATGACGTCGAGGTCGTCATGAGTTGCCGCACTGCTCCTTGACCTTGCCCGTGACCCTGCTTCCAATTGCCATCGACCCGATTCCAGTCCACCGGGCTCCTCCTCAGTTAGATCTGATTTAACCGAGAGCTTTCGCCCAGCTTCCTGCTGCGGCACTGCGCTCGGATGGTCCGGAGCAGCAGAGGTTCAGCAACATGGATGATGCGCCCGCGTTTAAGCGGCTGGAGCGCGCCGGCTACGTCAAGGAAGAGATGAACGAGGACGGCAAGTCGCCCGAGAGCCAGCGCAAAGCCCAGAAAGGCCGCAATGTGCAATGCGGGTAGGATCGAAGACGGCAAGGCACCGAAGACCACCTCGCCCCGCAGCGGCAATCCGGAAAAATGATTTGAGCACGCTCTCGCCCAGCGAGGCGGCGGCGTATGACGGACGCGCGGCGTGAAGAGAACCACTCCTCAACTGAGAAAGGCGGCCGGCTCGGTGGCGCCGCCTCGGCGAAGCGGCCGGCGTCTCAGCGTTCCCGGTCGGCAAAGAAAGCCGCAAAAACCAGAAAGCGACGCGCGGCCTAAACCAGCGACGAGAGAGTGAAATGGGCCGCGACGCCGCCTATTTGGTCAGCGCGTCGTGCTATTGACGGCGCTGATCTATGGCACTCTCGCTACCCTGCCGCAACCGTGCCTTGGACCGGTTGGCCTATAGCGCCACACCCGAGCGATACCCGACGCAGTCAGACCTGACAGCGACATGTCGACGCCGGAGCACATCTGCGCCTTCGGCCTCAAATCATTGGATCTGCCGCAGCGCGGAGGTTTTGAAGTCGAGGATCATCGGCTTAAGAACCGAGCCGAGACAGACGCCCTCATGGTGCGCGAAGGCGCCGACACGACGCCGCAAACCTTCGTCGGAGCCAACCGCGTGGGAGACCACGACGATCTCCGTTGCCATAACAAGGCCCGAAAAGCCGATCGATCCGGCCGCGATCGGCGAGGCTCTCTCCGGCGATAGCTTCGCTCGGGTCGAACGAATAAATCGCTCGGGTCGACGCACTGCGACAATTGCCGTCGTTCAACTCCCATCGATCCGACTACTGCTGGTTGCGCGTTATGAGTCAGCGCCCTAGCTCGCACGGCGGCCATCAGTTCCGTTTTAGGGAATTGCTGGTGGAGAAACATCGGCAGCCTCCCCTAGCCGATCTATGCTGCTTCGAACGAACCAGAAGTCGACAAACATCACGTATTGCCAGAACGTTTGGATTTCACATCCGACTGAAAATTCGATTTTGTGGCAGCAAGCGCCGCGGCCAGTTCAGCGATGTGATAAGGCTTCGGCAAAATGCGAATGCCAGCCGCTTCGGCCTCGCGGACTGCACCTTCCGAGTAGCCGCTAGTCAGCAGCACAGGAACGTCACTCCTTCTTTTCCTGACCTCGTGCGCCAATTCGACGCCGTTCATGCCGCCGGGCATCATTATGTCCGAAAAGATGAGATCGATTACCCGCCCGTCGGCAAGGGCTCCAAGTGCTGCGGCGCCGCTGGCCGCGTGCGTGACATCGTAGCCCAGCTCGTCGAGCATCTCACTCACCAATGCGGCGACTTCCGCATCATCCTCGACCAGCAGGATTCGGCCATGATTGTTCGTATTTGGACGCACCTTGCTCAGGTCGATCAAATGGCGCGCTTGGGAGGGATGATTTTGCGACTTTGGCAGATATAGCTCGATGCTCGTGCCTTGCCCGATCTGGGACTTTATGCGCACCGTCCCGCGCGACTGCGTGGCAAATCCGTAGACCTGCGCGAGGCCAAGCCCGGAACCTTTGCCGATATCCTTCGTCGTGAAAAACGGCTCAAAAACATGCGATAGGATCTCCTGATCCATGCCGATCCCAGTATCGACGACGGATAACCGGACGAAGTCGCCCGACAGCTGGTCGTCGCTGAGCCCGGACAGGTTCTCTCCGCGCACGACGATCGTCCCGCCATTTGGCATCGCGTCCCGCGCATTGACCGCCAGGTTGAGAATGACGAGTTCTAGTTCGCCCGGGTCGACCTCGATCGGCCAGAGAGACTGCGGAAAGTCGAATTCGACATGAACGTCGCCCCGGAGGCTCCGATCGAGTAGTTCGCGCATGCCGCCGATCTGCAAAGCGATATCGACATGCTCGGGACGAAGCTTTTGCCGGCGAGAAAAGGCCAGAAGCTGCCTGGTCAGACTTGCGCCACGCTGCGCGGCTTGCATCATTCCGTCCATGATACGGCGGCGGCGATCTGGATCCGGCTGTCGGTCCAGCACTTCCAGACCGCCAGAAATCACCATCAGCAAATTGTTGAAGTCGTGTGCGACGCCGCCGGTAAGCTGGCCAATGGCCTCGATCTTCTGGGCTTGACGAAAGCTTTCCTCGATTCGAGCGCGCTCATCCATTTCAACGCGCAATTGGTTGTTGGCTTCCTCAAGCGCTCGCGTTCTTACGGCAACCAGATTTTCCAACTCTTGAGCGGCGCTCTCACGCGCTTCAAGCAGGGCGCGGATTTCGTATTGGCGGCGCCGAGCGCGCATGGCCGATTGAACGGCGCTCGCCAGCGTCATTGGTTGGACCGGCCGCTCAATCAAAGACACGTTACGGAGCAGATCGATAATACCGCGACGCCATGCGACGAGAGCCGGTCTGTCCCGATGACTCGTCAGGACGATAAATGGAAGGTCGGACCATGGCGGCTGTGTCGAGATCCAGTTCGCCAACGCCGCCGTGTCCTTGCCGTAAAGGCCCTCCTCGGCGACAAATACAGTACCCACGCCCGAGTTCATTTCCGAGATCAGTGCGGGAAGATTCTGGCAGACGACCGCTTCTAAATTCAAACTTTTGAATAGTTCGACGGACGCCGGTCCATCCCGGCCGATCGGGGCAAAGACAAGAACACGATGATCCCGGCCCCCGCTCACTTGGCCTGTCCATCGGGCATTAGCGCGCCGGTATAATGCGGATTGCCGCAAAAGATGCCGCTAAACTCCTTCATCGGCGGCCCAAGTTTGATGCCGTCAGCGCTCAGGCGGAATTCCCTTATCGTATGCTCGTGATGGCCGCTGCGCTTTTTGACGACCGAAAGGGCTCGCCTTACGGTGCCCCCCAGTTCGAAGTAGCGCAGCATGAGCACGGCATCACTTAAATAGCTGATGTCAAGCGGCGTATCCATCGCACCGACGAGGCCATGTTGGGCAAGGATGAGGATGGTCAGCACGCCTTGCTGACCCAGATACGTCAGGAGTTCATGCATTTGCAGGACGAGGAAACGTTCGTCAGGCATCGCATTCAGATAGCCGTTCAAGCTATCGATAATGATGAGGCGCGCGTTATCAGCCTCGACGCTGTTGCGCACGTTTGCGGCGAATTCGCCCGGCGACATCTCTGCCGGGTCAATTTGCTGAAATCGGATATGTCCAGATTCGACATGTTTTTCGAGGGGTAGGCCGAGGGTACGCGCGCGGGCTTCAACCGTGCCGCGCCCCTCGTCGAAGGCAAAAAATACAGCGTGCTCGCCTCGTTCGGCGGCCGCGATCGCATAAGTGAGCGCTACGGATGACTTGCCGACGCCGGCTGCGCCGATCAGGAGTGCGTTGGTACCCCGTTCGAGACCCCCGCCAAGAAGCTGATCGAGTTCCGCGTTACCGCTCGGCGTCACGCTTCCAAGATATGACCTGTGATGTTCGGCGGCGATTAGTCGCGGAAAGATCCGCAAGCCGCCTTCCGCGATCGTAAAATCGTGGTAACCGCCGCGGAATTGCATGCCACGCATCTTGACCACGCGCAGACGGCGCCGTTCTCCGCCGTAGTCGAGCGCGAGCTGTTCGAGCATCACCACGCCATGAGCAATCGAATGCAATTGAAGATCGTCCTGAGACGACGATAAATCGTCGAGAAGAACGACCGTGCAGTTCCGGTTGGTGAAGAAGTGCTTTAATGCCAGAACCTGGCGCCTGTATCGAAGCGGATTTTGGGCCAGCAGGCGCAGCTCGGATAGGCTGTCCAACACCACGCGCGTCGGATTGACCCGTTCGACCTCCGCGAAGATCAGGTTGGTCGTTTCGCCTAGCTCCACTTCAGCCGGATGAAATACAGTGAGTTCGCGATCCGGATCGAGTGTCGTCTCCGGCGGGACCAACTCAAAGATGTCGACGCCTTTCAGCGACCAGCCGTGCCGCAGAGCAACGAGGGTTAGCTCGCGCTTTGTTTCGGACAGCGTGATATAGAGCACCCTCTCGCCAACGGTCACACCCTTCAAGAGGAATTGCAGAGCGATTGTGGTCTTGCCCGTTCCAGGTCTGCCCTCGTAGAGGTACATTCGATTGGCATCGAAGCCGCCGCCGAGAATATCGTCCAAGCCGGCACTTCCTGTCGAAATCCTTGGCAGGTCGGTAGGCTCGTTATCCCGCGATGCGCTTGAGTTATCGGTCATGTCGCCCTCGAACGCGTTTCACGAACCGGCGGCCGTTGTCCCCACGAGATTCCGGAACAGCGACCCGGGTACCGACCGTAAAACGCTTGAACCAACAAACTCCGAGGCAGTGCAACGGGTTCCCGCACCTCAGACGTTGGGCGGGCGTCGTTTTCGGCACGGCCTGTGGCCGCTGCGGGTGCGTTAATGCTCGCTGCAGCAAGTCGTGTCGCGCGCACCGACTTCGGCCTTTGTGTATCGCATCATTTGGGCGACAATTTCCTGAGTGAAACGATGACAGCCTGGAGGTCGTCACGTGAATAGGGTTTGCCAACAAATGCGATCCCGGAATCGCTGGCAAATTTGTCGCGCAAGGCGCCGTTGTTGTAGCCGCTCGCAATCACGATGGGCAGGTCGGGTCGGAGCGGATCGCCCGAAGTTCGGACACCAGAACGTCGCCTTTAAGATCAGGCAACCCGAAGTCGACGATAGCCACATCGATCCTGTCTTTCAGCAGCTTTATCTTGTTGATCGCATCACGCGCAGACGATGACGTTTCGACGCGGTAGCCGAGCTCCTCAAGATGGTCTACGGCAAGCATCTGAATGAGATCTTCGTCCTCGACCAGCAAGACGCGGCCTGTTTCGGACGCCTCGAGAGCATCGCTCAGCTTCGATGCAACCGCTGCGTAAGTGAACGGTTTTGGCAGCAACGACACGCCGGGATCCAACCGCCCATCATGGACGATGGCGTTGCGCGCATAACCGGTCGTAAAGAGGACCTTGAGATCGGGCCGCGCCTTGCGCGCCGCATCAGCGAGCTGTCGACCGTTCATGCCGCCAGGCAGCCCTACGTCCGTGAATAGCAAAACGATCTCTGGATGTCGCTCCAGAACCTGGAGAGCAGCCGCACCGTTCGCCGCTTCAAGTACATGGTATCCTAGTTCGCCGACGATGCCGGTCGTATGAGCGCGGACGTCATCTTCGTCCTCCACGACCAGAATGGTTTGGTGTGACGATCCCTTGGGCGCATGCGCCGAGGACTCGTCGATCTGGTCGGTTGCCTCGTTCGAGTGCAGGCGTGGCAGATAGATCCTGACCGTCGTTCCCTGGTCGGGTTCACTGTAGATTTTTACATTTCCGCCTGACTGTTTCACGAAGCCATACACCTGCGGCAGCCCCAATCCCGTGCCCTGACCGATATCTTTCGTAGTGAAGAACGGTTCGAACGCCTTGCTCAGGGTCTCCTTGGACATGCCGCTGCCCGTATCCGTCACGCTGATAACGACATATTGGCCCGGCACCACCTCTGCCTGACGCGCCGCGTAGGCCTCGTCAAGAAACACATTGGCAGTCTCGATCGTGAGCTTACCGCCTTTTGGCATAGCGTCTCGTGCGTTAACGGCGAGATTGAGCAGGCTAACCTCAAGTTGGTTTTGGTCGACGAGGACGCGCCAAAGTCCACCATTCAACACCGCCTCGATCGCAATACTCTCTCCCAATGTGCGTCGTAAGAGGTCTGACATATTGCCAATGAGGCGGCCTAAATCGGTTGGTTTGGGCTGGAGTGGTTGCCGCCGCGAGAACGCAAGCAAGCGTTGCGTCAGCGACGCAGCGCGCTGGGCCCCGCGCATCGCATAATCCAGCGAGCTTGCCAGCCGGTTGAAATCGCGAGTGCTGGACACGGTGCGCTGGGCGGTCTCCAGATTACCGATGATGATGGTGAGCAGATTATTGAAATCGTGTGCGACGCCGCCAGTGAGCTGGCCGATGAGCGAAGCGACTTCCACCAGGCGTGGGAGGCTGCGGTCCATGCGCTGGGAGGAGTGCCACGCATGCGCCGCGCCAGGCCCGATGAGGTGCCAGCCACCTCACGCCGCTACCTGATCAGTGACGTCTCCGACAAGGGTCAGCTGCGCTGGTATGTGCAACTGCGCGACAAACTGCCCAAGATCAGGATAAGCGAAAAGTTCGGAAGCGATGAATTCAATCGCGCGGTCGATGCCGCGATCGTCGACCAGATCGGCAAGTTCGGCGACGCCACCGACTGGATCCGCGCCGAAAAGCAAAAGCGGGAAAAGCGCGAGCCGCTGCCGACCACGCCGCCAGTTCCGGGCAGCCTGCGTTGGTACTGGATGCTTTACAAGCAGAGCGACCGCTGGCTTGGCAATCCTGCCATTGGGGAGGATGGGCTGGCAGAGAGCACGCGAGACGCGCGGGCCGG
>Ga0070735_10003287_pt1 | contig 14245 bp, 12 predicted proteins | sample Coa_R1_FD_66443 | JGI IMG/M metagenome (GOLD analysis project Ga0070735, IMG submission 66443) | Surface soil microbial communities from Centralia Pennsylvania, which are recovering from an underground coalmine fire - Coalmine... | ecosystem: Environmental > Terrestrial > Soil > Unclassified ...
CGTCTACATGCAGTATCCAGGAGGACCACTCTTTCATGAAATCAGGCCGCGTGCGCAGCACCGGCCGGGTCGCGCAGCGACAAGAGGCCGCGCCCTGTGCATTCGTTTACTGATCGCGGCACCCCGGTTCAAATCGGCTACATTTCACGCGATTGCAAATTGGTGGCGCGCGGGACCGCATAATTGCGGAAAGATCATCCTGCCAGCGAGCGCGAATGGCGCGGCCTCTTGTTCCTGCAGAACCCGCCCGCCCTTCGGGACGGACGGGCCACCCGAATGGGCGGCCGGCGGCTCTTTGTTACGCCTTCAGCAGCGAATCGACCGCGGCCAGCAGATCGCGCATTTCGAACGGCTTTTTGAGAAACATGTCGGCCCCCTTGTCGCGGGCGATCTGTTCGTGTCGCGATTCTTCGTTCGCCGTGACGACCACGATTCGCGGGCCGCCGGGGCCGCGATGGCCGAGGCGATCGAGCACGCCGAAGCCGCTGCGGCGGGGCATCATCACGTCGAGCACGATGAGATCGGGCGATTCGCGCTCGGCCCGTTTCAAGCCCTCGCTGCCGTCCTGGGCGGTGAACACCTCGTAGCCGTGCTTTTCGAGCATCATCCGCGTGGCTTCGAGAAACTGCCGGTCGTCGTCGACGACAAGCACGCGCTGGTTTTTTCGGTCGTCCATAGCAGGGCCTCCCGTCAACGGTAGTTCATCTTTGGCAACGCGGCGATGAAAAAAATCGGCGCTCGACAAGAAATCGCCCGCCGGAAGAAGCCCTTCATTCCGGCCAATCGGGTGGCGCCATGAATTATACCCGCGCGGCGGAGAAGGGTGGTAGCGAAGTGTGAGACCGGCGATTCGTTTTCCAATTCGCGCGCGGGTTTGCTAGACTCGGGATTTGCCGATTGGAGCGCCTTTATCAACTCGAATTCGAACGGAAGCTATCCCGTGTCTGCAACGGCCGTGATCGGACTGCAATGGGGCGACGAGGCCAAAGGGAAAATCGTCGATCTCCTGACCGACCAGCACGATATCGTCGTGCGCTACCAGGGAGGGCACAACGCGGGCCACACCGTCGTTTGCAACGGAGAGACCTACAAGCTCTCGCTGCTCCCCGTGGGGCTTTTGCGCCCTGGAATCGTCTCGGTCATCGCCACGGGCGTCGTCATTAACCCGCAGGCGCTTTTGGGCGAGATCGACCAGCTCCGCGCGCGGCAAATTCACGTGGGCGAAAACCTGCTCATCAGCGATCGGGCTCACGTCATTTTTCCCTACCACGTCGCCGAAGAGGCCGTGTTGGAAGAGAGCCGCGGCGACGACGCCATCGGCACCACGCGGCGGGGCATCGGCACGTGCTATCGCGACAAGGCGGGGCGGACGCACGCCATCCGCATGGGCGATTTGTATCACGTCGATTCGTTCGGGGCGCGGCTGAATGACATCGTCGCCCAGAAAAACATGCTGCTGCGCGCGCTGTCCCCCGCTTTTGCCCCCCTCGACGCCGGAAAGATCGCCAAAGAGTACCTGGGTTACGCCCGCGCTCTGGAAACGCACGTCACCGACACGACGAGCTATCTGCACCGGGCCCTGGCGGCCGGTAAGCGGCTCTTGTTCGAGGGAGCGCAGGGAAGCCTGTTGGACCTCGACCACGGCACTTTTCCTTATGTCACCAGCTCCAGCAGCTCGGGTTGCGGCATCCACTCGGGCAGCGGCGTCCCCGAGCGCAATTTGTCGCGAATGATCGGCGTCATCAAAGCTTACACGACTCGCGTGGGGGGAGGGCCCTTTCCCACCGAGCTCAAGAACGAAGTCGGCGAGCACATTCGCACGGTGGGCCGCGAATTCGGCACCGTCACGGGGCGTCCGCGGCGTTGCGGGTGGTTCGACGCCGTGGCCGCCGGTTATGGGGCCCGCATCAGCGGGATCGACGGGCTGGCCGTAATGCTGCTGGACGTTTTGGGCCAGCTCGACGAGATCAATATTTGCACGGCCTATGAGATCGGGGGAACGCGGACGGCCGATTTTCCCTCGCACGTCGAAGACCTGGCGCGGGCGCGTCCTGTTTACCGCACGCTGCCGGGTTGGAAGTGCGATATTTCGCAGGTGCGGAGCCTGGCCGGGTTCCCGAAGCAGACGCGGGCCTATCTCGACGCGCTGTCGGAGCTGATCGGAAAACCGATCGAAATCATCTCGGTCGGCCCCGACCGCGAACAAACCGTTTTTTGCTCCAAGTGTTGACTCGCCGGCAAACGGGCGAATCGGCCAGGCGAATGATCTCGCGGCCGCAGCGATGGAAATGAAGTTGTGGGGCCCGCGCGATCTATGCCTCGATTTCAGACGATCCGCCGCTCGCCCACGGAAAGCCGGCTGGCGATTCGCTTCATTGCCGTGGCGGGGGGAGTGTACGCCGCGGCCGGCGGGATCGCGCTGGCACTGATCCTCTTTTTGCCGCCTTCCAACACGCCGGGCGAAGTCGTCTTTCCGGCCGCGTTCTGGATCACGTCGGCGCTTTTGGCCGTGGGCAGCGGCGCGCTGCAGCACGCCCTGTGGTGCGTGCGACTGGAGCGGCAGAAGCGCTTTCGGAGGAGCCTGGTCGTGGCACTTGTCGCGGGAACGTTATTTGTGGGGATTCAAACCTACGGGCTTTCGTGCTTGGTGCGACACCAAGTCCCCGATGAAGCGCAGACCGGCGCCAACGCCCCCATCACGGTGCTGGCGGCGCTGCACGCCATGCATTTTGCGCTGGCGCTGTTGTTTCTCGTGTGGGTCACGCTGAACGCATGGGCCGACCGTTACGACCATGAATACTCGTGGGGAGTCGCCGTCTGCGCCGCGTTCTGGCACGCGCTGGGCATCGTCTGGCTGTGCATTCTCATCGTCTTTGCGATCGCGTGCGAGCACGGCTGAGTTGCGTTAAGATGTAGACCTCGTGACAACCGCCTCGATTCACCCGTTCCAAGGAGAAGAATGATGAGACGCTTCCATTTCCTGGCCGTTGCCGGATTGTGCGTGGCCCTGGCGACGGCGCATGCGGAGGACAAAGCCGTGGTAAAGGAAGGCGATAAGGCCCCGGATTTCAAGTTGAAAGGCTCGGACGGAAAAGAGTATTCGCTCAAGCAATTCGCGGGAAAGCAGGCCGTCGTGCTGGCCTGGTTCCCGAAAGCATTCACGGGGGGCTGCACGAAAGAATGCAAATCTATGCGCGAAAACGGCGAGAAGATTCGCCATTTCGACGTGGCCTACTTCACAGCCAGTTGCGATGACGCCGACACGAATAAGAAGTTCGCCGAATCGCTCAAGCTCGATTACCCGATCCTCAGCGATCCCGAAAAGAGCGTGGCCCGCGCCTATGGCGTGGTGCACGAGGGAAGAGACGTTCCCGAGCGCTGGACTTTCTACATCGACAAGCAAGGCGTCGTGAAGTTCATCGACAAGGGCGTGAAGACCGACAGCCACGGGGATGACATCGCCAAAAAGCTCGATGAGCTGGGCGTGGCCAAGAAAAAGACGTGATGGTCTCGCGGCTCAAGCACATTCTGGAAATGATCCGGTTCAGCCACACGCTGTTCGCGCTTCCTTTTGCGCTTTTGGGAGCGTGCCTGGCGTGGCGGCTGAATTTTCGTGACGGACTCCCCTTTCGTTGGCAGGATCTGGCCGGCATTCTCTTCTGCATGGTCTTTGCGCGGTCGGCCGCGATGGCCTTCAACCGTCTGGTCGACCGCCGGCTCGACGCCGAAAACCCGCGGACGGCAGGCAGGCATTTGCCGGCGGGCCTATTGAGTTCGCCGAACGTTGTCGTCTTTTGCATTGCCTGCGCAGTCGGGTTCATCGCGTCGACGCTCTTGTTTCTGCCCAATCGCTGGCCGCTCTATTTGTCTGTGCCCGTTTTGGCATTTCTGTGCGGGTATTCGTACGCCAAGCGGTTTACGGCTTTGTGCCATTACTGGCTGGGGGCCGCGCTCAGCCTGTCGCCGATCGCCGCCTGGATCGCGCTTCGCGGCGAATTGGCCTGGCCGCCGGTGCTATTGGCCGGAGCGGTCTTTTTTTGGGTCGGCGGATTCGACATCATCTACGCCTGCCAGGACGCCGAGTTCGACGTCCGGCGCGGCCTGTTCAGCATTCCCGCGCGATTTGGCGTCAAGACGGCGCTCCGGCTGGCGCTCGCCAGCCACATTCTCATGCTGGCCTCTCTGGCGGGAATGTCGTGGACGGCCGAATTGGGCTGGGTCTTTTCGGCTGGGGTCGCGATCGTGGCCATTTTACTGGCTTACGAACATTGGCTCGTCCGTCCCGATGATCTGGCGCGCGTCAACCTGGCCTTCTTCCATGTCAACGCGGTGATCAGCGTGGGTCTTTTGGCGGTGGCGCTTGCCGATATCTGGCTGGTCCGCTCGTAGCGCCGGCCTCCAATCCATCAGGCTCGATCATGAACAGTCCCGGACCGCATCAGACCGCCGAGTGCTTGCGGCTTGGTGCGGCGCGCGATGGCGGAATGTCGTGGAAATTCTGGGGACCTTATCTTTCAGAACGTCAATGGGGCACGGTCCGCGAAGATTACAGCCCGCACGGCGACGCCTGGGAATATTTTCCGCACGAGATGTCGCGAAGCCGCGCCTACCGCTGGGGCGAAGACGGCATCGCCGGCCTGTGTGACTCGCAGTGCCGGTTGTGCTTGTCAGTCGTTCTCTGGAACGAACGCGATCCTTTCTTGAAAGAGCGGCTGTTCGGGCTGACGAACCGCGAAGGAAACCACGGCGAAGACGTCAAAGAGCTCTACTACTACCTCGATGCGACCCCCACGCATTCGTATTTGAAGATGCTGTATAAGTATCCGCAGCGCGCCTTTCCCTATGCCGAGCTGCTGGCCGAAAATGGCCGGCGATCGCGGAGCGATCCCGAATTCGAGCTGCTCGACACGGGGCTGTTTGATGACGACCGCTACTTCGACGTGTTCGTGGAATATGCCAAAGCCGCCCCCGACGACATCTTGATGCGCATTACAGTGCACAATCGCGGTCCCGAGGCAGCGACCATCCACATTCTGCCGCAGCTCTGGTTTCGAAACACCTGGTCATGGAATGCGAACACCCTCGCCAAGCCGGCTTTGTCTCTCGGCGAGGGAGGCTGCATCGAGGCCGTCCATCCGCGACTGGGTCGTTATCGCCTTTTTGCCGACCAGTCGCCGCCGATTCTCTTCTGCGAAAACGAAACCAACCGCCGGCGGCTCTTTGGCGTCGAAACCGAAGCGGGGCATTTCAAGGACGCATTTCACGATTATCTCGTAGACGGACAAAGCCGGGCGGTTGCGAACGGGAAGGGGACGAAAGCCGCCGCGCATTACGGTGAGCGCGTGCCGGCCGGAAAATCGGTCGAGCTGCGAGCGCGGTTGACGCGCGGCTCCTTGCAAAACCCCTTTTTCGATTTCGTGAAAATCTTCGAGACGCGTCGCCGCGAAGCCGATGAATTCTTCGCCGAGCTGCAAGAGGAGATCGCCGATCCCGACGCGCGGCTGGTTCAGAGGCAAGCTCTGGCGGGGATGATCTGGTGCAAACAATTCTTCGATTACGATGTCGCCGTATGGATCGATGGCGACGTGGCGCAGCCTCCGCCCCCGTTGGAACGGCGCACCGGCCGCAATCATGACTGGCGGCACCTCAACAACGCCGACGTGATCTCGATGCCCGATAAGTGGGAATACCCCTGGTATGCGGCTTGGGACCTGGCGTTCCATTGCATCCCGCTCTCGCTGATCGACTCGGCATTCGCCAAGTCGCAGCTTTTATTGCTCACTCGCGAGTGGTACATGCACCCCAACGGGCAGCTTCCCGCTTATGAGTGGAACTTCAGCGACGTGAATCCGCCGGTGCACGCCTGGGCCGCGTGGCGCGTGTTCCAGATCGACCGCAAGCAGCGCGGCGATTCGGGCGATCTCGATTTCCTGGAGCGCGTGTTCCACAAACTGATGCTCAATTTCACCTGGTGGGTCAACCGCAAGGACGCACAGGGGCGCAATATCTTTCAGGGGGGCTTTCTGGGACTCGACAATATCGGCGTGTTCGACCGCAGCTCGCCGCTCCAGGCGGGCGAATACATCAACCAGGCCGACGGCACGAGTTGGATGGCGATGTATTGCCTCAACCTCATGCGCATCGCCCTGGAGCTGGCGTTGGAAAATCACGTCTACGAAGACATCGCCACCAAGTTCTTCGAACATTTCCTGGGCATTGCCGAAGCCATGACGAGCATGGGAGGCGGCAACGTCGGTTCGGGCCTGTGGGACGAAGAAGACCAGTTCTACTACGACTCGCTGCAGCTTACGCACGGCCGGCCAATCTCGCTCAAAGTCCGCTCGATGGTGGGCCTGATCCCGTTATTCGCCGTCGAGACGCTGGAACCGGCCATGCTCGAGCGGTTGCCCGATTTCAAACGCAGGCTGGAATGGGTTTTGAAGAACCGGCCCGAGATGGCCCGCCTCGTTTCGCGCTGGAATGAACCGGGCGTGGGAGAACGGCGGCTGCTCTCGCTCTTGCGGGGCAGCCGCATGAAAAAACTGCTCAAGCGGATGCTCGATGAATCCGAATTCCTGTCGGACTACGGCGTGCGCGCCCTTTCGAAATATCACGCCGCGCATCCCTATGAGTTTTCGTGCAACAGCGAGAGCCTGCGCGTGGCCTATCAGCCGGGGGAATCCGAGATCGACATGTTCGGCGGGAATTCGAACTGGCGCGGCCCGATCTGGCTTCCGGTGAATTTTTTGATCATCGAGTCGCTTCAGAAGTTTCATCATTACTACGGCGACGATTTCAAGATCGAATGCCCGACCGGCTCGGGCCGGTTCTTGACGATCGACGGCGTGGCGCAGCACCTGCAAGAGCGCCTCACGCGGCTCTTCTTGCGCGACGCAGCGGGGCGCCGGGCGGCCTTCGGCGATCATCCGAAATTGCAGCACGACCCCCACTTTCGCGATTACATTTTGTTCTACGAATACTTTCACGGCGAGACGGGGCGCGGCGCCGGCGCCTCGCACCAGACCGGTTGGACGGGCCTTGTCGCCAAGCTGCTCCAGCCGCGCCGCGCGGAATCGTCGGCGGCACTCCCAGCCGATGGGCGGGCCGCCACACCGGTTTGAGCCGAGCGGGTCTGGATCGTGCCCGACAATGCCTGCTGCGGCTTGCATTGACGGAACCGCTGTTCGAGCGATGGCCCCGCGGGGTGCGCGCTCGCGGTCGGAATTGCGCGTGACCCGCAATTTCCGGGGCCATCGTTTGGCGGTATCGAAGCTGATCTCCGTCAACGTTTGGAGCTTCTCGAGACAAACAAAGTCTTGCTTGGCTTGCGCCACTCTGACCCCGCCACACGCCGTTAGTTCGGCGGAGGCGGAGGGACCGCCAGACGCGCGGCAAATTGCGGCACTTGTCCGGCGGGGGTCCAATTGGCAATGCCGGCGCTCCACAGCATGGTGGCGGCGTTCACCTGACCGGCCGCGATTCCTTCGGCAATCTGAGCCGCGGTGAACGGTCCTTGCGTCTGACCTCCGACGGCGATATGCCAGGCATCGACAGGCGGCGGAGGCGGCGCAGAAGCTCCCCCCGGCAAGGCGCGGCCCAGGTTTTGCGCGACATTGGTGGCCATCGCAAAACCCATCCCCAATCCCAACCCTTCGCCCGCGCCCCCCGCGGGGTTCGCGGCGGCGGTCGTGAGCGCCTCCCCCATCTGGTATTGCTGGAATTTATTCATGTCGCCGATCACTCCCATCTTCGTCCGCGTATCGAGCGCCTTTTCGACGTCTTCGGGGAATGAAATGTTCACGATGAACAATTGCGGCACGTCCAGGCCGTACTCGTCGTCAACCCGCTCGCAGACGAATTTGCGAAGCTGCTCCGACATTTCGCGGTAATTGGCGGCCAGATCGAGCGCGGCCACTTTCGCTTCGCCGAGCATGTCGGCAAAGGCCGTGTTGATGATCGAGCGCATCAGCTCGCTGACTTCATCGGCCTCGACGACGCCGTCGGTTCCAACGAGCTCTTTGAGCAGCGCCTTCGGTTCGGTCGCCTTAAGCGCGTATGTTCCAAAAGCCCGCAGCCTGATCGGCCCGAAATCAGCGTCCCGAAGCATGATGGGATTGGGGGTCCCCCATTTGAGATCGGTGATCTGCCGCGTGCTGATAAAATACACCTCGGAGCGGAACGGGCTGTTAAAGCCATACTTCCAGCCCTGGAGGGTCGACAGGATCGGAAGATTGTCGGTCTTGAGGGAATAATTGCCCGGCTCGAAGACGTCGGCGATCTGCCCCCGATGGACGAAAATCGCCAATTGGCCCGGGCGAACGATAAGCTGCGCGCCGTTTTTGATTTCATTCTGGTAGCGGGGGAACCGCCAAACAAGAGTGTGGCGGTCGTCGTCGATCCATTCGATAATGTCGACGAGTTCGCCGCGAAGTTTGTCGAGCAGCCCCATGGAAACCTCCTATCGAAACGGCGGGAAAGAAGACGGCGTTGCAATCTCAGAACAGGCTGCCAAATCGCAACGATTGTATTCTTGACAAATCGCGGGAATCAAGCTGGTCAACCGATCGAATCGCAAGTGGTCATGAAAAGTGAAAGGCAAGCGACAGTTCGTGCGAAAACCCCGGTGGGCGCATGCCGTTACGACCGGATGATCTAGGCAAACAACAACCGGAAATGCTAATCTTCGCCCGCGTCAAGCCGCATCGACCATCAAGCGGTACGGGGTTTGCACCGCCTGTCGTTTTCTCGACTCACGCTGTACAACGATTGCCGGGTATCCTTGGATCACGCCACTGGATGAATTTCGAGGTTAGTGAATGAACCGATTCGCTCGACATCCCAACCCCGCGCCGCGGCGCGTCAAACCGGGGCTCGGTCCGGCGTGGCTCTTCGCTCTGGCCATCGGCCTGTTGTGGGGAGAGGCCGGTCTGGCAGAGGACGCGCCTCTCGCTTCGCGACGCCGTCCATCGCGCTCCAAACCGGCCGTCGCTCCCGAGGCCGCGGATGTCGGCAAGCCCGACAATCGGAAGGAAAAAGAGCTTCCCGCGCTCACCCTTCAGGACGTGATGAAGTTCGCCGAACCGAGCCTGGCCGCGCAGCGCGAGATCAAAGACTACACCGCCGTCTTCACCAAGAAAGAGCTGATCAAAGGTCGGATGTTGACGCAGGTCATGGATATGAAGTTTCGCACCAAGCCGTTCAGCGTGTACTTCAAATACCGCTCGGGCGCCGAGGCGGGCCGCCAGGCGATCTATGTCGAAGGAAAAAACGCCAACAATCTGGTGGTAAAGGAAGTCGGTCTCAAGGCGATTGCGGGGACGATGCATTTGCGGCTCGATAATCCCCTGGTGACGGCAGAGAATCATTATCCTGTGACGACTGTGGGAATCGCCAACATGCTCAACGAAGCGATGGCGGCCTGGGTGCATGAAAGCAAGATGGAGGGAACCGACATCGACGTAAAATTCTTCCCCAACGCCAAGTTGGGAGAAGTCCCCTGCCAGGCATTTCAGGTGACGCACAAGATCCATCAGCGCGACTTGAAGTTCCATATCGGCCGCGTTTACTTCGACAAAGAAACGAAGCTGCTGGTGCGGGCCGAACGCTTCGGCTGGCCGCGGCATGCGGGCGAAAAAGCTCCCCTCGTCGAAGATTACATCTACAGCAACGTGAAGACGAACGTGGGGCTCACCGACGCCGATTTCGATCCGGCGAGGTATGGGTTCTGACGCTGGCCGCGCGCTTTCTTGTCGAACGGCCGCTCGAAACGGGTTATGATGGCGCTAGGGCCTTTATGCCTTTATTGAGCGGACGCGGCCGAAGGCTGCTACCCAAGCGAAATCCGCGGTCATTCATTTTCCTATAGAATCGGTGGTTGCGAATGAAGGCGGCTCTGGGTTTTTCGTGGTTGACTTTGGCGCTCGTTGTCGTGTCGGCCAGTCTGGCGACGGCGGAAGAACGCCCTTCAAAGCCGGCGCGCGAATTCGTCGATATTCCGGCGCGGGGAACAATTCGTTTCGAGACCAGCCAGGCCGAAGACGCTGTCCCCGAGCATTTTCGGCTCCAGCCGCACGAGTTTGAATTTGAAACGCGATTCCTCCAGTCCGGCGGGAAATTCCGGCTGCTGCGGCTCACCTACCCGTCGCCCGTGATCACCGAAATCGCCGAAAACAACACGGTTCACGCCGAGTATTTTCAACCGGCCGGCGCCGGCCCTTTTCCAGCCTGCGTCGTGCTGCACATTTTGGGTGGAGATTTCGTGCTGGCCGAAACGGTGGCCGCACACTTGGCACGGCAAGGCATCGCGGCGCTGTTCGTCAAAATGCCCTATTACGGCCCGCGCCGCCGCAAAGACTCGTCCAAGCGCATGATCTCTGAAGACCCCCGCGAAACAGTCGCCGGGATGACTCAGGCCGTCCTGGACATCCGCCGCGCGACGACTTGGCTGGCGGCGCAAAAGGAAGTCGATCCCGAACGGCTCGGCATCACGGGAATCAGCCTGGGAGGCATCATGTCGGCCCTGGCCGCCACCGGCGAGCCGCGGCTTAAAAACGTGGCCGTCGTCCTCGGGGGCGGAAATTTCGCCGAATTGGTGTGGTCGAACGAGACGCAGCGCGCGGCCCGGTTCCGCGAGAAATGGACGGCCGCAGGAGGAACACGCGAGTCCTTCGGCGACGTGGTCGGGAAAGTCGACCCGGCGGCGTACGGACACTTGCTCAAGGGACGCCGCGTGCTGATGGTCGCCGCGAAAAACGACGAGATCATTCCGCCCGCCAGCGCCACCGCCCTGTGGGAGTCGATTGGGCGCGAGCCGGAGCTGGTTTGGCTCGACGCGGGACACTACTCGGCGATCAAGTATCTGCCGCGAGAGCTCGTGCGGCTGGACATGTTCTTCAATGCAAAGGCCCCGTGATCGGCTTCGAATGTAAATGACCGATCACTTGTTCTTCCGCACGAATTGGCCGCCGCGGACCTTCATGGCCAGGCTGTAGACCTGTTCCGAGCAGGTGAGATAGAGCGTCTTGCCCTCCGGGCCGCCGAACGTGACGTTGGAACAGAACTCGGGGATGGCGATCAATCCCAGCGAATTGCCGAACTTGTCGACCACCCATACGCCGCCGCTTCCTGAGAGATAAAGTCGGCCATGTTCGTCGATGCTCATGCCATCCGGCGGCGTTCTTTTTTCCTTGGGGACCGGAGGATCGAAAAACAGCCGGCCGGGGCCGACCGTGCCGTCGGACGAAATCGGGTAGGCCCTCCAGTTCATCGGCCCATCGTCGGCGACATACAACGTCCGGCCGTCGTTTGAGACCTTAAGGCCATTTGTGACGCGCATGTCCTCGATGATCTTCTTGACCTCTCCTTTGGCCGGGATGACGTAGACGGCGCTGGTTTGCCCCTTGTCGAAATCGGGATCGGTGAAATACACGTCGCCGTTGGGACTTTGAGCCACATCGTTGGGCTGATGCAGGGTCTGGTCGTCGAGAAGCACTTTTTTGTCGCTGGGCCCCGTTTCGCCGATCGCCAGGATGAGAACGCGGTGCCCGTAAGCCTGAGCGCCCAAAAGCCGCCCGTCGTTTGCCAGGTACATGCCATTGACCCCCTCGGTCTTGTCGAGCCAAACGGCGACTTTTCCCGGCTCGTCAAGCCGCAGGATTTGCGTATTCTTATCGGCAAAAGCGGTGAAATACAGCTTTCCGGTCTTGGTGTCCCACGCCGGACCTTCGAAGAACCGCTCGTCGTGATAGACCGAAACGAGCTTCGCGCCGTCGGCGACCGTGCTGGGCATGCGGTCCTGCGCCGGCGCCGGGCTTCGAAATGAGATTAGGGCAATCGCGAAGAGCCAGGCAGTGGGGCGAAGAAAGAGCGACTTCATGCGAGACCTTTCCAAACCGAGCATTCAAAATTCCGGTGCCGCATTGTACGGTCGCCGGGCCGGCCGCTCAAACCAACGTCCGCAAATAACGCCTTGCCGAAAATCGGACCGTTTTGTATATTCCGGCCCCTCTCACCGTCAAATCCCGCCAACCATCGCAATTCAGGAACGTTTCTATGCGACAGAGCGCTCGCGCCGTGCGCGTGTCGGTGCTTCTCGCGCTCTCGGGAAGCCTGCTGACAGGGTGCGCGAACAATCCGTTCAATTTCCAGCCCGGCGGGCAGTCATTGCGGGCGCCCGTTTCTCCCGCGGTCGCACAGTACCGCGACATGCAATCGCGCGCGGCAGGGCTGGATGGCGACAATCAGCAGCTTCACGCTCTCTTGGCCCAACAGCAGCAGCAGAATCAGCAGATGCAGGCGGCGTTGCAGCAATCCCAACGCGACGCGTCGGAACTGCGCCATCAGGGTGACGGGGCAGGAAGCGTCGCGCGGCGCGGCGTTTCGGCACGATCTGCCTCGCATGGCGGTGCCCTGCCCATCGTCCGCATCCAGGGCGCCGACGTGGTTCAGGATGGCGACCTCGTCCGCATTCGCATGGAAAGCTCGCAGCTTTTCGCAGCGGGACGAGCCGAGTTGAAACCGGGAGTCAATGCCACTCTCGATCGCGTGGCGCAGGCGCTGAAAGCAGACTACGCGGGGCGCCTGGTGGGAGTCGAAGGGCACACCGATAGTGACCCCATCACCAAAAGCAAGTGGAAAAGCAACCATGAGCTGGCGGTCGCGCGGTCAGTGGCCTTGTTCCAGGCGCTCAAGCAGCGCGGCGTGGCGGAATCGCAATTGTTCGTCGCAGGATTTGGACCCAATCGCCCGTTGGCCGGCGGCAATTCGAAACAATCCAAGTCGCAGAACCGCCGCGTCGAGATCGTCGTCTATCCGGAGATGGCCGGGTCATAGTTTCGGGGTTCTCGCCTCCCGTAGCTGAATTCGCCAGAATTCAGTAGTGGAGTCATTTCGAAATTTTTCTGCACGGTCATTTGATCGGTCCGTAAGGCTAAAGCCGGAATCGCAACGTGGGCAATGCGAAGTCGCACCCCGAATAGGGGTGCAAGCCATTGGCTCCCCAGCACCCCAGGGGCGGTGCACAATTCAGACAGGAACACGATCAGGCGAGCCACGGGCGTCAGCCCGTGGGTTCGGGCGGGAGAAGAACCGCACGCCGAAGAGGGGTGCCAGCAGCGCGCGGCAATGCTCGATCGCGTCAATCGAGGCGCGGTGGGGCAGCATGATGAATAGGTTTTCTCCATGCGTCCATTCGATTTTAAATCAAAATTTCATTCGTCTGGCACCCTGCCAGGGTGCTGTTGTGTTCACACCGTTGAACCGGGGGTCTTCGCTTCGCTCGACCCCCGGCTATCGGCTGGCAACCTTTCAGGTTGCCGGTTCCCGGTCGCTTCATCGCTCTCGAGAACATAATCGACTGCTGGGCGGAAATCTGCACGCCCTGATGTTCTCGCACTTGCATCCCATCTCGGATGTGCCGTTCCGCCGATGCACCCTGCCGCCTTTCTGCGCATCGAGTGGGGTCTGGTGGGAAAAGACCCCACAATCCAATATTCAGACGAACTCAGCCGACGCTCTGAACTAAGTTCAGCTACGGCACGCTTCCCGCCGGCCCGAACCGGTCGCTCGTCCGCCGTGTCATGCTGCGGTACAATTGCAGTATGATCCAAATCGTCGATTACGGCATGGGGAACTTGCGGAGCGTGCAGAAGGCCTTCGAGCGGCTTTCTGTGCCGGCGGCCATCTGCACGCGCCCGGAGCAGCTCGACGACTGCGAAAAGCTTGTGCTCCCCGGCGTGGGGGCCTTTCGCGACGCGATCTCCGAGCTGCGCCGCCAGGAGTTCGTCGAGCCAATCAAGCGGCACATCGCCTCCGAAAAGCCCTTTCTGGGCATTTGCCTGGGGCTGCAACTTCTGTTCGATGTGAGCTACGAAGACGGGACATGGGAGGGATTGGGAATCGTGCCCGGCGAAGTCGTGCGGTTTCCCGATGCCGCCGATCTCAAAGTGCCTCACATGGGTTGGAACAAGGTCGCGGCGCCGGAGGGATGCCCGCTTCTGGCCGGCATGCCGCGCGATCCTTTTTTCTACTTCGTTCACAGTTATTACGGCGTTCCCAGGGACGAATCGGTTGTTGTCGGCCGAACCGAGTACGGCCGGCCGTTTTCTTCGCTCATTCAGCGCGGAAGACTGTACGCCACGCAATTTCACCCCGAGAAAAGCCAGCAATTCGGATTGCAGTTGCTCAAGAACTTCGCCCAATTGAGCGCCTGATGGAAATCATCCCGGCCATCGACCTGCGCGGCGGC
>Ga0070735_10003289_pt1 | contig 14242 bp, 7 predicted proteins | sample Coa_R1_FD_66443 | JGI IMG/M metagenome (GOLD analysis project Ga0070735, IMG submission 66443) | Surface soil microbial communities from Centralia Pennsylvania, which are recovering from an underground coalmine fire - Coalmine... | ecosystem: Environmental > Terrestrial > Soil > Unclassified ...
TGATCCACCGTGAACAGGGTTACACCCAGGCACACGGTTAGGGAAGCCAAATGGGTCGTTATTGCTCAATCCGAGCGGGTCACCGGCAATGATGGGGGTGAAAGGCGTTCCATCACTTACTTGAAATATGCCTCCGAATTCCCAACCTGAAGAGACTGCGCCCAAGGCGCCAGAAACGCCTTTGGGGCTGGGGATCTCCCAAGTGTAGCTGGCAATCAGATTATGGGGCACATCGAAATCGGAGGGACCACGCCGAGTAGCCTTATCAAAGAAAAACATGGACGTGAGCCCATTCAGATACTGATCGCCGTCGGTTGAGCCAGAACTGGTATCCTCGCTTCTGCCATACGTGTAGGAAAGTTGTGCCTCGAGACCGTGACTCATCCTCTTTGAAACCTGAACTTCGAGCGCATGAAAAATCGAATCCGAACCCCAAACAACATCAGAGATACGCCCAAAGTTTGGATTAATCCTGGTCCAGGGACATCCAGTAGCAGTTGGGATTGAGCTATCTGGGCATACGTTTGAGACCGGAATGGGAGCTGTGTTCGGAATCGGCCAGAGATACCCTTCCGGGGTCTTGGCAATGGGCAGGACAATGGAGGAATCATCCGTATGGAAAAGGTTATGCACACCGCGCGAGCCGACGTAGGCAATCATAAACGTTGTGTTAGGAGCGATCTCACGCTGAATGTTCAGGTTCCACTGCATGACGTAGTTGCGCTTGGGATTGTATTCGACATTAATCAGATGTTGCTGCGTCACACCCAGGGGGTTGAGCGCCCCGGCGGAGGGGAAATCACCAGGCTGCAGAGACCCACTATTTAGCGAAGCAGAAAACGGATATGCTCCGACAGACCCGCGAAGGTTCGCAGGAAAAATCTGCACGTCAAAGACCCCAAAGCCGCCGCGGATGGCGGTCTTGCCGTTGCTAAAAGGATCCCAGGAGAAGCCGACTCGAGGCTCAAAATCCCGGAGTGAAGGATTCAGCATGACCGGGTTACCCTTAAAAATTTGTGAACTTTCGATGGTGCGGATACTGGAGATGTGGCCGAAAGTTTCGTTCGGCACCGTCGCCATTTCATATCGGAGCCCTGCATTTATTGTTACGTTGGGGCGCAAGCGAATGTCATCCTGAACGTAGACACCGAAGAGAGACTCGGTTACGTACTTGGATGAGGGGGCTACGTCAGCAATAATCGAGATAGGTTTATTCGTAAGAAAATCCAGCACTGAACCAAATGTGAAATTCCCGCCGCAATTACTACAATCGGATTCAGTGAAATGAATGCGCTCAAAGTTTCCGCCGAATTTCAGCGAATGAATGCCCTTGGTGAGAAATAAGTTGTCATAAACCTGATAAGAGTTCCAAACGAAGAAGGCGGCGGTGGCGGAGCTCAAGCCTCCTGGCATCATCGTCAGTGATCCGGATTGGTCCAAGACGCCGCCTGCTGTGTCTCCCGCTAAAGTGGCGAGAGTAGGATCCGTGCTCGCTGCCGCGGGATTAATGGCCGTGGCTGACCCAGGTGACGCGGCATAAATATGGCTCCATCCAAAACGAACCGTATTCACCAGAGTCGGGCTGAATAGGTGATTTTCTTCCACAGTAAGGACCCGCCGTCTGGTCTCGTTGGATTCAAGGTAGTTATTAAACGCGTCGGGTTGAAGGAAGGGTGCTTTGTCATACATAAAACTCCCGGCCAAACCGTCATTACCGGAGAACTTGTGGTCAACGCGGACTGTAAAGTAATTTATGCTGTTAATCTGGGATTGAGACGGGATGTAGAATCCGGTGTCGCCATTTCCGATCAATCCGGCGTTCGGCAGGGGATAGAATGCCTTCAGATAGGGCAGGATCCCGGTGTCCAAACCCGTCGTAGGGTCCGGATTCTTGATTGTAAAGTTGTTTTGCGCCGCATATTGGGCCGGTGTCTGGTTTGGCGTCGGGCAAGGATTTGCCGGATCAGCTCCTGTTGGGTTCGAGCAAAACACTGCAGGCCCCGACGTCCCGTCTGGCAGGATCCCTCGTGCCGCAGGCGAAGGGACGATGTCCACTGTGCTCAAGCCTCTCGTTTCCCGCAATCCCTCGTAATCACCGAAGACGAAAGTCTTGTCCTTTATGATTGGTCCTCCGGCGGACGCACCGAATTGATTGCGCCGGAATGCAGGAATGGTGGCTGCGTCGAACGGATTCCGCGCATCGAAAGCGCTGTTACGTAGGTACTCATAGGCGGAACCGTGAAACTGGTTGGTTCCCGACCGTGTGATGGCGCTGATCACTCCGCCGGACGATCGTCCATACTCCGTAGAATAATTTGAGGTCAGGATCGTGAATTCGGATACCGCATCCGCACCTAAATTCTCACCAAGAATAGTGCCTGGCGCCTGGTTCGAGTAGTCATTGATGCTGATTCCATTCAATAGATAATTGTTCTGCTGGGGCCGGCCACCGTCGATCGACATCTGCTCCCCTAGTCCGCGGCCCAGCCGGTCGTGGCTCGTGGTCTGCGCCATATCACGAATACTCGAAACTCCCGGTTGTAGGGTTGCCAAGTCAGTCCAGGAGCGGCCGTTCAGCGGCAATTGGGAAATCGTATTCGAACTGACGCTTCCGTTGATGGTGGACGATGCTAATTGCACGTCAGGAGCTTCCGTAGTGACTTCGACAATTTGCGATATAGAACCCACCTTCATGGCGATGTTCAGGACCTGTTGGCCGCCTACAGTAAGAACGATGCCGTTCTGCACCGACTTTTGAAAACCATCAGCAGTGGTAGTGACCTGGTAATTTCCAGGCAATAAGTTCGGGGCACCAAAGATGCCCTCAGCGTTTGTTGTCACGGATGTGGCCACACCGGTCGCCACATTCAAAATGGAGACGGTGGCCTTAGGAATGGCTGCTCGGGACTCGTCGGTAACTGTTCCCGAAAGCGTCGCTCCGACAGATTGTGAATGCGTGGGAACAGCGGCGACCAGCAAACTAACAAAGAATGCGCAGTAGGCGAGCACATTGCCAAATTTAGCTCTGATTTCTGCACCGGTTATCATGATGTCTCCTCCGTGGCAGATTGTGGCCGAGGAATAGCTGGGTCAAAAATTATTTACCGGCTCAATTCCAGGAACTTGCCCGTGCGGGGTTCGGCGGACCTAAGCAAGCTTTTCCCCGCTCGAATATTTTCTAGCGCCGATGGTGGCCCAAAATACTGAGGGGGTGACAAATGGGTGTGTTTATCTATGCCAAAATTCCGAATTCACCCCTATCCTTGAAAGGGGTTATACGTCCGGCCTTCCCTAGTGTCAAGGATTGTATTGTCGGCGCAGATGTTTGACAGACTAAGAAAGCGGTGAGAGAATCGCCGCCAATGGTGGCCCTAATGAGAGCACAATTACTAATTTCTACTGTTGTTGTTCTTGGCGTTCTCGCCGCGTCGGCTCCAACATTTGCTCACCACGGTACTGCAGCGTACGATACGAAGAACATCGTCACGGTAAACGGAACGATGACGGATTTCCGTTTTATCAATCCGCACGTGCAACTTTATTTTGACGTGAAGGACGAAAAGGGCGAAGTTGAAAAGTGGCAGGCCGAACTGACTGCTCCTAACAAACTGGCCAGGGCCGGCTGGGACAAGTACACGCTCAAGCCCGGCGACTCGATCACGGCAAGCGGCTATGTTGGCAAAAACGACCCGCATACGATGTGGATCAACAAACTCATCGGGCCGGACGGAACGTCACTCCACCTTTTCGAGGAGTAAACGCTAACGGGCTCGGGCCGCCAGTGTGCGCGCGTCAGCAGGAAGTAGGAGGATCCAAGTGCGCGGGAACTTAAACAGTTCACTGCTTGGAATTTTTGCAGCGCTGTCCCTCTCAGCCCCTCTGTACGCTCAGACTGTGGTGCTGACAACGGATCAGCACAATGCCGCGCTAAAAGCTGAGTCAGCTCCTGCGCCCGTGCATGATCTGACGGGCGTCTGGATGATGCGCAATCCTCCCGGATCAAACCTCGGATTCACGAACTACACTTTTACAAAAGATCCGCCGGAGTTGACGCCTTGGGCGGAGGCAAAATATAAGGAAGCCAAGGCTTCCAACGGGGGCGAATACACCCTTAAAACAACGAACGATCCGGTTCTTACAAAATGTGATCCTCCAGGCGTACCGCGAGTCTATTTCCATCCGTATCCATTTGAGTTCGTACACACGCCGAGGTACACACTCCTGCTTTACGAGTACGATCACACCGTGCGCCGCATTTACACCGACGGCCGTCCAATTCCAAAAGACCCCGATCTTCTTTGGATGGGAACTTCAGTCGGGCATTGGGATGGCGACTCAACATTGGTCGTGGACACGGTCGGATTTAACGATAAGACGTGGCTCGATCGACTCGGTCATCCCCACAGCGAGCAGTTACACGTTACCGAGCGCTTCCATCGCGTAAATCTTGATCATCTGGAGTTGGGAATCAGCATGGAAGACCCCAAGGCGCTGGTGAAACCATGGACCACAGTCTTCTACTACGAGCTGAGGCCGAAGTGGGAACTGGGAGAAATCTCTTGCTCGGGTGACTATTTGGATTTCGGCAATTTCGAGAAGTAACTTGAAATGGCGTTTTCTGAATTTGTTGCCCAGTCGGTGCAACCAACGGTACGTCCTGACAGCCGCAGCCCTGGGGATCATTCATTATTTCAGTATGTATATTATTGGCTAGCTCGATGGTGATTGTGGATTCGCGCGTTCTGGGTCTTGTGGGCCGCCGTAACCTGACCGTGGACCACAGAAGCATAATGGCAGATGAGTAGATAAAAACACTGGAAGATAGCAGAAATGTAAAATTCTGTTATCACACTGTCAACTACAAGCCTACAAGCCTACAGTCCTACAGAGGATCCAGTATGGGAGTCTAGCCGCTAATCGGATGGCGAGAGAATTGATGGAAGAAAAATTACCAGTCCCCTTTTGATTGATTGTGATGTGGTGCCCACATGGTATTACTGTAGAATCCAATCGCCTTCCTTCTCGACGAATTGGAACGCATAACGCGGGTAAGGCGTTTCGCACCCTTCGGACCTAACTACGCGGGCTTTGCCAACGAACTTCGTCCCTCTGCTCACCAGATATACCTCAACGATGGATTCATTCATCAGTAGAACCGTGCACCCGCAAAAGAAGGCGTTTTTACTAACGTTCTCTGTAGTACTCACTTCCTCGAAGGGTTTTTCATTGATATCGTTTCCACGCAGTTTCAGTTTGACTTGCAGGCGAATGCGCAGTTCGCTTCTCCGCTCGGGCTGCGCGGCGTGCAACACCGTCTCCAAGCAGGTGCGCAAAGCGTCGAAATCAACTGGTTTCTCGAAGTACGCCGTGGCTCCGAGCTCCTGGCAAAATGTTTTTGTGGTTGCACCCGCCTCTCCAGTAATGACGATGATGGGAATTAACTGTGTCGAGGTCATGGATTTGAACGTCCGGCAAAGCTCGAAGCCGGAATAATTGGGCATTCTTAGATCGAGTAGGATGGCGTGGGGTTTGCCTTGCATGGCCATGGCGAGTGCTTCTTCCGAGTTTCCCGTATCGACGATCTCGTAACGGTCTGCGAGATTTAATCGCAGAAGACGCCGCATGGCGTCCTCATCATCAATGATTAACAACTTGGCCATCGAGTGATACCTCCTATTTCTTCAATTCAACTTCCGATCCGGAAAATGCCGAACGTTGCGTGCTCACAATATCTTGTGCTATCTTTGTATTAACACTTCCATCTAGTACCTCACGGACTTTACGAATCAGCGCTTCTTCTGTAAACGGTTTATGCAGTAAGTGGATACCGTCCTCGAGTACCCCATGACCGGCGATAAAGGTGTCAGTGTATCCAGATATATAGAGCACCTTCATCGCGGGGTTATTGGGAGCCAGGCGCTCTGCGAGTACGCGCCCGTTTATTCCAGGCATCACTACGTCCGTGAGGAGCAGATGAATAGGTCCGGAGCTCTGTGCGGCTATCTGCTGGGCTTCAGCCCCGTCCGCCGCCGTCAGGACCCGATATCCGTTTTCCTTTAAAAATAATTGCGCCAGCAACCGCAGAGGCTCCGCGTCTTCGACCAATAAGATGGTCTCGGTTCCACGTACGGTCGGGGCCGCCTCGATGCTAGGGGCTTTGGTGGCAACATGTTGTTCGATTCGCGGCAAGTAAATCTTGAACGAAGCTCCCTTCCCTTTCTCCGAGTCAACGGTGATGTAACCATTGCTTTGTTTCACCACCCCGTAAACTGTGGCCAGGCCCAGACCCGTTCCTTTATCGCGTCCCTTGGTGGTGAAAAAGGGTTCGAAAATTTGCGCCTGGATTTCCAGGTCTATTCCCGTGCCCGTGTCCGTGACGGCCAGCACTACGTACTGGCCTGGGACCGAACCCTGATGCTCTCTTGCAAAAGCCGCATCAAGTTCTGCATTCCCTGTCTGGATGGTCAATCTACCTCCATCTGGCATTGCATCACGTGCGTTGACAGCCAGATTCATGACCACCTGTTCGATTTGTCCGGGGTCCGCTTTGACCTGGCCGATAACAGGGTCAAGGTTCAAATTCAATTGAATGTCTTCCCCGATTAGACGAGGCAGCATTTTTTCCATTTCGGACACCAGCGTGTTTAGGTTCAAAACGATCGGTTCGAGAACTTGTTGTCTGCTGAACGCCAGAAGCTGCCTTGTCAATGTCACAGCGCGCTTACCGGCTTTCTCGACTTCCTCCGCGTACTCATACGAGGGTTGTCCGGGAGCCAAATTTCGTTTCACCAGTTGGATGTAACCGATGATGACCCCAAGAAGGTTATTGAAATCATGGGCGATTCCTCCAGACAGACGGCCGACCGCTTCCATCTTCTGTGCCATACGGAGCTGCCGCTCCAGTACACGGCGCTCCGTCACGTCTTCTGCAAACACCTCAATGTACGTGCTGCTCTCTTCCTTCACGGTCCAGCCGCTGCACTTGACTGTAATGAAACTCCCATCTTTCCGCTTCCATTCAACTTCTACGTCCTTGAAATGTTGATCCCGGAGAAACGGGTCGATTATTTTTTGGTGCTCGGCAGGATGACGGTAGATGCCGCTTGCGAGATTAACCGCTAACAATTCGTCCTGCGACTCATAACCCAGGATTCTTTCGAGCGCCGGATTGACCATGAGGAGCTTCCCGTCCAAAGTCGCCTTGAAAATACCGTACGGCGCATCTCCAACCACGGAGCGGAAACTTGTCTCCGATCGCTGGAGCGCCTCAACTGCGCGCTTCCGTTCGGTGATGTCGCGATTAACGATAACCAATTTTTCGGGGTCACCTTTGGAATTCCGGATCACGCTTGCTGTCGATTCCAACACCCGCCACGTGCCGTCCTTGTGGCGGAAGCGATATTCCATTGGCTGGCCCAGCCCTGTGCGCCGGGCTTCCTCTGCCGCCGCTCTCACGCGGTCTCTGTCTTCGGGGTGGATCTGTTCGAAAGAAGATGAGCTGCTCAACTCCTCTGGCGAGTATCCAAGAACCCTCTCGTAGGAAAGGCTGTTGTAAATGCGGTTGCCCTGCATGTCGACAACCGCAATCAAGTCTGCGGCGTTCTCACTGATCAACCTGAATAGCTCTTCCCGTTGGACCGAATTACGGCGAATCCGGTTGATCTTCAATTGCTGATAGAGAGTGTAAATGTCGAATATAAGGACGAGTCCCACGAGCCCCCGCACGATTTGAGGCATAAAAAGAAAAGTAGATTGGTCGCTTTCGCTTCCTCCGATACCGGGAAGCAGAAACGAAGCGAGCCCAGCGGTGAGCAGCAGGGTGACGGCAACCGCCGCCGACCACAGCCACCATTCGTGCTTCTCCATCTTGCGAAAATTCGTCGAGAGCATTTCGGGTGACACACGACTGTCGATAGGCTGTAGCTCACTGCTTGCGGGTTTCATTGATGATCACCGATTAATGGCTGCTTCTTACTGCTTATTGACTGTCACGAAAACTTACAGTTACTTCTACGTAGTAACAATTCGCCCTATGCTGCCACTCATTGCAGTAGTAACTTCACTGATATTATACCGTTTTATATTCCCAGGATCGGTAAAATTGGGAATTGTTTCCAGGGGATCAGATTCGCTTTCCGAAGTTCACGCACAAGGCCGGAGTCGAAACGCCAGCAATTGGCCGGGAAAAGCAGTCTTATGTTGGGCCATACGGGTTCTGTTCCCTCTTCCGTTTTCGGGCAACGGCATGCGCGAAATAATTCCGGATTCTCAAGGGCGGATATGGTCCCGCACACCATTCAACAACAAGGTCGGTTATTTCATTTCTCCCGAGCCGACGAGCACAAGAGCACAAGCCCTGCCAAACAAATAATTCACCTCGCTTACCTGGTGACTTGCGTAGCCCCCTTCAAGGGATCCAGCGCAATAGCTTTCCTTTGGCTGAGTCTAGAAACGCGCGACTGGATCCTATGTCTCCCAAAGCGGGGGGTACCGAAACTTCTGACCGCGACCTTCCCATCCCGTTTTATTCAAACACTGTTCCAAATGATCCTGACGTTGCGGTGCATACATATCCTAGACCTGATATTTCATCTTTTCACAAGGATGTTGAGTGCCTATCCAACGAGTCGCCAGGCAATTGAGGTTGACATCAGAAGTTGACCGGCATATACATTTCGCAACGATTAAATTGAAATCGGAATTCTCGACGAGCATCGAACTTACTGAACAACATAACCTCGCGTCATCTGCGTTTTTTGTTAGGAGGTACTTCATGCTGTTCAAAGTGTTCAATTTGATTTTTATGTTTCGTGTTTCGCAGCAAGTGACACGAGGAGAACTATGAAAAATCTTCTAACAGCCGTTGCGTCTGCTCTTACTCTACTTATATTACCGGTTCCTATTCACAGCCAATCCCCCCAGGACCCACTTCGACTCGTGCAAACCATCAGCATACCTGGGGTAGAAGGTCGTTTCGACCATCTTGCGGTGGACCTTAAGGGACAGCGCCTGTTCCTCGCGGCACAAGCTCATAGGAGTGTTGAGGTTTTTGATTTGGCTGCAGGGAAAAGAATTCACAGCATTGGGGGTATCGGTGAGCCACACGCCGAAAGGTATGTTCCCACTTTAAACGAGCTTCTGGTAAGTATTGGTGATGAGACTGAGGGCGCGCTCAAAATACTTAACGGCACCACCTTTGAAATTCTCGCCACGTTTAAGATCTTAGTTGATGCGGACGGCATCGCATATGATCCCGTTACCCAGTATGTTTATATCGAAAATGGGGGCAAAGATGCCGGAAATACCGAATACTGCTTGGTCTCCGTTATTGACACGGCGAATCGGAAAAACATCGGGGACATTCGAGTTGATGGAGCGGAGTTAGAAGCTATGGCAGTCGAGCGCACAGGGACCAGACTATTTGTGAACATGAAAACTTTGAAGCAGGTTGGAATCGTCGATCGGAACAAACTCCAGGTAATTTCGACATGGCCAATACCGGGGGCAGGGGTTAACACACCGTTGGCGCTGGATGAGATGCACCACCGACTTTTCGTCGGAGCCCGCGAACCGGCAGAGGTAGTTGTCTTCGATACTGATACAGGGAAAGTCATCGCTAAAATCCCGTGTGTTGGCGAGGCCGACGACATGTTTTACGATGAGGCGCGCAAGCGCATTTACGTCACCGGCGACGAAGGATTTATCAGCATCATCGCGCAAGCCGACGCCGACCATTACGAGCCGGTGGCCAAGCTCAGGACGAGGCCGGGCGCAAGGAATTCCCTTTTCGTGCCGGAGTTGGACCGTTTTTTTGTCGCGGTTCCTAGTGACGGGCAAAAAGAGGCAGAACTCTTAGTTTTCCAAGTGGAACCTTAAGCGTCGCTTTTGTCACGTACGATGCATAACCCCCCAGCCGAACGAAGCGCCCGTTTCGGGCAGACAGATCCACGCGATGATTGCTACCGAGTTCCTCTCCATCGGCTCCTAGAATTCAGAGCTGGGCCTTTGATGACGGAGTCCCACGAATCTGCAAGGCCTTTTGTCCCTTTCCGGAGCAAGGCGAGCACGCCTCATTGGATTTGGTACTCAAGAATTTGGGCGTTCGTAGTGGCATGCTGGGGCACCGCCACATAGTACCGTCCGAGAGCAGTCACTAATTCCCCAGTCCGCGCCCCGGGTCCGCTGGGGACCTGCCCGAGTGATACATAATGGTCAGGATCCGATTCTTTGTACACATCGATTGAGCCATCTCCGGCGGGGCAGGCGGCGTAGAGGCGCTTGGTCTTCACATCAAAAGCCAGGTCGTCCACACCTTGATTGATGGGAAGCGCCTGGAGTTCTTTTCCAGTGGCCGTGTCAAACACGACGATGTGACCGCTTCTGGCCCCCACAAATAGGCGGTGATTCGGTTCATCCAACGCCAACGTTACCGCGGTCTTCCCGAGTGTAATGGGCCAGGTTGTAATGACTTTGCGAGCTATACGATCAATGACCACTATGCGATTCTTGGCCACGTCAGTTTCATAGATCCTGGGTCCGGATGCTTCAATGGCCATGCCATCAAGGCCCGGGCTGTCAACTGTCAATGAACCAAGGTTTTCGCCACTCGTCGTGTTAATAATGTTGATCGTGGAATAGTCCATGTTTGCGTCCTTACCGCCATTCTCTACGTACAGCAACTTTGTTGCAGGGTCGTAGATACTTGGGTCCGTGTCGGGAAGAAGAGGCACGCTCTTGATCAACTCATAGGTTTTCCCGTCGATAATCCTCAGCGCTCCTCCATTTCCACCATCCGTGACGTAAAGACGGTTTAGATCCTCTCGGTAGAGCAGATGATGCGGAATCTCAATTCCCGCGATGGTGTGAATCATCTCGCGGGTCTTCAAATCGAAAACCATAACTGCTTTTGCGCTCTGAGGGGTAGTAAACATTCGCTGCGTTTTGAGGTCGACAAGAAGGTGGTCAAAACGTCCCGTCACGCTGCTGGGGAAATCGTATTTGCCGACCAGTTTGAGCGGTGTTCCGTTCGAAGCCTTACCCGGACCGGACTCTTTTTGCTTCCCTGCAAAAATCGATGCTGACATCAACACCAAAATTCCAGAGACCAATACAAATGCGCCGATTCTCCTCATCTGATCATCTCCTCGTTTATTTCGGAGTTTCATATCAGAACTGACTGCGGTAATTCTGCTCGAAAGTTTTAGCGCCAAAATTGCCGGAAGCATATACGCGAACATCCTCCGCCCGGACGCCGTAGAGGCGCCAAATCACTTTAGCGGGAACGATCTCGCTCCTGCGGACAAGCGAACGCTTCGCGATCCTTCGCGATTCTGGATGCAGTCTCACCCGAATCTGTCGGGTTACCAAATCACTTTTATGGCAAATTGAATCTCTCTCGGATCCGTAGTGGTTTGGGTCAACAAACCGGCACTACCATTCACTGTGCCGTCGCCATTTAACATGTTTGTGTTGCCGTCACCCAAACTAGGCACGTTAAAATTGGCGTGATTCATGATATTGAAGAGCTCCGCCCGGAACTGCACATTGAAGCTCTCCGAAATTCTCTTGATGTAGTTGTTCTTAAAGACGGAAAAATCAAGATTCGTCAAGCCCGGTCCTATCAATGTATTGCGCCCGACATTGCCTCGGAGGTTGAAGCAACTCAGAGCCCCCGGCGCAAGCGGCCCCCCGACACTCGGCGGCGCGGGGTCGCAGTTGGCTGTCCAAAAAGCCTGGTTGGGAGCCTGCGGTACCGTGAAACAAGTGGTCTTGGGATTGATGTACAGCGGCCCGCTAGGGTCACTTCGGAAATTCAGGTCAATCGGATTACAACCGGGCACGGCGCTCGGATAAGCGTAATCGTCACTGCTGAGCGTACCCCTGGGGTCCGGGCCTTGCGCCCCAAAAAGAGCGCTGAAGGGAACACCATCATTGGCCTTAAACACGGCGCTCAACTGCCATCCGTTCAGCGGCCATGCCAGAGGTCCCGAGAGCGACTTGATACTCGGGACCAGCCAAGTGGCGTTGATCACTAAGGTGCGGCCCACATTGTAATCCGACAAGCCGCGACTCAAATGCAAATCAAACCAATCCATGCTGGAGATGGAATTCGAGAATTGATCCCCTGCAATGACGCCGGAGTTGTTGTCGATGCTCTTCTGCCAGGTGAACGATCCCTGGATCTGGAAGCCATGGCTGAGCCTCTTTACGACCCCCACCTGGAGAGCATCATAGGAGGAACTGGCAGCCCAGTTCAGATAACGGATATCGCCGGCGTTGTCGTTGAGCTTCGCCGGCGGATTCCCTGTGGTCGAAGCGCATTGCGTGTTGGCAATACACTCGTTTCCGCTGGAATCGACTTGCGGGTAGAGGTAGCCGGCGGAAGTCAGCGTTGGCATGACTTGATCGGCGTCGTCGACGCGGAACGGCTGATGAACCCCGTGCGTGCCAACGTAACCAATCGTTGCCGTGAGGTCGTGAGTGAGCTCCCGCTGGATGTTGAGACTCCATTGCATCACATAATTGCGATGAGGATGGGGTTCCACCGACGCGTATTGCGGAGTGCTTTTGCCATTGCCGGGGGTTGTGACGAAGGTGTAGGCCCCGGAAGGAAAAGAGCCGACAGGCAGGTTGCTGGCGGCAATTAATTGGTAGAACGGAGCGACCTGGCCAATCAATGTTAGATACTCATAGGTTAACGGCAGCGAATCAAAGATGCCGAATCCTCCGCGCACCGCTGTCTTGCCTTTTGCGCTGCCATTGGGGAAAGGGTCCCAGGCGAATCCTACCCTGGGTGCGAAGTCGTGGAGTGTAGGATTGTAGAAGAAGGGGCCAGCGGCCGCGCAACCCGTCACAAGACGGCCGCAATGGGGCTGAGGATCGGTGAGATTATAAAGAGTGGCTGTTTGGCCTTGTGTATCAAAGGGTACAGTCGACATTTCGTAGCGCAGTCCCAGATTCAGCATCAGACTGGGGCGAAAGCGCCAATCGTCTTGGATATAGGCTCCCACGATGGACTGCCGCAGGCTCCGCTCAGTCAATAAACCTGGCGGCGTGATGCGTATTTTATTGGGCTGGTTGGTCAGCAAGGCCTGCATCGAGCCGAAAGAGAATTGGCCATTCCTATCACCTGTCACCAACTGGTTGTCTTGGTCCCGTTCGTAGCCAAAACCGAATTTCAGAGAATGGCGTCCTTTGGTCAGGAACGCATCGTCGTACACTTGATACGAATTCCAGCGGTACAGGTAGGTTGGTGTCCCTCCGAGACCACCTTCCATGAAGGTGCCGACATTGGGGCACAGGCAAGCATTCGCATATCTTCCCGGGATCGCCGCGAGAGAATGATCCGCCGCAGCCGGAAGAATTGCCTTCACGGGTTGGTTGTTGTCCACAGTGTCGCGGTTGAAACCGAGCCGCACCGTATTGACCAAGTTCTGAGTGAAAGAGTGCGTTTCCTCGATGGCCACAATCTGCCTCTTGGTGAGGGCTCCAAGCAGTACCACGCCCAGCGGTTCATCTGAGGTGAACGGTGTCCGGTCGAACATGTAAGTCCCAAAGACGCTGTCCTTCTCGGAGAAATGGTGGTCTGCGCGGATCGTGAAAAAATCTTCTCTTACGATTCGATGTCCAACAAAATTGTATGTTGAAGTATCCGTACTGGCAATCGCAGGTCCATTAGGCAATGGATACATACCTAGGAGATACGGCAACACCGCCGCATCAATGTGCGTCACCGGGTCCGGATTCGGAGCGGCGCCTGGTTGGCCCTGGGCCGGGAGCGGCGTATTCGGTGTGCAGGGCGGAGGAGCACCCGGAGCCAAGAAGCACACTAGAGCAACCGTCGGTTGCCCAGATGGACCGATCCCACGCGCCGCAAGTGAGGGAACCGTGTCTAACCGGCCAACGCCCTTGGACTGGCGTATGCCTTCGTAGTCACCGAAGTAGAATGTCTTATCCTTACGAATAGGCCCTCCGATTGACGCGCCAAATTGGTTGCGGTGGAAAGCCGGAATCTTGGGGGGATCAAAGAAATTGCGCGCGTCCAGAGCGCTGTTCCTGAGGAACTCATACGCGTTCCCGTGAACCTGGTTTGTCCCAGCGCGCGAAATTGCATTGACCACTCCGCCGGACGTCTTCCCGTATTCAGCGGAAAAGTTGCTGGTCAAAACGGAAAACTCCTCCACGGCGTCCACGCCCAGATTACCGCCCAACACGCTGCCGGGCCCGCCGTTGGAGTAATCGT
>Ga0070735_10003290_pt1 | contig 14242 bp, 12 predicted proteins | sample Coa_R1_FD_66443 | JGI IMG/M metagenome (GOLD analysis project Ga0070735, IMG submission 66443) | Surface soil microbial communities from Centralia Pennsylvania, which are recovering from an underground coalmine fire - Coalmine... | ecosystem: Environmental > Terrestrial > Soil > Unclassified ...
AATATTTTTTAATAAAATGTTTTACTGCTGCACGTGATTGAGCATCAAAAAGATTATATGCACCCAAAAATTCTTTGACGTCTTCCGTCCAATTATCATAATTATATGTTATTCTTGGATCTGTTATAAGACAAATTTCACCTGCAACTAATGCAGCAACTATGGTAGACAATGCTAAAGCAGCTTTATTATCGGTAATAAAATTACCCATTTGGCTAATCATAGTTGATGAAGGCTGTGAACAAACAACATTACTTGTTGAAGCCGCAATGCTGAAAGCTAATAACGCCGCTTTGGCACGAACACTCAAATTACTCATGAAGAACATCCTTATGGTATATAATTGTAAACATTACTCTGCGTACATTCTATATACTTTTATAAAAATGTCACTGATAAAATGAATTTTTAAAACACTTCTCAATAAAACAATGCAAAGATTATAATGAACATAAATCATCTCAATGCTCGTTACTAAAGAGGTAATCATGCATAAAACAAAAATAGCCCCGATCAGTGCTATTTTATTGTTGTTTCTTTACTCATCACTGTATTCATCAGAAAAACCTTGGTATCATACCATTACTACACAACATCCTTCAGCATATTCTTTAGCAGGCACTTTCACCGTTCTGTGCGCAGCAACCTTTTTTTATTATTATCACCGTAATATTCCTCATGCTGAATATGTTATTGAAGAGTGCAGAAAAAGCTATAAAACTATTGCACAAGACATTCGACGTTATTATGATTTTTATCATGCAGATGCACAAATGAGTGATTGGGATCTTAAAACTATTATTCTAGAATATCATGCAAAACCATATCCCTTTATGACTTATTATAAATCACTTATAAAAGATTTATATCATCTGCACAACCATTTAGTAACGCTCAATAAAAAACTACAAGAAATAGGACATTGCAAACAAAAAATACACAACAGTAAACATTCAGAACAAACCGACTATCTTAAAGAAATGCTTTTTCAGCTCAAAATAAAGGGAAAACAGCTGCAGATAAAAACAATCGAAACTATTACACTTATTATCATCTTAAAAAATAGATTAAAATTATTTAAAGAATATAATGATGATTGTCTTAATTGGTCACAAATAACCCAAAGAATTAAAACAATTTCCCCATGAAGCATTTTTTTAATTCATATATTGTACTATTACTTTTTATATGCCCTGCTTGGAGTATGGAAGTGGAACCCATGAAAAAATCCAAACCTCATAGCATTATGTATGCACCATGGCGTGAACAATACGCTAATAAAACACATAATACATCATCGCAACCAACCCATGTGTGTGTTTTTTGTACCATGCATCAACATGATGACAATAACAATCATCATATTTTACATCGCGGTGCACATTCTTTTATAAAACTTTCAAGCCAACCCTACGTCAATAATGGTATTCATTTTCTTATTGTTTCGTATGAGCATAAACGAGAAATTGGAGATTTATCTGAACAAACATATAAAGAAATTAATGCATTCACCCAAAAATTGTGCACTCTTTTTTCATCCGATTGTAATGAAATCTATATCAATATCAATCAAGGTACTTCTGCGGGCGCAAGTATTCCCGATCATCATCACAAACATCTGATATTCAACAAATCGCCACGCTATTACAATCTTATTAAAGCAATTAAAGCAACCAAAACAACCATTAATTTAAATGAATTATTCCAATCATTGCAACCCACTTTTGTTGATTTTGACAAAGTAACAATTCCACCCACAATCAGCACTGAATGTAAACAATGTTATTATTGTTCAATACTCAAAGATACAAAAAATAGTCAAAAGAATCTTATTATTCATCGGGGAAAAAAGGCTTCTATCATGCTCTCTCATTATCCCATCTATTTTGGAGAAATAGACATTATCCCTCATGATCATATTGATGCATTGGAACAGATATCAACAGAAACATATGAAGAAATAAATGATCTGACACGCTTAATGTATCCTTTGCTGCTCAAGCATTTGAATACACAAGATTGCAACATGGGAACAATATCATACGGCGGAAAAGCAACTGATCAAGAGCATATCAAACAAAAAATAATTCCACGTAAAAGTACGTGGAATACAACATCAACAACCCGAGCGTATCACTTCAACAGCAATATCATCAATTTTTATCATAAGTTATTGGAAGAATGGAAAAATAGTCGAGCAAAGTTGTAACAATAATTTTAATTATTGCTGCAATGCCAGCTTACGTCTTTCTTCTCTATCAAGCGTACGAAGAGCCTCAATTATTTCATCAAGGTCACCTTCCATCACGTAATCTAATTTTTTAAGTGTAATATCAGCATTATGATCAGTCACACGATTTTGAGGAAAATTATAGGTACGTGCTTTTTCTGCACGCATTCCTCTTCCAACCATTTCTTTTCGTTGTTTACCAACTTCTGCGGCATGACGTTCTTTTTCAAACGCAAGCAAACGTGATTGTAAAACTTTTAATGCTTTAGCTTTATTTTTATGTTGAGAGCGTTCATCTTGGCATGAAACAACAACACCGGTAGGAATATGCGTAATACGCACGGCAGAATCTGTTGTGTTAACATGCTGACCACCGGCACCACTCGCACGGAATACATCAATGCGCAAATCTGCCGGATTAATACTCACGTCAACTTCTTCTGCTTCAGGAAGTACTGCCACGGTTGCTGTTGATGTATGCACACGCCCTGCAGTTTCCGTTTTAGGAACACGTTGCACACGGTGAACACCAGCTTCAAACTTTAAGCACCCATATGCACCTTCACCCTGTACGTGTAAGGTAACATCGCGAATACCACCAAGATCGGTAAAGCTTTCATCCACCACGGTAGCTCTCCAACCTTTTTTTAATGCATAGTTTGTATACATTCGCAAAAGATCTGCTGCAAACAGCGCTGCTTCTTGCCCGCCTGCACCTGCACGTATTTCAATAAAAACAGAGCGATCATCATGCTCATCAGATGGAATCATCACATCTTCAAGAGCTCGCTCTTTTTCTAATTTTTTTAATCCTAAATCATGTAATTCAAGTTTAAAAAGTTCAATCATTTCTGGATCATTTGATGATTGCTTGAGTTGATTTTTTGCATCTGCAATGAGTGCATCGCAGCGCTCCAAATCTTTTTGCGCATCAATAATACGCAAAAGGCGAGCCAGCTCCTTCTGTAATACCACTCGTTTGGCATTATCAGTAATAGCAGCAAGCTCGCTTGCAAGATCATCGTATTTTTTTTGCAATATCGCCAGATCTGTCATATTCATAAAAAAATATACTTTTTATGCTTTTTTTGCGTATTTTTTATTGAATTTATCAATACGGCCAGCAGTATCAAGAAACTTTTGCTGCCCGGTAAAATAAGGATGGCAATGTGAGCAAATAGTAACTCTAAGTTCTTTACTTGTTGAATGGGTTCCAAATGAGTTACCGCATGCACAACGTGCTTCAACTTCGTAAAGGTTTGGATGTATATCTTTTTTCATAACAAGCCCTCATAATTAATGTTTTTTATATCATACAATAGAATATGACCCTTACGGGCCTAATATATTCTAAATGTAATCTAAAAAGGGCCCTTTGTAAAGGACCCTTAGGGATATTCTAACCCCGGACATGCCTGCCAAAGCTCACCAGATCATCGGTGATGTTATCTTTGGCCAGACGCAGAATATCTTCTATTTTGTCTTTATCGCCTTCAAAAATTATCCCATTATCCGCATTGAGCACAATTTTTACATTGGCTGCTTCAACGTTAGCAACAGTTGAACCATCGCTAATCTGTACCACAATCGGATGAATATCATTTTTCTCTAAAGACCCCAGAATAATATGAAACATTTGGGTAGTACCAATAAAAGGAAACAATCCAATATTCAGCACAAAAGACTGATCTTTTGCTATCAAAGCAAGGCGCTCAAAACCCTGAGCAAGCATGATTGGCGTAGCCACGGTAGTTAGCACAATAACAACAATCGCTATAGCATAATGTGAAGGCAAGATAATACCTGATCCAAATAAAATAGTCGTAACAACCAACCCTACTTCACCACGGGCAACCATGGATGAGCCAAATAAATAGGTATCTAATGCCGTCCAGCGGTAACTATCTTTTCCGGCAAAATAGTTGCTTAAAGCCGTTGCAAGCCAACATCCCAATAACTTAGAAATGATTGCCATTGCCAAAAGAAAAATAACTAATACCCAATCATAACCATCCAAAAGACGCACATCTAATTGCAATCCGATTGAACCTAAAAATAATGGTAATAAAAAAGCATTCACAAAAGGCGCAATTACCTTTTCTGCTCCATGCCGATGATCTCCCATGCGATGAAACAAACCTGCAAAATATGCACCCGTGATTCCTGCAAGCCCTCCAATAATTTCAGCAAATGCAAAATAAACAAGCATAATTCCATTGGCAGCAGGAGCAATAAGATGAGAAAGATGAGATTTTTTTAACCACTCAATAAATGGTCGTACGCAATAATAACCCACCACACTCATAATAATAAACGCAAAAATGATATATCCAAGTGAAACTAATGGCGATGATCCATGATCTTCTAACAATGCACCTTCTCCATTACCTAAAAGACCTGCCTGCACGCTCAAAGAAAAAATAGATAATAAAACCACGGCAAAAATATCATCCGCCACTGCTGCACCTAAAGCTGCTTTGGAACTTTTTAAATGCATTTTATTATATGCAAAAAGCATGGCAACAGGAATAGAAACACTCGTGGCAGCAAAAATAAGACCCATACCAATTGCTTGAATTATATTCCATTCGCCACTTGCCCAATAATACAAAGGGGCCGCTATCATCACAATCGGTAATACTGCACCAAAAATTCCTGCCGTAACTGCAACCATCCCGATAGAATAAATATCTTGCACATCTGTTTCATGTCCTGCAATCCATAAAAGATACGAAACAGTTAATGCAGCAGAAATTAAAAGCAACGCAAACAACATAAGATCATAACTTGCAAGACTATATAATTGCCCACTTATTCGATCGATTAATAAAAGTGGTTGCGCGAACAAAGAAAAATGAGCAATATCAACTAATGATGGCCCTAATAAAATACCGGCAATAATGCGCCCAGCTATAACGGGTAAACCGATTACTTTTTTAAAAAATTTTCCCCATGCAATAGTCCACATTAAAACGATGGCAATAAACAATGCAAACTGTGCAACAAATGCTGGTGATAATCCTGCCGTAACAAGCAAACCTTCAGGAATTGTTAATTGATTCATAATAGCTCCATTTTTCTCATGTTTTTATATTATTCATCCTCTCTAGTATTACGCCTGTATAGATATACCATCTTTTTCTTTTTTTTTATATACGTTTTTTGGTAATCAAACATTGTTATTAAAGAAGGAATAATATGAAATCGTGGCAGAACTTTTCTTATCACATTTTTTTTCTATACATCCTATTAATCGCATCATTATCAAAAGCTACCCAAAGTAATTATGTATCAGATAAAAAGTGGCCAAAAAAATTTCTTACTCGCGCAACACTATGTGCAACACTGAAAAATAATTATCATGAAAATGATGATATTTTTTTAAAAAAAATAATAAAAATTTCTTATATATCTAAAACATTCCATCCTTTTCTTTTTTTAAAACATCTCACGAGCAATCAAAAACGAATAATCATTAAAAAAATAATACATAAACAAAAAAATCTCAGCAAAACTCCCGGTAACACTTTAATAATACAAGGATGTTTATCGGTACAAGAAGCTATTATAGGTCAACTAACGGTTAATAATCCCATCATTACATTTTCTTCTATGTCATCAACAGGCGTAATTCATAGTAATTCTACCGGTGTTTTATCATCATCACTGGTTACCGGTGCAGATATTGATACAACAACCATCACTAACGATAAATTAGTAGCAATTTCATCAGATAGTATTGCGGATGCCATTGTTGTGCGTGATGATGCAGGTAATTTTGCTACCAACATGATTACATTATACGCAACACCATTTAATCCCACCGATGCCACAACAAAATCATATGTTGATTCCTTGCTTGCCACGCAAGGACTTACCGGAGCCACTGGGGCAACTGGCATAACAGGCGCCAACGGCGCTACTGGTATTGATGGTAGCATTGGAGCTACAGGTGCAGCAGGAATAACGGGAGCAACAGGTAACACTGGCGCTACTGGCATAACCGGTGCACCCGGTGTAACAGGAATAACTGGTGTGACTGGTAATACGGGTGCAACAGGAGTTACGGGTGCTGATGGAACGAATGGCAACACTGGTCCAACAGGAGCAACGGGAAGCACAGGAGCTACTGGTTCTACAGGTGCCACTGGAAGCACTGGATCAAATGGAAACACTGGCGCAACGGGAATTACCGGTGCCACAGGCATAACTGGTGTAACAGGAGCTACAGGTAATACGGGAGCAACTGGTTCTACAGGTGCCACTGGAAACACTGGGGTAACGGGTCCCATGGGTTCTACAGGAAATACTGGCAGCACTGGAATTACAGGTGCCACCGGCAATACAGGAGCAACTGGTGCAACAGGAGTTACGGGTGCTAATGGCTCAAACGGCTCTACGGGAAATACAGGAGCCACTGGAAGTACTGGTTCTAATGGCAATACTGGATCTACTGGTAATACCGGTTCTACTGGGCCAACTGGCCCTACCGGTATAGATGGAATAAATGGTAACACAGGTTCAACAGGTGCCACTGGCAATACGGGAGCAACGGGAAACACTGGCGCAACTGGTAATACCGGAGCAAACGGAACTACTGGAAGCACTGGAGTAACGGGTCCCACGGGTTCTACAGGAAATACTGGTGCCACTGGATCTACTGGTATAACTGGCAGCACTGGAATTACAGGTGCTACCGGTCCAACAGGAGCAACTGGTACTGATGGAACAAACGGAGCTAATGGCTCAACCGGTGCGACAGGTATTACAGGAGCCACGGGTAACACAGGAGTCACTGGTATAACTGGCCCAACGGGAAACACGGGAGCAACAGGATCAACAGGTGCAATCGGCAATACTGGTGCTACCGGAAATACAGGAAGCACAGGCCCTACAGGAAATACTGGTGTAACTGGTAATACAGGTTCAACTGGAATAACTGGCAATACTGGAATTACAGGAGCTACCGGCCCAACGGGAACAACTGGTTCTAGTGGAACTAATGGAAATACTGGAGCAACTGGAAACACCGGTGTCACTGGATCAACCGGGAATACAGGAGCAACTGGTGCTGATGGAACAAACGGAACTAATGGCTCAACCGGTGCGACAGGTATTACAGGAGCCACGGGTAACACAGGAGTCACTGGTATAACTGGCAGCACTGGAATTACAGGTTCAACAGGATCAAATGGCACAAATGGAAGTACAGGAGCAACAGGAAATACAGGGGTAACAGGATCAACTGGCGCTAATGGTAATACAGGTGCTACTGGCCCTTCAGGAGTATATTCTGCAAGCGCACTCTATACTGCAGGCGGCCTTACATTTAATTATCCTGTTAACTTTTTCTCCGCAGCGCCAATTGTACAGCTTACTATTCAACAAAATGGATCACATGCTACAAGTGTCACTTATACCGCCGAAGTATCAGCAAATAGCGCCACTTCAACAACAGTAATCTCATATAAATTTTCTACCCTTATAGCAGTTGTTAGTATAGCTGAAGCTCCTACCAACTCTGTGTATATCAATTTGACGGCAACACCAGTTTAAAAAATTGTCTTTAAACGCAAAAAAAGATTAACTCATAAAAAGTTAATCTTTTTTTATTTAAAAAGTGGCCCTACTTTAGCTCCATCGAGCCTTAGAAGGACTAAAAACTGGCCGTGCCATACGAAGCCTTGCTCGTAAGAGTCCTCTGAAGCTTTAGCGAAAGAGGAGCGTAGTATGGCGGGGTGGACGGGACTTGAACCCGCGACCTTCCGCGTGACAGGCGGACGCTCTATCCGTGCTGAGCTACCACCCCAAAAAACGTGGCTCCCCGGGCAGGATTCGAACCTGCGACCCAACGATTAACAGTCGTTTGCTCTACCACTGAGCTACCGAGGAATAAATTTCAAAACATTTCTTTAGATGGTTATAGGATCCGTGCTTTACGCATTTTGTCCAGCCTTCGTCAAGACTACGGCGGACAGCTTTCGCTTCTGCTAGCAAAGTTCTGCTATTTTATAAGCCATTCCTTTAAAAGTATGGCCGTGCCAGCTGAAGCTTTATGCGAAAGCTGGTGGGCGATGTAGGTTTCGAACCTACGACCCCCAGTTTGTAAGACTGATGCTCTACCACTGAGCTAATCGCCCTTAAATTTCCCACCTAACTTACTGGGAAAAGTTTAATGTATATAAGATGAAAAGTCAAAAAAATATCGCACATTTCTTTTACATTGTTCCAATTTTCTATAAGATACTAGACTACATCCTTAGAAATAATGCTTTTTATCGTCAAAAGAGGGCTTTTATATGACATTACTTAATTTTATTAAAACACTATTTTTATTGACCCTAGCGCTCTATTGTGCCCCTTTTTTAATCGATACCATTTCAAAACAATATACACTGCTTTTAGAGCCACCTACCCATGTAGGTTTATTATCCATTACCAAACCACTGGATAATGGAGACGTGATAACTGAACAACTTTTTTCTTTTTTCAAAAATCCACTCATTCAAGGAATTATTATCAAAATAGATTGTACTCAAACTGCTCTTGGCACAAGCCAAAATCTTTTTCATGATATTCGACAATTAAAAAAAGAATATCCAAAACCAATCATTGCTTTTATCGAAAATAAATGTCTTGCCGGTGCATATTTAATTGCAAGTTCATGCGATTATATTATTGCTCCTGAATCAGCACTTATCGGAAACATTGGAATATCTTTCTGCAACCAAGCACTTTCTGAAATATTGCCTGATTCATCGCCTAACATAGAAACTATTACCCAAGAAATGTATCAACAATTATCAAAACAGATTGCTTTAAATAGAAAATTATCATTAAGCACCCTTCATAATTGGGCCGAAGGTAAAATTTTCACCGCAACTCACGCTATTACACTCGGTTTAATTAATGAAATTGGTTCATTATGCACCGTTATAAAAACTATTAAAGAAAAAGCATCTATCGAAAATGAAATTATTATTATTGAACTACCAAAAAGAGAATACAATTTATTCAATATGTTCTTTACTAATCAACACACAATAGCGTAATGCCTCAAAATCTAATGCTGGCTGCACAGTGATTGCATAAAAAAGATCTTCTTTGTGCACGGATTTAATAGTCCCCAACGCAAATCCTCGGGGAAATATCAGCCCTTCTCCACTCGAAATAACATCATCACCTACGTTTACTGATTCTAAATGGCTCACGTAACGTAATACGGTGCATGAACAATCGTTTATTCCTTCATGAATTCCACTGACTCCTTTTTTTATGCGTTCTTTTTCAGCAATAAAAGAAGGTAAACACAAGGCGGCAACTTTACAATCAACATCCGTAATGATGTTTACTTTGCAATACCACGGATACACATCGGTAACTTTGCCCACAATCGCATTATTATATAAAGCGACCATATCTTTGTGTATGCCATGCGAACTTCCTGCATCCACAAAAAAGAAATGATTGTTAAGAGAAAAATGACGCGCTAATATTTGCGCTACGTGACCACGTTGTAGCAAATATTTTTTATTAAAATCACGCAACTCTTTTGTTTCATGAGCATAGCAATGCAATCCTTTCAAGGCACTATTTTCAGCACATACCATATCATGTTTTTGTTGTAACTCTTCAATTTTTTTTTCTAACTGCCCCATATCATAAGAGCGCTTTTTCCACGCAGTAAATGGTTCTATAAATTTTTGTTGCATACATAATAAGGGATACACTATATACGACAAAGATTTTTCACCCAACGTAATTGCCGTGAACGTAGAATGGCGTACAACAAAGAAAAATATGATCATTGCAATAACAACTATTGCTACTTTATTTTTAGGCACAACAAAGACTCTTGCTTTTGGTTATAAAAAAAATTATGGTAAGCATCACCAAATAATCAGATAATAGTTTTTTATACTATGATATAGTACAAAAAATCAATGTAATAAAAAAGGAAATATCACATGTCATTATCATCCAAAGCATTACTCATTACGTGCGCATCCTTGTCTCTTCATGCAATGGAACAAAAATCATCAACCATTACTCTTGATAATCAACATTACAATCAAGTTAATGATCTTTATAAAAAAGCTTATTCAACTCTTGGCTATTATAATCCTAAAGAAGATCTCACCATTACTGCCTTATATGACATAATCACCAAAACCAATGATCTAAAAAAAGTTAATGTTGAAGAAAAGCAAATTGGCAATTTTGCATATAAGCAAGAAGCTTCCATTACCAATAAAGTTTTTTCTACCTATGGAAAACCACCTTATAATGGGCCTCTTTACGTGAGTATTCTTTTTGAAAAAATTGCACGTTATAATGCCCAGCTCGTGAAAAATCAGTTTACCTCACCTACAATTGAGCAATTCAATCGCCATATCAATAATCAAAAGATAAAAAATGCTATCAATACAGCTGCTGATTTTAAACTTTTTATCGACTTAAACGCTCTTAATGGGGAAAAAAATATCCTTTCTTCCATCCCTATTACGGTAGCAACAGAGGAATTTGAAGCTCTTGTCAATGATATTGCAAAACTCCAACAAGCTACTCCAGAAGATATAAAAATTATTGCAGATATCCTCTATTGCTCCCTTATACAAAAAGATCAGTAAATTATAAATATCAGCTTACTTTTTTTCACGACAATTTGCTGCAGAACTAGAGCTATGATACAATAAAACCTACTACTTTTAAGCTTTTTCCCTAAAAATGGATGTTGTATGTTTTATGACACACGCGCTCATACGCGCTCTTTATATATTCATTGGCCATTCTGCCCTTACCGATGCCATTATTGCCCTTTTGTGGCACTTGCATCCCATGATCCATTTATGGAACGATATCATAACGCTTTAGTAAAAGAAATTGAGCTTTTTGGTAGTCAATATACGGAAAAACTACCCCTTGATACTATCTATTTTGGAGGAGGAACTCCCAGCACCTACCCCGATCATCTGCTTATTGACATGTTTGGTATACTAAGAAAGTATTTCATTTTTGATGAAAATACAGAAATAACCTTGGAAGTAAATCCGGGAACAGTGCGTCCCGAGCAATTACCACTATGGAAAAAATTGGGGATCAATCGCATGAGTATAGGCGTTCAAAGCTTGAATGATTCAGTGTTACAGAAACTTAATCGTTTACAAAAAGCAACAGATGTTTATGCATTACTTGATAATGCCCCTCATTATTTTGATAACATCTCCGTAGATGTCATTTTAGGGTTACCAGACGTTAGCAGAACAGAATGGGAGAATTTACTCGCAAAAATAGTTACATGGAAAATTACGCATCTTTCAATGTATGTTTTAGAAGTTCATGATTCAACCCCATTGTTTTTTAATGTTGCGACAAAAAAAGTAACGTTACCGTGCGATGATGATGTTGTAAGCGCATATTATTGGTCACGTGAATTTCTTGCTAGCCATGGTTTTTCTCAATATGAAGTTTCTAGTTTTGCTCGCATGGGAAAAGAATCACGACATAATACTACCTATTGGGAACGCAAGCCATATCGTGGATTTGGATTAGGCGCTTGTTCATTTGATGGAATATCTCGCTTGCAAAATGAAAAAAATCTTATGAAATACCTCGAAAGCATCGAACAAAACAACTATCAACCATTATCAATAGAAACAATAACTAAAGATCAAATATATGTTGAAAAAATCATGCTTGGATTAAGAAGAACAAAGGGGGTTTGTTGGAAAGAAATTAGTAGCGACTTAAACAATGAACAGCAACAAAAAATAAGATTAACTATTAATATGTTGCAAGAACAAAAATTAATTATAGAAAATAATGGTCGCCTACAATTAACTCCCGCGGGATTAGTCGTAGAAAATGAAATTATAACAAGGCTTTCTTTGTAATATGTGTAAAGTTATTTAATACGTTAGGGAATTCATGGCAAAACATGTTGGTGTAAAATTACCAGAAGATTTATTGGCAGTGCTTAAAAAAGGAGAAACTGTTGGGATTCTTGCAACTTTTTCTGAAAAAGGTTTGCCCAACACGACTCCTGTTCAATGTATTGCAGCTAAAGGGCTTGAAAGCATTTTATTAACAATCCACAAAGATCATACCGGTTACCACAACATGGTATGGCAGAAAAAAGTAATGATTTGCTTTCTTGATGAAGGCAACGTTGCATACAGCATTTTAGGCCGCGCGGGCGTTGTACGAGCTCCATCGGTAGTACATCCATTTATGAATATTGTTCGTATTGATATTATTGATATCAAATCAGACAGATCAGTGCTCACAAAAGTAGAAAGTGGCGTAAGATGGAGTTATACTTCACCTGATGCACAAGAGTTATCAAATGCATTAATGGCCGAATTAGATGAACTTTCTGGAGCTCTGTAAATAAATTAAAGGAGATAGTTTTTATGCGTATATCTACCATTATGATGTTAACCATGCTCAGCATGATACCTCATGTTTCTTTTACCCAAGAACAACCAGATACAACCGAACAACAAACAACACCAACCGAAGTAGAAACACCAGCAGAAACTGAGCAACCAACAGATCAAGCAGCAACGGTACCTGAAGAAAATAATAGTGCTGTTGCAGAACCGGAAATCAAAGAAGATGCATCAGAAAAAGCAATAGAAGCAATGCCATCTGATGAAATGATTCAGGAAAGCATTACTACTACTCAAACGCCTTCCGAATCTTCTGTTACTCAAACAATAGAAGAAATGCCAGAACCAGTAGAAGAAGAACCTATTGTTATTCCTGATACAGAAGAAGAAGGAAAACCTCAGGGAATTGATACTGTTTCATTAGATAATCCACAAGGCAATTGGTTGTTCAAACGCATTTGGTGGGAACGCGCAGAAGAACGTTATGAAAAAATACGTTTACTTGTTGATGCAGTGTGGGAATCACGCACCATCTTCTTTGTTAAACGCAATGAATTAGATCGCAATGTATTAGATCCTTTTTACCTTAACGTGGGTATTGGCCAAGGTGAATTACAAACGATACTTGCTGAACAACTTGATTTCTTTGAAAAGCATCGTGAACAACAAGGTGATCTTACTGAGCAAGAACGCTCATTATATGAATCAATTGAAAACGAAGAAGAAGCATTAAAACAACTTAAACTTGATGTTGATGCTATTGCAAGCCTTGATCATGCCATTGATGATGCACTTGGTACTTTAATGAATCAAATTAATCGCGTGAGACAATTTGAACGTCAAGCATGGGATAACTTTAAAGAAATAGCCCATATTTTGAATGATACAAAAGCGCGTGAATTATATTACATGATAGAAGGTGCTGCGCGTAATATTAAAAATATCAGCACGTATCTTGAACGTGATTTCTTTAATCATTTTACGCATCTTATCAATGAAGCAACAAAACATGTTACTCGAGTTCAAAATCAAATAGAAGCACTCAAAGAAAAAGGCGTTAACTTTAAACGCCAAACTGAGTTGCTTGAACAAAAAAATGAACAACAAATGGAAGAAGAAGAGGAAGAAGAAGTTACACCAAAACCAAAAGTTGGTTGGTTTGGATGGATTGGTTCTTTCTTCAAGAATATATTTAATACGATATTTTCTGTTATCAGAATTCCATACGATATGATTTTTGGAAAATAATAAAATAGGCAATTAATCATAAAGCGAGCAAGTATTAATAGTATTTGCTCGCTTTTTACTTTTAAAATTTATGGGGTCCTCGATTGGAACAACGTGAAAATCGGGGTATAAAAAACAGTTGATAATACAGAATTTATCGCTATACTAAAACACATCACATAAACAAAAATACCCGCCGGGGTGGTGAAATTGGCAGACACGCAGCCTTGAGGTGGCTGTGGGAGAAATCCCATAGGGGTTCGAGTCCCCTCTCTGGCACCAGTCTACGCTCTTACGAGCTTCGTCTGGCTACGCCGTCTTTCTTGAAGGATGGATAATTTGAAGTAAAAAAAGTGATTTCGCAAAAAAGAGAGTATTGAATCTAGATTTTTTA
>Ga0070735_10003291_pt1 | contig 14241 bp, 12 predicted proteins | sample Coa_R1_FD_66443 | JGI IMG/M metagenome (GOLD analysis project Ga0070735, IMG submission 66443) | Surface soil microbial communities from Centralia Pennsylvania, which are recovering from an underground coalmine fire - Coalmine... | ecosystem: Environmental > Terrestrial > Soil > Unclassified ...
GAGATCGGCGCGCGGGCGCGTTCGCAGGTCGCTGCGCGCTACGACGTCGCACGTCTGGTCGATGACATGGCCGCGCTCTATCGGGGGCGCAGATGACGCGCGCAGCGGCGACGGACAGAGTCCTGGTTACCGGCGCTGCGGGCTTTATAGGCTACCACGTCTGCAGCGCACTGGTGAAGCGGGGAACGAACGTCCTTGGGATCGACAATCTCAATCCGTACTATGAGGTCAGCCTTAAGCTGGACCGGATTGCGCAGCTCACTCCGTCCGATAACTTTCGGTTCGTCAAGCTGGACATCGGCGACCAGGCCGAGATCGAGCGGCTGTTCGCAGAGTACAAGCCATCCCGCGTCGTCCACCTGGCGGCGCAGGCAGGCGTGCGGCACTCGATCGACAATCCCGGGCTCTACGTCAATAGCAACATCGTCGGGTTCCTTCACATCCTCGAGGCCTGCCGGCACGGCGGGATTGCACACCTCGTGTATGCCTCGTCCAGCTCGGTGTACGGCGCCAACACGCGCATGCCGTTTTCCGTCCACCAGAATGTCGACCACCCGGTGAGCCTCTACGCGGCAAGCAAGAAGGCGAACGAATTGATGGCGCATTCGTACAGCCACCTGTATCGCCTGCCGACGACCGGTCTACGGTTTTTTTCGGTCTACGGGCCATGGGGCCGGCCGGACATGGCGATCTTCAAGTTTACGCGGGACATTCTGGCGGGTAGACCGATCGACGTCTACAATCACGGTCGCATGCGCCGCGATTTTACGTTCGTCGACGACATCGTGGAGGGCGTCGTCCGGGTGATGGACCACATCGCGCGGCCGAGCGACCGCTGGTCGAGCGACTGCCCGGACCCAAGCACGAGCGCGGCCCCCTACCGTCTTTACAACATCGGCAACAACCAGTCCGTGGAGCTGTTGCATTTCATCGGCGTTCTGGAGCGCTGTCTGGGCAGGACGGCGACCAAAAACCTGCTGCCGCCGCAGCCGGGAGACGTGCCGGCCACCTTCGCCGACGTGGACGACTTGACGCTCGATACGGGCTTCGAACCATCGACGCCGATCGAGGTCGGCGTCGCGCGCTTCGTCGCGTGGTACCGCGACTATTACGGTGTTTCAGGCTGAGCACCCACCGGGCCCGACTCTTGCTATGATATGCATTCCTCGCGCGCGCGAAGCTCCAGGGGGCGATTTGAGCGTAAGCGGGTACAATGCTCTGTCGGATTATCGCAGGTATTCTTGAGCTATTATCTAGGTGCGATAAGGAAGCTATATGAACGTACTCATCACGGGCGGCGCAGGGTTTATCGGGTCGCATCTGGCCGAGAAGCTGCTTGGCCAGGGCGACGAAGTCTGGGCCATCGATGATCTCTCCACCGGCAGCCTGGCGAACGTCGAGCATCTCCGGCCCCACCCCCGGTTCCATCTCGTAATCGACTCGTGCCTGAACGAAGCGGTGATGAACGAGCTGGTCAACCGCGTGGACCACATCTACCATCTCGCCGCGGTCGTCGGTGTCAAGCTCGTGGTCGAGAGCCCCGTGCGGACTCTCGAGACGAACCTGCGGACCAGCGAGATCGTCTTCGGCCTCGCGCACCGATTCCGGAAGAAGGTTCTGCTCGCATCCACTTCGGAGGTATACGGCCGGCACTTCGAGAACCGACCGCTCCGAGAGACCGACGACCGGATCTATGGCCCGACCACCGTCGGCAGGTGGAGCTACGCCGGCGCCAAAGCGATCGACGAATTCATGGCGCTCGCCTACCACCGCGAGCGCGGCCTGGAGGTTGTCATCGTTCGGTTCTTCAACACGGTCGGGCCGCGGCAGACGGGCCAGTACGGCATGGTGATCCCGCGGTTCGTACAGGCCGCGCTCGAGGGTCATCCGATCACGGTTTACGGCGACGGCAAGCAGTCGCGCTCGTTCACGTACGTTGGCGATGCCGTTACCGCGGTGACAGGACTGATGCGCTGCCCGCAGGCAGTGGGAGAGATCTACAACGTCGGCAACGGCGAGGAGATCACCATACTCGCGCTTGCCGAGCGCGTGAAGGCGCTGACAGGATCCTCTTCCGACATTCGCTGCATCCCGTACGAAGTCGCGTACGGCAAAGGCTTCGAGGACATGGAGTTCCGCACGCCGGACATCACCAAGATTCATCAGGCGATCGGCTACCGGCCCACCGTCAACCTGGATAACATCCTGCGCCGTGTGATCTGCCACTTCGAAGAGCGCCACACGCTCGCGGTGGTCGCAGATCGCATCCAATCGGGCCTACCAGCCGGCGAGATGATGCCGGCGAAACCGTGACGGCGCCGGTCATCGCGGTCGCGGGCCTCCTGGTCGCCACCACATGCGTGTCCGCTGCGCTTACGCGCGGCATGATCGCGCTCGCGCACGCCCGCGGCTGGGTGGTGCGCCCCAAGGCGGATCGCTGGAGCAAGATGCCCACGGCGGTGTTCGGCGGCGTCGCGATGTTCGCCGCCTATGCAACTGGCGCCGCCATCGCAATGGGCGCACTCGACACCGCGCAGCGGTACGATCTAATCGGACTGTTTACAGGAGCGCTTATCCTGTTCATCGTCGGTGTGCGAGACGACGCAAAGCCACTCAATCCGCAGGTAAAGCTCATGGGTCAGGTGCTGGCGATCATGCCGTTCCTGGTCGGCGCCGGCCTGGCATTCACGTCCACCACGTTCGTGATCTCGATACCCCTCGTCCTCTTCTGGATGCTGGCGCTCACGAACGCGTTCAACCTGCTGGATAACATGGACGGGCTGTCCGCGGGCACGGCGGCGGTCGCAGGCGCAGCCATCGGCGCCTACGCCCTCCTTCACCACAACACGACGGTGGGAGCGCTCGCGCTGCTCGTCTCCGCGGCCTGTGCGGGCTTTCTTGTCTTCAACCGACCGGCACGCGGGCCGGCGCGCATCTTCATGGGCGACTGCGGCAGCATGTTCCTTGGCTACATGCTGTCTGGGCTGGCGGTGATCGCATTCTGCCCCACGGCGCCGATGCCAATTCACGTAATGGCGGCGCAGTGCCTCCTGCCGATCCTTATAATGGCCGCGCCCATTTTCGACACCACACTGGTCACGATCATTCGGAAGCGCGAGGGCCGCGCCATCTCGCAGGGCGGCCGGGACCACAGCTCGCACCGACTGGTATATTCCGGCCGGAGCGATCGCCAGGCAGTGCTGCTTATCTGGGGAGTCGGGGCGCTTGGAGGCGGCGCGGCCGTTCTGCTCGGCCAGGTTCATAACTCGGCGCTCGTCTTCGCCGCCGTAACGGCCGAGATCGCGCTGCTGACCTGGCTCGGAAGCTACCTCAGCCATTTCCGCGAGGCGCCGAACTCGGCCATGCGCCCGATGGCGCGGACAGACAACGTGGAGGGCGGCCAGCAGAGACTCGTCGAAGCGGCCTCGCAAAGCGACCGGAATTAGCGAGCGGAATCGCCCATCGAAACCGCTGTAGCGCGATGGACCGCGAGGCCGATGCTACGTCCCGGGGCGCTCTAACCGCTGGGAAAGATCTCGTCGACGTGCCCGTCCTCATAGCCGAGGATGAGTCGCGAGGCCATGCCCACGAAGAGGCCGACGTCGACGACACCTGTAATCTGCTTGATCTCCCGCTCCAGCGCGCTCGGATCCGGGATGGAGCCAAACTGCATGTCGAGGATGTGCAGGCCGTCGTCCGTGAGGTACGGTCCAGCGTTCGGCGCAGCGCGCTGCCGCAGGGCCATAGCAACGCCGAACCGCTCCAGCAGGCGTGCCGTGGACTGCCACCCGAACGGCACGACGGCGACAGGCAGCGGAAAGGCGCCGAGCGTCTGCTTCAACTTGCTGCTGTCCGCCACGACCACGAACTCCCTGGCGGCGGCAGCAACCAGCTTCTCCCTCAGCAGCGCGCCGCCGCCGCCTTTGATGAGCGACAACTGCCGGTCCGCCTCGTCTGCGCCGTCGATCGCCAGATCCAGTGGACCGGCTTCTCCCAGATCGAGGAGCGTTATCCCGAGGCTCTGCGCCTGATTCCGCGACCGCTCCGAGGTGGGCACAGCGGAAACGCGCCAGCCGCTCCGCCGCACCTTCTCGCCGAGCGCGTCGATGACGTGAACCGCGGTCGAGCCGGTGCCGAGGCCCAGCACCATCCCGTCCTGCACGAGCTCGACGGCGCGCAGCGCGGCAGCTTTCTTCGGGTCCAATCTGTCCTCCTGGTGCAAGCGGTGATCTGCGGCCGTTGGGGCAACGAACCGGCTCCAATTCAGCCTCGGAGTTCAAACTTCGCGGGCTCCCGGACGGGAGTCTGATAGTCGGTTGAGCGGAGCGGATGCCCCAAGCCGGCAGGCGCTGAGCTAGCGCACCGCCGCAGGCAGATCGCGCATCTCCGCGTCCACAGTGTCGTCGTTCACTTCGGCCGGCGGGAGCGCCTTCTGGTTCTTGTCGCGCCGTTTGACTGCGCTGGCGAGCTGCCGGACCTTTTCCTTCGAGGACTCCAGCGCCTCCCTGTACCAGCGCTGGAGCTGCGCCTTGTCGATCTTCTCGCCGGTTTCGTAGTACACCATGGCCGACTTGCCTACGGTGACTGTGCCGGCGTAGGCGATGCCTGCCCGTGCGATGAACCCGACGACCGGTACCGCGCCGACCAGCTCGCGGGCGATGGCCCGCCAGCCGAGCGCGTTGATCAGCAGCGGCGCGAGCTCCTTGCCGCGGGCCTTGAAGCTGATGTCGAGTCCGTACGCGGCGGCCAGCCTCAGCGTCATCATGATCTGGTTCTTGGTGAGCATCAGCGTGTCGCTGAGCCCGTTTACCGGCAGCAGTACGCCCAACACCGGGAACGCCGAGGTGATCCCCGTCACGAGCGCGAACTGCGCGTTCGCCGTGGCGGTCGTCGCGATGACGTTCTCCGCAACGCGGCGCCGGAAGGCGGGGAAGTTTCGCGCCAGCGCCAGCGCGATCTCCGGCCGGTCCTCCAGAATGCGGTCCAGCGCGGGCTCCCAACCGCCCAGCTCGACCAGGGAGTAGATGCGCGTCCGCTCGGGCGGGTCATTGCGGCCGCCACCGACGTCGATCACCACGTCGAATACATTGGGCTTTCGCGGGAAACTGTCGTCGGCATGGGTCGAATCGAACTCCTGGACGAATGCGGGCTCCGGCAGCGCGCGCCCATGCGGCTCGCCGACCGTTTCCGGATTGAAGAGCGCCGCCAGCGCATCTCCCCGCTTCTCCGCCTCGCCGACCAGCGCGAGGCTGATCGGGCGGGACGCCTCCCGTATGATATCGTTAACCGAGATGCCCTTGATCGTATTCCAGAAGTCTTGGGCGCTGCCTCTCGGCTTAAGATTTGTCATGCTGCTGTCACCCCTCCGCCCTATGGGCTTGCGAACGCTCAAGTGCGCCTCCGCTTGCATAGACGAGCAAACCGCCCGGCGAGGTTCCGCGGGAATCGGGCATTCGGCAATCGGCGTTCGGCAACGGGCAGGCACGCGGAGCGGCCCGATCGACCGCCAGAGCCCTGCGGCCCTTCGAGTGCCGAATGCCGATCGCCCGCTTTTTCTTTGTTCAAGCCTTGCATTCCTTCGCCGGTATGGAGTAAAATTCACCGGGTTTGGCACTGAGACCCCGCGAGTGCTAACAAAAGTATGCGGCGCGCGGACCAGCGCGCCACGGAGGCGTTCCGATTTCGAGTGTTCTGGCGCAGAGTGACGGCCGAACACCTGCCGGCGCAGCAGAATGCCTGAACGCCCGAACGCGTGAACGCACACAGTTCCCATGAATTCGACACATCGAGGAGGTTGTGTTTATGCCAACATTGAAGCCCCTGAACGACCGCATCGTCGTTAAGACCGTGACGCCCGAGGCCAAGACCGCCGGTGGCATCTTTCTTCCTGATTCCGCGCAGGAGAAGCCGCAGGAGGCCGAGGTCATCGCCGTCGGGCCCGGCAAGACGCTGGACAACGGCAAGGTTTCCGCGATGGAGCTGAAGATCGGCGACATCGTCATTTACGGCAAGTACGGCGGGACCGAGATCAAGGTCGGGGCCGACGAATATGTCATCCTTCGACAGGACGACGTCTTGGCGATCAAGGAGTAGGCGTTTATGGCAGCTAAGATAATGCTTTTCGAGGAGGAGGCGCGCCGCGCCCTGGAGCGCGGCGTGAACACCCTCGCGAACGCCGTCAAGGTGACGCTAGGGCCGCGCGGCCGCAACGTGGTGCTGGAAAAGAAGTACGGCAGCCCCAGCATCATAAACGACGGCGTCACGATCGCGAAAGAGATCGAGGTCGAGGACCCGTTCGAGAACATGGGGGCGCAGCTCGTCCGCGAGGTCGCGAGCAAGACCAACGACATAGCTGGCGACGGCACCACTACGGCTACCGTCCTCGCACAGGCCATCGTCAAAGAGGGACTGAAGGCCGTGGCCGCGGGGGCAAAGCCGCTGCTGGTCAAGAAGGGGATCGACAAGGCGGTCGACGCCCTGGTCGCGGAGATCAAGGCCAATTCGACGACGATCGAGGGCAAGGCGGCGATCACGCAGGTCGCGTCGATTTCGGCCAATGACGCGGAGATCGGCGAGCTTATCGCGGAAGCAATGAAGCGGGTGACCGCGGAAGGCGTCATCACCATCGAGGAGAGCAAGGGAACCAGCACGCAGCTCGAAGTGGTCGAGGGCATGCAGTTCGACAAGGGCTACATCTCGCCCTACTTCGTCACCGATCCCGAGCGGATGGAGGCGGTGCTGGACGAGCCCTACATCCTTCTTTATGAGAAGAAGATCAGCGCGGTCGCGGACCTCGTGCCGATCATGGAGAAGATCGCGCGGAACGGCCGCCCGATCATCCTGATCGCCGAGGATGTGGACGGTGAGGCTCTGGCAACCCTGGTCGTCAACAAGATCCGCGGCAACATCAATAGCTGCGCGGTCAAGGCGCCCGGCTTCGGGGACCGCCGCAAGGCGATGCTGGAGGACCTGGCGATCCTGACCGGCGGCCGGTTCATCACCGAAGACCTTGGCATCAAGCTGGACAACATCGATGTACCCGACCTGGGTGGGGCGAAGCGCGTCGTCATCACCAAGGACAACACGACGATCGTCGACGGCTATGGCGAGAAGGCCGGCATCGAGGGGCGCATCTCGCAGATCAAGAAACAGATCGCCGAGACCGAGAGCGACTACGACCGCGAGAAGCTGCAGGAGCGGCTCGCCAAGCTGGCGGGCGGCGTGGCCGTCGTCCAGGTCGGCGCGGCGACGGAGACCGAGCTCAAGGAGAAGAAGGCGCGAATCGAGGACGCGATGCACGCGACGCGCGCCGCTGTCGAAGAGGGCATCGTGCCAGGAGGCGGCGTGGCGCTTCTGAATGCGCGGCCGGCGTTGGACAAGCTCAAGCTCACCGGAGATGAGGAGATTGGACTGAACATCGTGCGGCGCGCGATCGAAGAGCCCATGCGCCTGATCGCCGAGAACGCGGGCATGGAGGGCAGCATCGTCATCAACCAGGTTGGCACGCTCGGCAAGGGCCACGGTTACAACGCCGCGACCGCGGAGTACGGCGACCTGGTAGCGATGGGCGTCGTCGATCCCGCCAAGGTCGTGCGCAGCGCCCTGCAGAACGCCGGCTCGATCGCCGGCCTGATCCTGACGACGGAGGTACTGATCTCCGAGAAGAAGGAAGATGCGCCCACCGGCGGTGGCGGCGACCACCACTAAGCCGGACAGGGAGTTGGGTTTACAGGTGTTCAGGTGTTCGGTGTTCTGGTATTCAGGAGGCGTCGCCTCCGATGCCGGATGCTCCGAACACCGAACACCCTATAGCACAGCAGCTGACTTCGCCAGCGGCAGCGGGCATGCAATCGGATATCCTGGCAAGCCCCCGCCGCCGACGGGTCCTGAATCCCTGACAAGCTGGAGACCCGAATCCCCGGCCTCTAGTACTTCACAACGTTATCGGGGTGCGCGAGGCGGTAGTGCTTTTCCCATACCTTGCAGCGCTCGACGAGGACGTAGATCGTGTTCAAGGCACACGTCATGAAGCCGTGGACGCCGTCGCGCCAGCCCTGGCGCACGATGTAGTAGGTCGCGAATATCTTCACCATCGCGACAAGCGTCCTGCCGGGGCGGGGCAGCTTGAAGTCCGGCGCGAGCACGTCCATCTGTGCCACGTCGTTATCGGTATAGTGATTCATCTTCGCGATCCAGCGCGACACCGACGGATGCGAGTAGTGCTCGAAGTGGTGCTGGAGCCTCCCCCACTCGCCCTGGGTCGTCAGCTCCTCGTGAAAACTAGCGCAGGCGTATGACGCCGTGCCGCGGCGGAACAGGATCTGCCGGTAGCCGTATCCCGGCCGCTTGAACCGCGCGTCGTACGCCACGCCATACCGTATCCACTTTCCGAAGAAGTAGACGCGGTTCGGCACCCAGTAGCCGGTGCAGCGTGGATCGTCCCGCTCAAGAACCTCGCGCTGAATCTCCTCCGCCAGCTCCGGCGTGACGATCTCATCGCAGTCGATCCGCAGAATCCAGTCGCCGGCTGCCTGCTGGAGCCCGAAGTTCATGTTCGGGTTCGTCCAGTCCTCCCGCTCGAACAGCCGGACGTTGGGATACCGCCGCGCGATCTCGGCCGTGCCGTCCGTCGAGTTGCGATCGACGACGACTACCTCGTCGCACCAGGCCAGCGCGTCGAGACACCGGGCGATCTGATGCGCCTCGTTGAACACGCAGAGCACCGCGGAGACGGACCGGCGCGCCGGCGCTGCGCTGGCGGCGTCGCTCATAGTGGCCGCTTTCGCCTGGGACCGTGCCATCGCGCGGGCACGGCGCCGCGTTCATGATTCGGCGATATGGAGTGTCTGGAGCGAGCGCTCGCAGCGGACGCGGCGGATGCTGGGGCGCGGCTCACGGCTGCGGACTCCGGAGATTGCGCAGCCAGCGCTTCACGCGGACTCCCACATGGATCACGCGATTCTTGACGGCGCCGAGAACCATCGTGCCCCTGTTCGCGAGGCGCGAGAACGGCGTACCCGTCTTCCTGTAGTAGATGTCCGAGCTCTGGAACAGCCGCCTGGTCATCGCCTCGCTGTTCTGGCGGACGCTGCCCATCCAGTGGTGGACGACCTCCGCCGACGGTACGTAGACCACCTTCCAGCCGGCTCTCTTGATGCGCCAGCACCATTCCACCTCCTCGTAGAACATGAAGAACTCCTCGTCCAGCAGGCCGACTTTCTCGATCGCCTCGCGCCGGACCATCATGCAGGCGCCGGAGACCACGTCCAGCTCGCACTCCCGGTCGAAATCGTCGCGCATCCGGGACCAGCGCTCGAATCGCGCGCGCGCCAGCCCGCGCAGATCGGACACGACGAGAAAGTCCTGGAGCGGATTGGGGAAGCGCGCGCCGTTGGGCTGAAGCGAGCCGTCGGTATTGAGCAGCTTTGGACCGACCGCGCCAGCCTCCGGGTGCGAATCGAGGTAGCGGACAAGAGTTGTAAGCGCGCCCGGCCTGCATTCGGTATCCGGGTTGAGGATGACGCTGTGGCGGCTGTCGCACTGGCGGAGGGCCTGGTTGTTCGCGCGCGTGAAGCCGGCGTTCTCGCGGTTTGCGATCAGCCGGACTTCCGGGAACTCCTCCGCGACCATCTCCGCGCTGCGATCCGGCGAGTTGTTGTCCACCACCCACGTCTCGGCGGTGATCCCCTGTGTTCCAGCGGGCAGGCTGCGAAGACAGTCCCGCAACATGTCGCGCGTGTTATAGCTGACGATGACGATGGAGAGATCCAAGCAGTTCCCCAGGTGATCGTGTCCACCTCATGGCGGCACGCGGCGCGCGGCGTCACGCCCGGTTCGGGCGGCAGACGATCGCTCACGAGCGAGGCCGCCGGTCGCTTCTAGCCGCGTGAAGGCGGCCGGATTCATCGCGGCCAACGCGCGCCCATCGGTCGGACTGGGAGGGTTGTCCGCAGCGCTCGGCGCGTTGCGGCGCCGGTTACGCGGGCGTGCGCCTTCCTGCCGGCGGCGGCGCGCCAATCAGCCCCCGGGTTTCGCCGGCACGTTCACTGGGTGCGGGAGCGGCTTGCCGCGAAGGCCGGCGGCGAGATTCTCGGCAGCCAGGATCGCCATTTTCGTCCGGGTCGCGATGGATGCGGAGCCGATGTGCGGCAGCAGGACGACATTGGGAAGAGACAGCAGCGGATCGCCAAGCGGAAGCGGCTCGAATTCGAAAACATCCAGGCCTGCCGCGGCGATGACGCCGCGGCTCAACGCGTCCGCGAGCGCAGCCTGGTCGATCACAGCGCCGCGCGCCGTGTTGATCAGAACGGCGGTCTGCTTCATTTTGGCCAGCTCGCGCGCGCCGATCAGGTGGCGTGTCTCGGCGCTCAGCGGCGTGTGCAGCGAGACGAAATCGCTCTCGGCGAGCAGGTCGTCCAGCGAGCGCCACTCCGCGCCGAACCGCCGCTCGGCGTCTTCGTCTCGCACACGGTTGTGGTAGAGGATCTTCATCTCGAAGCCGGCGGCACGCCGCGCCATCTCGCGGCCGATCCGCCCCATTCCGACGATGCCGAGCGTGGCGTGGTGTACGTCCGGCCCGGTGAGCTGCATGGGCGACCAGGTCTTCCATTCGCCGGCGCGCAGCCATCGCTCCGCCTCGGTTACGCGGCGCGCCGCGGCGAGCAGGAGCGCGAACGCGAGGTCCGCGGTCGTCTCCGTCAGGACGCCGGGCGTGTTGCCGACCGCGATGCCACGGCGCGTGCAGGCCGCGACGTCGATGTTGTCGTATCCGACCGCCATCTGGCTGACTACCCGGAGTCGCGGAGCGCGGTCAAGGAGCCGCTCGTCGATTCGATCGGTGAGCAGGCAGAGCAGGCCGTCGCACCCGGCGACCCGCTCTGCGAGCGCGTGCGGCGGCGGCGGCCCGACTTCGGACCACACCTCGATCTCGGCCGCCTCGCGCGCAATCGCAAGTGCCGACTCAGGGAGCTGTCTCGAAACGAAGGCTTTCACTGTCATCGCCATCCTTGCGGGGAGTGGAACTCTCTACAATCACGCGGCGCCGACTCGGGCGGGCCCTCAGTCCCTGCGGCACCAGAAGTCGTACATCGCCCTGAACATCGTTGGCGCGCCCAGCTCGAACTCACGCCACGACTTATAGTCCCGATGCAGCTTGTCGTCGGGAAACGAACGGTCGTACCGCGCGCTGTCGGCCGGCGTCGGCAGCTCGAATCGCAACAGTCGGAGCCCGTATGCCCGCAGCGCGCGCTCGATCCGGGGTACATCGAATGGATCTTCGTGCCGGTGCATCAGAAGATCGTATACGCCGGCCAGCGTGGCAAAGTCCTTGAATCCGAGAACATGACCGGCCAGTGGATGTTCGCTCCGCTCCAGAAACCTGCGGCGTATCTCGCGCAGGAGGTCGTCGGATACCGGTCTGTCCAGCAGGTCACGTACGAGCGTTCGCGCCGCGGCGACGGTGAGACGCGCGAGCCGACTATAGACCATCAGGCGCATCACGCCACCCAGCCGCAGCGCGTCCGTCAGCGCGGCAAGTCCAAGCTCCGGGTCGGGCAGGTGGTGCAGCACACCGGCGCAATAGATGGCATCGTATGTCTCTCGCAGCGTGGCCACGTCGTAGAGGTCGAGCCGCCGGAAGCGCACGTTTTCAATCCCGAGCGCCGCCGTCCGGGCCCGCGCGTACTCCAGACTCGCTTCGCTGATGTCGATCGCGGTGACAGTGGCATCCGGGTACGATGCCGCGACGTAGGCCGAATGCCGGCCCGTGCCGCACCCGGCGACAAGAATCTGCGCGTCTACAGGGAGGTCCGGCGAGCCGCCCGGATCGAGCGCCCGGACCGTGTCCGGCAGGCGTTTTGCCGCGCCACGCGTAATCCGCCGCCAGGATGGGTAGGGCCACCCCTCGTACTGGGCCGCCACGGCGCGGGTTACGGAATCCGTAAACGTAGTATCGGCGCCGCTTTGCTCCGAGGGCCTGGCGACATAGGCCGCAGCCAGAACCGTATCGCCGGTCGAGAGGCGCGGGCGCTCCTCGTCGTCGTACGGCCAGGCGCCGCCATTGAGCAGCGCCTGCGCTCGCAGGGCTTCGACCAGGAACGGAAAGCGGTCCGAATCGCCGGACAGCAACAGCCGGCGCCGAACATGCATCAGCATGCGCTGCGCCGGTACGCTGACGACCGGCGATTCGCGCAGCAGGGCAAGGGCCAGCGCATCCGCCTCGAGCGCGGCCGTTAACTCCGCAAGAGTATCCTCGCTCGGCGCGTCCGGCCCGACTCCTCCGCATCCATGTCGCTGGAGAACGCGCTGCCAGCCGGCATGGTTAAGGCTGTCTGGATCGACCTCCGGGTCGGTAAGAAGCGCCAGCAGCGCCGGCTCGCGGTCCGTGGTCAGCTCCGACGGAAACCCATGAAGGAGATTGACCAGCTCGCGCTTCGACTTCCGGTCGGCGGGAGCCCGGTCAAACGCCGCCCAGGCAGCTTCCACGGCGGATTTCGGACGCCCGTCCAGCCAGTGCGCTCGGGCCGCGCTGAGCACGTCGTCGCCCTCCTCGTATCGCGCCGCCAGTAGATCGCGCGCGCTTTCGGCCAGCCGAAGGCGTTCGCGGCAGACTCGCCGATCGCCGGATCCGGCTCCTAATCGTTCCTTCCGCTTCACCGCGGCTCCGGCGGAGCTGCCGGACGCGTGGGCCGTCAGTACCGCGCAGCCGAGCCGCCCGATCGCTCGCCTATCACCGACTTGACGACGGCGGCTCCGCCCTGCTGCATGAAGCCGAGCTCGCTGCTGATCGCGATGAACTGCCAGCCTTCGTCGATGCGGCGCCGCGCGGCCTCCACGTTTGCCACGTGGATGCCCGGCGCCACCCCGTGCTTCCGGGCGGTCTCGCGGATGTGGCGCAGCGCCGCCACGAATTCCGGATCCTCACAGTCCATCGACGGCGTCTTGTTCATCGATGCAAGCAGGTCGTTCGGCCCGACGAAGACCACGTCCACGCCCGGGACAGCAAATATCTCGTCCGCCTGCTCGACGGCAGTTATGTGCTCGGCCTGGACTACCACGAGGATCTCATCGTTCGCACGAGCGTAGTACTCTCCGGGCGAGCACTTGAAGTTGATGGCGTGGAGGCTGCCGCCGACGCTCCGCTCGCCGACTGGAGGGTACTTGCACGCTGCAACCGCGCTCCGCGCCTCCTCCACGGAGCAGCACATCGGGAACACGATGCCGAACGCGCCGTTGTCCAGGGCGCGCTTTGCGTTTTCCAGGCTGTTGAACGGCACGCGCGCAAAGGGCGTGCCGCCGGCGTCCGCAATCGCGCCGAACATGAGCGCGGCCTGCTCCCACGTCGTCGACGAGTGCTCTATGTCCACGTTCAGCCAGTCGAATCCGACCTGCGCCATGTATCGGGCCGCGAGCGGGCTGCCGAGCGACAGCCATGTCCCGACCTGCGGCCGTCCTGCCTTGAGCGCCGCCTTCACCGTGTTCGTTCGCATCGTGTTCTCCAATCAGAGTGCTCGGGTGGTGCTGGTTTGATGTTGAAAACGCCCGACCCCAATTGCGGTCGTCCTGCGGACGGAATACCGGGTATGCCGCTAGAGGCGCAGCCGGAGGTTCGCGGCGTCCCAAACCGCCGGGTTGCACGTATTCTCCGGGCGGCGCCCGCGCAGAAGGTCGATCACCGGCAGGGCCGACTGGCGGCTCATCTCCTGGGTCGATTCGAGCGCGTTGAAGGCGTTGTGCGGCTCAAGGAGACAGTGCGGCGCGCGGCGAAGCGGATGTTCGGCCGGCAGCGGCTCCTTCGAGTAGACGTCGATGGCCGCGCCTGCAATGGTCCGGCTCTCCAGCGCGGCGATCAGGTCCGCCTCGTTCACCAGCGCGCCACGCGCCGTGTTGATGAAGAAGGCGGTTGGCTTCATCATTCCAAACGTCCGGGCGTTGAACATGCCTGCCGTTTCCGCCGTCGCCGGCGCGTGCGCGGAGACGAAGTCGCTCTCGCGAAGCAGCGTCTCCAGGTCCGTAAACTCCATACCGGGCGTGTTAGAGCCCGCCAGCGCCGGATCGTAGGCCAGGACGCGCATCCGAAAGCCCTTCGCGCGCTCGGCAACGGCGCGGCCGATGCGCCCCACCCCGACCAGCCCAAGCGTCTTGTCGTGCACGCCCGCGCCGGGGAACTCGTTCCAGCCGCCGCCGCGCATCAGCGCGTCGCCTTCGTGCAGCCGCCGCGCGATACAGAGCAGCATGCCGAAC
>Ga0070735_10003292_pt1 | contig 14233 bp, 10 predicted proteins | sample Coa_R1_FD_66443 | JGI IMG/M metagenome (GOLD analysis project Ga0070735, IMG submission 66443) | Surface soil microbial communities from Centralia Pennsylvania, which are recovering from an underground coalmine fire - Coalmine... | ecosystem: Environmental > Terrestrial > Soil > Unclassified ...
ACCTCCAGCGCCTCGCGCCGCAGCTCCTTGTAGCTGGTCACGCTCCACACGTCGACGCCGACTCCGTACCGCTCTTCCAGAATCTGCTGCGCCTTCAGGACTTCATACATAATCGTCCCGCTCCCCAGCAGTTGCGCGCGAAGTTTCGCATCGCTCTTCGTCGTAGTCTTGAACCTGTACAACCCTTTCAGCACGCCCTCCCGAATGTTCGGCTGATCGGGTATCTGTGGCATCGGCAGCGGCTCGTTCGTGACCGTCAGGTAATAAAAGATCGACTCCTGATCGACATACATCCGCTTGATGCCATCCTGAATGATGATTCCGATCTCGTACGCAAACGCCGGATCATACGCATGCAAGTTCGGCACCGGCAGCGCCAGCACGTGACTATGGCCGTCCTGGTGCTGTAAGCCTTCTCCCGCCAGCGTCGTGCGTCCAGCCGTTCCCCCGACCAGGAACCCGCGGCACCGCATGTCCGCCGCAGCCCAGATCAAATCCCCAATCCGCTGAAATCCGAACATCGAATAATAAATAAAGAACGGAATCGTGTTGATCCCGTGATTCGCATACGCGCAGCCCGCAGAAATAAACGAACACATCGATCCCGATTCTGTGATGCCTTCTTCCAGGATCTGCCCGTTCTTCGCTTCCTTGTAATAAAGAAGCGTATCCATGTCGACCGGTTCGTAATTCTGGCCGACGCTCGAATAAATTCCAACCTGCCGGAACAGCGCCTCCATGCCGAACGTGCGCGCTTCATCGGGAACAATTGGAACGATGAACTTCCCAAGCTCAGGATCGCGCAACAGCTTCGCCAGAAGCCGCACGAACACCATCGTCGTCGAAACCTCTCGCCCGTCCGTGCCTTTGTGAAATTCCTCGAAGTGCGCATCGGGGAACGGCTTCATCGGCGCGGCTTTCACCTTGCGCTGCGGCATGTATCCGCCGAGTTGCTGCCGCCGCGCCTGCATGTACTTGATCTCTGCGCTTTCGTCCGACGGACGATAGAACGGTGCCTCGTGCAGTTCGTCGTCGGGAATCGGAATGCCGAACCGCGACCGGAACATCTCCAGCTCGTCTTCGTTCAGCTTCTTCTGCTGATGCGTGATGTTCTTGCCTTCGCCGGCCTCGCCCAGTCCGTAGCCTTTAATCGTCTTTGCCAGAATGATCGTGGGCGATCCCGTGTGATCGACCGCCGCCCGATATGCCGCGTGCACCTTGATCGGATCGTGCCCGCCCAGCCGCATTCGCGCCAGCTGGTCGTCCGACAGATGCTCCACCATCTTCAGCAGCCGCGGATCGCTTCCGAAAAGGTTCTGCCGGAAATACGCTCCGCTCTCGACAAAATATTTCTGATACTGCCCATCGCTGATCTCGCCCAATCGCCGCACGAGCAGCCCGTCACGATCGTTCTGGATCAGCGTGTCCCAATCGGACCCCCATACGACCTTGATCACGTTCCATCCGGCGCCGCGGAAAATCGCCTCCAGTTCCTGAATGATCTTCCCGTTCCCGCGCACCGGCCCATCCAGCCGCTGCAAGTTGCAATTGACGACGAAGATCAAGTTGTCCAGCTTCTCGCGCGACGCCAGCGTGATCGATCCGAGCGACTCCGGTTCGTCCATCTCACCGTCGCCCAGGAACGCCCAGACTTTCCCGCCGGTGGACTGCTTCAGTCCGCGATTCTCCAGGTATTTGATGAACCGCGCGTGATAGATCGCCTGGATCGGTCCCAGCCCCATCGAAACCGTAGGGAACTCCCAGAAATCCGGCATCAGCCACGGATGCGGATACGAACTCAGCCCCCCGCCCGGCTTCAATTCGCGGCGGAAGTTCTGCAGCTTCTCTTTCGAGATCCGGCCTTCCAGATACGCCCGCGAATAAATCCCAGGCGCAGCGTGTCCCTGGAAATAGACGACATCACGATCTCCGTTTTCAGTTTGAGCGCGAAAGAAATGATTGAATGCAACTTCGTAGAGAGTTGCCGCCGACGCGAAAGTCGAGATGTGTCCGCCAATGCCCTCCTGAATCTTGTTCGCCCGCACCACCATCGCGAGCGCATTCCAGCGGACCAGGCTCTTGATCCGCCTCTCCATCTCCTGGCTGCCCGGAAACGGCGGCTGCTGCTTCGACGGGATCGTATTCTGATACGGCGTGGTCGCCGTAAACGGCAAGTTCACCCCGCCTTCCCGGCGGGCGTGCAACGCTAACTGCTGCAGCAACCGGCCAGCCCGGTTCGGGCCGCCGTGAGAAAGCACATAATCCAGGGAATCGACCCACTCCCTGGTTTCCAACACTTCTAGACCGTCAGTTTCAGTCGTTGCCACTTATGATTTCCCCCAGAGGATTGCGTGAACCTTCCATCATATCAATAGGGACGATTTTTTAGGGACGCGAAAGCCCCAACCACCGACGATTCGTATCAGGGCACGTCGATAAATACTGTCATCTCGACCGGAGTGGAGAGACCCTTTGTCCCGCAATCAGATAAACTGTGTTGGAAACGTCGTAGAATTTCGAATCGCGCGAGGGAGGTCGGGGATGCTGAAAATCATCTTCGTTGTAATTGCCGTAGTCCTCGCGGTCCTCCTGGTTCCGCGATTGCTCTCCCGGTCAGCAACCCCGCTTGCGGGCACCGAGGCTCCGCCCTTCACTCTGCCATCGCAAGATGGCACACTCGTCAGCCTCGATAATTACCGCGGCAAATGGGTCGTCCTGTACTTCTATCCCAAAGATAAGACCCCCGGGTGAACCCTTGAAGCCCACCAGTTTCAGGTGGACCAGCCCAAATACGCCGAACACAACGCGGTCGTTTTTGGCGTCAGTCTCGATAGCGTCGACTCGCACAAGGACTTCTGTACGAAGGAAGGCTTGAATTTCAAGCTGCTGTCTGACAAAGACCACAAAGTAAGCAGCGCCTACGGATCGCTCACCAATCTGGGAGTGGTGAAGTTCGCGGCACGCCACACATTCCTGATCGATCCCACAGGCAAGATCGCCAAGGTCTACACCGACGTGAATCCCGGAAAGCACAGCGCCGAAGTCCTGGCCCAACTCGGCCAACTCCAGAAGATGCCGCCGACTGCACGCTGAACACGACAGATCGGACTCACAAGAGCTGCTTCGTATCAGGGCACGAATTCGTTCGTGCCAACAAGGCCCCCCAAAACCCCCGCCTTCGGGCGCAGGCATTCGGCAAAAGTTTTCCACAGGTGCACCAAAAAAATTTCAATCTTGTGACGTACAACCTTGACCATAACGCCAGAAAGCGCAAACTGGTTACATGCCAGAATCGTCATTGAAAAGCGGACACGCAACCAGTCCAACCGGTGACTCCACGTAAACCTTTTGTTTGTAATATTTTGCATGTAAGCCACGTGGAATCAATATTTTGCGGAGGCGATAACGTCCAACAAACGCACCAACATCAATGAATTCAATATTTTACGAAAGATAGACCAGAAAAAAGATGCCCCGCGGCTTATCGGCTAAATCGTTAATTATGAATATTTTACCTTTAACCCATTTAGATGCAATATTTTGCGGGGCATTGTGCGGGCCAGGGTTTTGTAACTCTCTCAAAATGAATATTTTACAAACTCGGTCCCAATTTAATAGCTCGGGGATATTTTCGGGACCCTGCGCGCCTGGAGTCGGATACTAGCCATGGCATCTGCTGTGGAAAACCACCTTCCCGCTCAGAAAAGCCGCCGCGGCGGATTCCTCTTCCCGCCCGGATTTCAGCGGAATCTCGTGTGGATGGTCCTGCGCCGTCTGCGTCCCGCGAATCCCATCGATCTCTTCCAGCACCTGGCCCACGAATACGGCGATATCGCCCACTACAAAATCGCTTGGAATCACATCATCTTCCTCAATCATCCCGACTATGTCCGCGAGATCCTCGTCGTGCAGAACGACAACTTCGTCAAGGAACGCACCGTCCGCCGCAGCAAGATGCTGCTTGGCGAAGGCATGATCACCAGCGAAGGCTCCGAGCATCGCTCGCAGCGCCAGGTTGCGCAACCCGCCTTTCATCGCCAACGCATCCCCGAATACGCCGCTACCATGGTCCGCGAAGCCGTCCGCATGCGCGAACGTTGGCACGACGGCGAGCAGCGCGACATTGCCATCGACATGATGCATCTCACGCTGAACATCGTCGCCGAGACTCTCTTTGCCACCGATCTGCGTGACGAAGTGAACGAACTTGCCGACGCCATCAACCGCATCATGGGGCTCTACAACTTTCTCGTAATGCTGCCCGCGGCCGAGTGGCTCGTGCACGCGCGTCCTCCCGGACTGGCCGCTTTCGTGCGCGCGCGCAAGCGCATCGACGCCGTTGTTTACCGGATGATCAAGGCGCACCGCGAGCACTCGTCCGACGGCGGAAGCTTGCTCGATCTGATGCTCGCAGCCTCGCCCGACCGGAGCCCGGAGTCAGAGAAATCGTTGCGGGATCAGGTCATCACAATCTTTCTTGCCGGATACGAAACCGTTGCCAACGCGCTCTCCTGGACCTGGTATTTGCTCTCCGAGAATCCGGAATGCGAAGCGCGTTTCCACGGAGAGATCGACCGCGAATTGCAAGGCCGCCAGCCCACGGTCGAGGATGTGCCGCGCCTGCGCTACGTCGAGATGGTGATGGCCGAGTCGATGCGCCTTTATCCGCCGGCGTGGGCGATGGGACGCTTCGCCCTGCAGGACTTCCGGCTCGGCGAATATTTTCTGCCCGCAAAGACCACGGTGCTCGCCAGCCAGTTTATTTTGCATCGCGATCCGAGATTCTTTCCCGATCCGCTGCGATTCGATCCCGAGCGCTTCACTCCCGAAGCGAAAGCGCGCCGGACAAAGTTCACCTACTTCCCATTTGGAGCGGGAGCCCGTCAGTGCATCGGAGAATCGTTTGCCTGGATGGAAGGCGTCCTGCTTCTCGCCACGCTGGGACAGAAGTGGAAGCTGAAGCTGGTTCCGGGACACCGCGTCGAACCTGAGCCGCTCATCACTCTGCGTCCGAAGTACGGAATGAGAATGCACATCGAAGCTCGAAGACCCACTTCGCATGCATGATGCGCGCCTATTTCGCCGTCAGATACATTTCGGCAACGTGCTTCGTGATCTTCCCCGGCTCCGCTCCCGACAGGTTGGTAAGAGCGACCACCGTCAGCCGATCGTCCACATAGCGGTCAATCGCTGTTTCAAATCCCTGCCACGAGCCGTCGTGGTGAATGCAGCGGTGCCCGTTGCGCTCGTCGATAAACCAGCCAAATCCGTAGTTGCCATTATTCGGCTTGCCATTCTTCAGTTTCACCCGAGTCCACATCAGGTCAAGGCTCGAGCGCTTCAGAAGGTTCTCGGTGTAAAGCGCTGCATCCCATTTCGCAAGGTCAAGAATCGAGAAGTACAGGCTTCCATCTGCGGTGGTATTCATCGCCGGCGCCACCCACTCCTGATTCTTCAATTCGCCTTTCACGAGCCGATAGCCAGCCGCACGGTTCGGAACGATGTCGGCCTCGCTGATGATTCGCGTCGACGTCATGCCGAGCGGCCGAAAAATTCGCTGTTGCAGAAAGTCGCCGTAGAACTCTCCCGTGACACGATGAATCACGATGCCAAGCGTGAGATATCCGAGATTGCTGTAGTCCCACTTCGTTCCGGGTTCATAAGCGAGGGGGATGCTCTCGACCTGCTTCAGCAATTCCTCCTCAGTCCAGTCTTTGCGGAAATTGAAATCCTTGGGATAGTCGCCGAAGCCGGCGGTGTGGCTCAGAAGTTCGCGGATCGTTACGTCCTTCCACGCTGGCGGAGCGTCGTTGAAGAATTTCGCCAGCGGGTCGTCGAGGCTGATCTTTCCTTCTTCGACCAACATCATGACGGCTGTTGCCGTGAATTGCTTGCCCACAGATCCGGACTGGAAAACTGTTTCCGGCTTGACCGGAACTTGCAGCTCCACGTTCGCAAGACCGAATCCTTCAGCGCGCTCGATTTTCCCTGACTTCGCGATCAGCAGCGAGAGTCCCGGAATGTGCTGCCGCTGCATCTCGGACCGCACATAATCATCGACCGCGGCCGTAATCGTGGTTTGTTGAGCTGCTAGAGGCAGGACGGAGGACAACAAAATATAGGTGTTCAGAAGAAATCGAAAAATGCGCATGAAGATGGTGAAAGTCCTCCCGGCGGCTGAGTGTACAGGCGAGGGGAGTCCACCACAAGCCGGAATTGCGCGTGAGTCGCTTACTTCGAGCCGGACGACACATCTCTCAGACGATGAACGCCCGAGCGACGCAGCGCGAATACGATCGCCCAGCCGATCAGGCCCGCGGCATAAAAGAAGATGAATCCCTCGAACACACCCGGTAACAAGTAGGAGTGTGCAGGATGAATCGGCGTGACGGGCTGGCTGAAAGGGGGAAGTGAGGTGGCGATCACTTCGCCTTTTCGAATCGCGAGGATGACCCCCGCGAGAATGATCGCCATCAAAATCGGCGTGGCCCTGGGAAAGCGGAATCCATTGCGCACGGTGAACCCCCTTGGAAAGAGCGACACATCAGGTGCGTTGAAGCGAAAGTGAAGATGTTCACGGAAAGCCCCGCTGACGAGGCCGACGATTTCGCGGACGTAGAACACTGCCCGGGCCGCAAAAGCGTTGTGACCCGAATCAGTGCGAACGTCCTCAAAGACGGCGGCCATTTCTTCGCCGAATTCCGCGCGATACGTCGCCGGATACAACCGCAGCAACAGTTGGTAGGCGTTGAGCATCGGTCAACTCTCGTTCGTCGCCGCCCGCAGCGTGGCCAGGCGCGTGAGATGCTTCATGCGGTCAACTTCGAGCTGCAGGTTGCGGCGTCCACGGGAAGTGAGACGGTACGCCTGCCGCCCGCGGGACGTTTCGCGTTCCTCGAATCGCTCGATCCAGTCGTCCTCCAGCAGGCGTCGGATTGCGCCGTACAAAGTGCCCGTGCTGAGGACGACGCGGCCATCACTCATCCGCTCCACATCCTTGAGGATGGCGTAGCCGTGACGCGGCTGCCCGGCCAGGCTCACCAGAATCAGCAGAACGGGCTCACTCAACGGCAGGCTGTCCACTATGGCCTCCAGCGACATGTCACCTAACGACATATTGCTCCGAAGGCGGCCCAAAGTCAAGAGCACTCTCAACCACTGTTTTTAACCACTGAGGACACGAACTACCACGCATGAAATCGTTAAAGCGCGTCTTTCGGGTGATTTCGTTCCTTTGTGGTTGTGACTCGATCTTGGCTGTAAGCTGACGAGCGCTCTACTTCCCCGACTCTTTCACCATCACCACGCGATCCCCCGCGACGTCTTTCATCGTCTGCACAACTCCTGAGGGCCAGTGGATTTCTACGAGATCTATCTTTTCGTTCGGTCCCAGCCCGAAATGCACCGGGCCCGCGCTCGACGAAGCGTATCCGCAGGCGGTCGTCATGTGGTTGTATTGCGCCCCAGACTTCGTGACGATCTTGATCCGCGCCCCGATCCCGTCACGATTGCTCTTCGTTCCCTGTAGTTTGAACTCAACCCAATGATTCTTTGCCGGGCTCTCATTCATCCAGATTTCCGCCGGGGCATTCAGAGCGCTTACCACCACATCGAGCTTTCCGTCTCCATTCAAATCTCCGACAGCCGATCCGCGGTGCCGAGACGGCGGTTGCGCTGTCAGCCCTGCCTCCGCCGTCAATGCCGAAAATTTCATCCCACCCAGATTGCGAAATACAGTATTCGGCTGCTCCACCGACAAGTTCGGAGCCGACAGCAACGACTGCACATGTCCACGCGTAACGAAAACATCCTTCCACCCATCATTATCGAAATCCGCGATTGTCGGAGAGTATCCCGACATCGGCAGGCTTTGCCGCGTCATCCCGCTCTCTCGCGTCACCTCGACAAAACTTCCTTTGCCCGTGTTCTTATAAACCGGAAATGTCTCCCCATCGAGCGCCACCAGCACGATATCGGGATACCCATCGTTGTCCAGGTCGCGGAAATCCACGCCCATGCCGGAGATGTAGGTCCCATCTTCGCGCAACGCGACGTTCTCATCAAACGCCGCCTCTTCGAACTTTCCCCCTCCCTTGTTGCGGTAGAACGAATTCATCAGCTTGTCGTTCGTGATCATCAAATCCATGCGGCCCGATAGGTTGGAATCCGCGACAGCAATGCCCATCGCCTTGCCTGGATGCGCGCGGAATCCCGCTTCGACCGAAGCATCGCGAAATGTACCGTCTCCGTTGTTGATGAACAGCTGGTTGGGAGTTGCACCGTACATTTTTGGATGGCAGTAATCTCGGTGCCCGTATCCCTGGCAGACCGGTTCATGATTGAAATCCCATTTCAGATAATTGAGGACGACCAGATCGAGCAGCCCGTCATCGTTCACATCGATCCAGGCCGCGCCCACAGACCACAGCGGCCCGTACTCCGGATCCGGCTTGTTCAGTCCAGCTTTCGCCGTGACATCCGTAAACGTGCCATCGCCGTTGTTGTGGTAGAGCGTGTTCTTATAAACGCCTCCAACAAAGATGTCCTCATATCCATCATTGTCGTAGTCGCCAATCGCAACGCCCGTGTCGTATCCGGTCCCGGCCAGGCCGGCCTGCTCGGTTACGTCCGTGAAGTGTCCATCGCCGTCATTGCGAAACAAACGGTTGGCGTACTTCGGAGAGTCCTTCTTCAGCGTCTTGAGATTGGCGCCGTTCGCGAAGAAGATGTCGAGCTTGCCGTCGTTGTTATAGTCGAACACCGCGACACCGCCCTCCATCGTCTCCGGAGCGTGGCGCTCGGGCGATTCGTCGCTGTCTAGTTTGAAATCAATCGGCTGAAACGCAAACTGAATTGGATTATTGTTTGGCGGCGCTTTCGCCTGGGAAGCGGCCTGCGAGCGCAGCAGCACCGGCGCACTCACCAGCAAAAAGGAAAAAACAACGAACGAGCAGCGAAGAACCCAACGCATCATGAGAAATTCAAAACGGGGAAGTGCGCCCCAACCATCAACATCTTACAGGCGAACTGAGTACCGGGTACTGAGTGCCGAGTACTGCACTTTATCTTACTCCGGCAGCCTCTGTTCATTCTGAATCATAAGATGCGCCTCCGCCTGAGCCGCGCCGGTTCCGGGCTGCCCACCGCCGACCGTGATTATGTAATCGCCCGCGCCCACCAGCCGGTCTCCTGCCTCGTTCACATAACTCAGGTCCCGCGGACCGAGCGCCAGCGTCACGTGCTTCTGCTCGCCTTCCTTCAGGTGAACTCTAGTGAATCCGCGCAATGCGCGCAGCGGAGCTCCCGCCTCCTTGGGAAAAGTGATGTAGAGTTGGACCACTTCGTCTCCGTCGCGCTTTCCCGTGTTCCTAACATCCACATCGACATCCAGCGGATTCCCGGCCTGCAGTTCCGGATTCGATAGCTTCAGCCCGCTGTACTCAAACTTGGTGTAGCTCAGCCCGTAGCCAAATGGATACAGCGGCTGGCCCGTGAAATAGCGGTAGGTACGGTTCTTCATCGAGTAATCCATGAAATCCGGCAACTGCTCTACGCCCTTGTAGAAAGTGACCGGCAAGCGCCCCGCAGGATCGTACGCGCCAGCCAGCACCTGCGCGACCGCCGTTCCGCCTTCCTCGCCCGAGTACCACGCCTCGACAATGGCATTGGCGTGGTCGTTCGCCCAGTTTACCGCCAGCGCGCTGCCGTTCATCAGTACCACGACCAGAGGCTTACCCGTGCCCTTCAGAGCTCCAAGCAGTGCTTCTTCTTCGGAGGGAAGATTCAGGCTGGTGCGGTCTCCGCCGCGGAATCCCGGCAGATTCACTTTCATCTCTTCGCCTTCCAGCTTCGAGGTGATGCCAACCACCGCGATCACGACGTCCGCCTGCCGCGCGGCATTCACTGCTTTCACCAGAGGATCCGACGTCACCGCCAGCCACTGCAGCTTGCACGAACGTCCGCCCGAGGAGAATTCAATTTTCACCGCATACCGATGTCCCTTGGTCAGCGGCAACGTCACAGTCTGAGGATTTGGGTCATGAAGAATGTTGTCGTCCACGACCAGCTTGCCGTCGATCCACAACCGCTGCATCGACCCGACAAGCTCAAGCTGATACGTTCCCGTTTCCGCGGGCGTCAGAAATCCCGTCCACCGCACCGAGAAATTTTGCAATCCCTCCGGCACCCTGACGTCATCGTGATGCGAATGCCCCAACTGCAAATTCACATAAGGATCCACACGGACAATCGGCGTGCCGGTGAAATCCAGATCGTGGAAATATTCGGCGTTCAGCCCGGGTCTGCCGTCCCCGGTCGAGAGCGCCGACGTCGGGATCACCGGATGCTCCTCGAGAAAATTCGTTCCGGGCTGATACGAAACCTGTGCTGCGGAAAACTGCTTGCGCATTCCTTCCAGTGCGGAGACCGCATGTGACGCCGTGCCCGCATAATTTCCGTGGAGAACCTGAGTCTCGTTCGCCAACGGCCCAACCACCAGAATCTTCTTTGCGCTCTCCGCCAGCGGCAAGACTCCGTCGTTCTTCAGTAGCACCATTGATTCCTGAGCCGTTTTCAGCGCCAGTTGGCGGTGTGCCGGACTGTCAATCTCCGACTCCGGAGTATTCGCGTACGGAACCATGCTCGGCGGATCAAACATTCCCAGCCGCATACGTGCCGTGAACAGCCGTTTCAACGAGCGATCGATGTCAGTTTCCGTGATTAGTCCCTGGTGCACGGCGTCGATGTAAGGCTTGTAGTCGTGATCGTCTTTCACTACCGTAAAGAAGTCGGCGCACTCGTTGTCCATCCCGGTCTTGATCGCGTCGGCTGCAGCTTCCGCTTGGCTCTTTGCGTAGTGATGCCCCTCAAAAATATCTGTGACCGCATCGCAGTCCGACACTACATATCCGTTAAATTTCCACGCCCCCCGCAGCGTGTCTTTCAGCAGGAAAGTATTCGCGCACGCCGGTTCTCCATTCACCCGGTTGTACGCGCACATGATCGACTCGGCTTTGCCCGCCACCACCGCTGCCCGGAACGCAGGCAGGTACGTATCTTCCTCATCGTGCTTCGAGACAACAATATCCATCGAGTGCCGCTCCGGTTCTGGCCCGCTGTGGACGGCGTAATGCTTCGGAGTGGAGATCACCCGGAAATATTTCGGATCGTCTCCCTGCAGCCCGGTCACAAAGGCGACACCCATGCGCCCTGTCAGGAACGGGTCTTCCCCGTACGTCTCCTGCCCGCGTCCCCAGCGGGGATCGCGGAAGATATTGATGTTCGGCGACCAGAAATCCAGTCCCTCCATGATGTCGCGCCGCCCAGCCTTGACGGCCTGCTCGTGCTTGGCCCGGGCCTCGATGCCAATGACCACAGCCATCTGATGAATCAGCGGATCGTCAAACGTCGCTCCCAGCCCGATTGGCTCAGGAAAAACAGTCGCCGTGCCCGCGTTGGCGACACCATGCAGCGCCTCGCTCCACCAGTCGTATGCAGGAATGTGCAACTCTGGAATCGCTCGCGCCTGGTTCACCAGTTGCGATGCCTTCTGTTCCAGCGTCATTCGGTGAATCAGATCATCGACTCTCGCCTCGATCGGCTGCGACGGATCCATATAAATCGGGTTGCTGTTTTCTTGCGCAACCGCGCTTACCGGAATGAGAGCAAAAAAAAGAATCACCCGCAGGACGAATGGAATGCGTTTTCCCATGAGAGTTCCTCGATGCCGCCTCGAGTTTTCGCCGAAGGCGCCACGGGGTGCTGAAAAATCGGTTTAGTTGAATGGACCGAGCCCGTAAACGGTTACGGTCCCGACTCGTCGCTTTTTAGCACAGTGCGAATCTTCGGTCAAGGAAGACGACCGCTGAAAGAGAGGCTCCGGTCTCGAGCCGGATCCAAGTTTATCAAACAGATAATAGATCTACTTTGCTATTACCAAGTCGGTTGCTGCCAGCACGTACGTCGTATAGCGTTCCAGTTTGATATTCGATTTCTTCGAAACCAGTTCCACTCCGCCGTCGCTTGCGCGTCCGCTTTCGACATTTTTCATCAGCACTCGACGCGTCGAAGTAACGGGATTCGGCGTATCCGGTACCGTCGAATCCTTCTGCTGTCCGTCCGGAAAGGGCTTATACGATTTCATGTTCCGATCGGTGGGATATTCCCCAGCTCCATTCCAGCTGGCTTGTGCAGACTTTGTCGGCCCGTACTGCAACTCCGGGCCTGCATCCATCATGATCGGATAGAACCACGCCGTCACATAAAGCTTGATTGCGGCCGACCCATTCTTCCATGCGACGGAGTCCATGCGAAGACTCAGTCGTGAGGGCGCATTTTTCGTCTTTGCCGCCGATTCGGTGACCTCTCCCGAGAAAACTGCGTTCCTTGGCACCACGGTTCCATTCACCAGAGTTGCGATCGAGAGTTTCGCTTGCACTTTCGTTCCCACCGGAGTCTTCCCGGCGACAATGTTCTGCTGCAAGATCACAGGAAATTCCTGAGTGGTGTTGCCTGGAGATGGCTGATTTTGCTGTGACTGCGAGGCCGCGGGAAAAACTGCGATTAGTACCAAACTGATTAACAAGACGGGCCGGACCATAGCCAACCTCCCTCGATGTGGGCTTTCAGAGAAGCACTTGGGCAATCCCCGGAGAACCCACACTTTATAGCAGAGTATACCCCTTAATTTCGGCGCAGATAGGGTCCTTCGTCTCCCTGCGCACTGTTTACGATATCGATTTTGTGCTTGACAACGGTCATCGAGAGGATTTAGACCGTAAACGTTTCCGTTTCGGCTAGTTCTCGTCCGTCAATACAGCGTTTCGCGTACTCGGAGGCTTCGAATGAGATCCCTTGTTGTATCTACAGCTGGTTCCCTAGGCCGCCACGTCAGGCAAAGTTGCCTGATCGTCGCCGCATTCCTGCTGGTCTTAGGCACCCAGGCGCTGGCGCAGGAAGCGACCATCGTCGGCACCGTCACCGACCCCTCAGGTGCTGCCGTGACCACCGCCACAATCACCATCACGAACAACGACACCGGTGTGGAGCGTACCCTCCCGAGCAACAGCGACGGTCAGTACGTCGCTCCCGATCTCCACATCGGCCACTACACGGTCCGTGCTACTGCAGCCGGATTCAAGGTTGCCGAGCAAAAGGGCATCACGCTCAACGTCGGCGATCGTACCCGCATTGACTTCAAGCTCCAGGTCGGCAGCGCCCAGGAACAGGTCACGGTGGAAGCGAATGCCGTTGCCGTCCAGACCGACAGCGGCGAAGTCAGTAACGTCATCACCGGGCAACAGATTACTCAGCTGGCCACCAATGGCCGCAGCCTCTACGAACTGTTCGCCTTGGCTCCCGGCGCGGTGAGCTTACAGTCCTCCATGATCGGTTTTACTCCCGTCAGCGGCGATGCAAACGTCAGTATTAACGGCGAGCGCGCCGGCCACAACCTGCAACTGATCGACGGCGGCGAAAACCTCGACCGCGGCGGCAGCAGCGGCAGCGTCATGCCCTCCATCGATTCCCTCGCTGAGTTCCGCAATATGACGTCGAACTACAGCGCGGAATATGGGCTGGCCTCGGCGTCGCAAATCAGCACCGTCATTAAGTCCGGGACGAAGGAGTATCACGGCGAAGCGTGGGAGTTTTTCCGTAACGACGCCCTCAATGCCCGCAACTACTTCAACCCGTATCCGAACCAAGTAGCCGAACTCCGCTACAACATCTTCGGCTTCAACTTTGGCGGCCAGGTTCCTATTGCCAAGAGTCATCCGACCTTCTTCTTCTACAACCAGGAGTGGCGGCGTGAAGTGAATGGCGGTTTGCTGAACCAATTGGTGCCCCCGACGAGCGCCTATCCCGATGCCGGCGGCGCCGGGACTGGTGCGGTGCTGCCCACCACAGTTAATGGAAAGACGGTTAACGCGGTTGTGCCTACCGGCATCGCCAACTTCGGTGCAAATTGCTCTGCAGCCGTGATGGCAACTCTGACCCCCGGTTCGCCCTTCCCGAGCAACACCATTCCGGATTGCTTGATCAGCCCGAATGCATCTGCCCTGCTCGTGGCCGGCGGTAAGTACGGCGGAATTTTCCCGGCTGCAACGAACTCGGCAGGGTTCTTCCAGGGCGGAAACAACTCTCCCACGACACTGACGGAAGAGATTGCCCGCGTTGACCATCAATTCAACAGCAAGTTCTCCATCTTCGGCCACTGGATCTCCGAGCAGATCTC
>Ga0070735_10003293_pt1 | contig 14228 bp, 12 predicted proteins | sample Coa_R1_FD_66443 | JGI IMG/M metagenome (GOLD analysis project Ga0070735, IMG submission 66443) | Surface soil microbial communities from Centralia Pennsylvania, which are recovering from an underground coalmine fire - Coalmine... | ecosystem: Environmental > Terrestrial > Soil > Unclassified ...
CTGCCAGGGTGAGGACCTGGCGGCAGATGTGGCCGAGGGCGTCGTGCTGCCGTTCGGCGAGGGTGCGGTGGTCCTCGGGTCCTTGCTTGGCGGCGTATGTGTCGAAGGCGGCCTTGACCAGGGCGGTGACGCCGGGGGTGAGGTCGCCGTGCAGCACGGCGGCGCCGTCGATGGTGGTATCGACTGTCAGGCCGGGGGCGGGGGGCTTGTCGTCGTGGCCGGGGTCGAGTTCGTGCCGCATCTGGCGGGCGAGCATGGCCAGGTCGCCCTCGGTGCAGCCGCCGAGCCAGGCGGTCAGCAGGATCTCATCCGCCATCGCCTGATACTGCTGGGGCAGCTGGCCGGTCCAGCCGCAGATCTTCACCGCGATGGAGGTCTTGATCTGCATCCGGGCCAGGGCGTCCATGACCTGGGGGTGGGAGCTGTGCCGTCGGGCCCAGGCGTGGTGGGCGCGGGCGGCGGGGCGGGTGATCCGGGTCTCCGCCACCAGGAACGAGGTGAGGGTCTGCTGCCCGTACCAGGACAGGACCGGCCCGTCGCTGATCGCGGCGAGGGCTGCGCCGCGGATCGCCGCCTGGGCGGCCTCGGCTTCTTCCAGCACCCGGACCGCCTCGTCCTGCACGGTGGTGGGCAGCGCGGCCCAGTCTACCCGGGCCAGCTCGCCGGCCAGGGTGCGCAGCATGGTGAGCTTCCCGCTGATCGACCGGGGGACCCGGCCGTCGTCGTCGGTGCCGCTGTGGGTGTCGTTCATGTGTGTCACCTCCTTCCGGCCAGGCGTGATGCCTGGGTGATCCGTCCTGGGCCGGGGGGAGCTGCCGCAAGGAGCACCGGTTTCCCGCAAGGGAGCAGGGGACCTGGTGCCCGTCGAACCCCTCCGCCCGGGCAGGCCGGGACGCGCACATGAGGAACGGGCAAGAACGCGGAACGCGTAAACATGAGAGCGCACAGGGCGTCACCAGAAGCAGAGCGCCGCCGGCCATACGCTTCATCAGCATCGCGGCATCCTGGTCGTTCGAGACCCTGCCGGCGGCTCAACTCGAAACTAGATTCAACCTACCAGATCGCGAGCCGCGGTCGCAAGTGAATACGGAAAGTAATTCGATGATCATTGTCATGCGGCTGCGCATGTCGGCGGAACCCGGGAGTGGCTCCCCGAGCTGCCCGAAACGACCCGCCGGTCGCGGCCCTCGTCGCGCAGGCCATTGCGGCCCTTGCCGAGCGAAGCCCCGAGCGCGGCCCACGAAACACGTGTAACCGCCACGCAACGGCATCCTCCGTAGAACAACAGCATGTACTTCCTTACCTATCTACGGCGCGAGTTGCGCAGACGCATGCGCCAGGCGGTCTTTATCGCCATCGGGCTCGCGGTGGGCATCGGGCTGGTGATCACGGTCATCGGCGCCTCGAACGGGGTCAAGGGCGCGCAGGCAAAGGTGCTCAAGGCCCTTTACGGCATCGGCACCGATCTGACGGTGACCACCCAGCCGCAGCGGCCGAATCCGTCCACCGGAGGCGCCCCCCACGGCCAGACGTTCCAGATCGGCGGCGGCCCTGGGCAAGGACCCAGCGGCCAGAGCTGCATCAACGGCAAGTGCACGCCGATCAAGGGCGGCGACGTCATCGACACGCTCTCCGATACGGACTACGGCCCGATGAGCGCCAGCGAAACGGCCAGGATCGCCACGCTCGCGCACGTCAAGCAAGCCACCAGCGGTCTGCTGCTCAGGGACGACCGCATTGTCATCCCCACCTCGCAGAACGGCCCGCTGCCGCAGCCGGTCAGCGCCAACATCGACGGCGTCGACCTCACCCGGCCTATCCAGGGCCCGCTCAGCAACGCCACGCTGATCAAAGGCCGCGCGCTCACCAAAAACGACCAGAAGAGCGACCTGTACGGGGCCCTGGTCGACACCAACTACGCGACCTCACGCAACCTGCACCTCGGCGGCACCATCACGCTGGCGGGCAAGCCGTTCCGCATCGTCGGACTGGTCCAGCAACCGCGGGCCAGCACGCCGCCGGACGTCTATATTCCGCTCCCGCAAGCCCAGGCGCTCGCCATCGATCCTGGCACCGGCAAGAACCTGCGCAACACGGTCAACACGATCTATGTCACCGCCGACAGCGCCGCCGACATCGCCATCGTGCAGAGCGAGATCCAGCACCTGCTCTCGAACGCCACCGTCACCAGTTCGTCGACGCTGGCCAGCCAGGTCACCGGCTCCCTCGCCAGCACCGCCAAACTAGCCAACGAACTCGGCCGCTGGCTCGCAATCGCCGTTCTGATAGCGGCGTTCGCGGTGGCCAGCCTGCTCACGCTCGCCGCTGTCTCCCGCCGCATCCCCGAATTCGGCACGCTGAAGGCGCTCGGCTGGCGCGGCGGACGCATCGTCGGCCAGGTGCTCGGCGAGTCGGTGGCCACCGGCATAGTCGGCGGCCTGATCGGCATCGGCCTCGGCGCGGCGGGGGTGGCGATCATCGACAAGGTCGCGCCGAACCTGTCCGCCACGCTGCCGAGCCAAGGCGGCGCGAGCCCCGGCCTGCAGACCCAGTTCGTCGGTCCGGGCAGTGGCCCCGCCGGGTCCGGCAACGGCACTTTCAACTCGGCCGCGACCGCGCACGCAACCGTGTCGGTCCCGATGTCCGCGTCAATCACGGCGAGCGCGATCCTGCTGGCCGTGCTGCTGGCCGTGGCCGGCGGCCTGCTGGCCGGCTCGTTCGGCGGCTGGCGCGCCGCCCGCCTCAGCCCCGCCGCGGCACTCAGAAAGGTAGCCTGACATGTACCGCCTGCAAAATGTCACGAAAACCTTCCGCAAAGGCAATCAGGTAATCCATGCTGTCCGCGACCTGAATATGGATATCGACGACGGCGAATGGCTTTCCATTCAGGGTAAGACCGGCCACGGGAAGACCACATTGCTGCAGCTCCTCGGCGGCCTGGACACCCCCACCAGCGGTCGGGTCAGTTTCGCCGGAGGTGACCCCACTGCCCGCGCTGTCCGCGCGCGTGACCTCGGATTTATCTTCCAGACGTTTAATCTCATTCCCACTCTCACCGCACAGGAAAATGTGGAAGCCGCCCTCATCCCGCTCAAGATCAATGCCGCAGAACGAAGTGCCCGAGCCACAAGCGCACTTGACTCGGTGGCACTAGGCGACCGGGCCAGGCACCTTCCCTCCGAACTGTCCGGCGGACAGCAGCAGCGGGTGGCGATCGCCCGCGCGCTGGTGAAAGACCCGAAGGTGCTGCTCGCCGACGAGCCGACCGGCAACCTGGACGAGGACACCAGGGACGAGATCGTCGCGCTGATCGAGAAGCTGTGGCGCGAACGCGGCCTCACGCTGATTCTGGTCAGCCACGACAGCACGGTTGCGCGCCGCGCGCAACGGGTAGCGGTGATGAACAAGGGCCGACTGTCGGTGCGTCAAGACACGAGAAACACGCCTCCCGGGTAGGGTTGATAACCGGCAGATAACAACCAAAGGAGCGTCTTGTCTCAGGAACGCAGGTGGACTAAGCGCGTCGATCAGTGGCATACGCACGTGACATCGGCGGCGGGCTTCGAGAAGGTGCTCGGCGCGCTGCTGGTCGCCGCGGCGCCGGGAGCCGACGATGTCGCGGTCGATCTGGGCGCGGGCACCGGGTTCGTGACGATGGCGCTCGCGCCGAAGGTCGCCTCGGTGCGGGCGGTGGACATCTCGCCCGCCATGACCGAGGAACTGGCGAAGCACGCCGCCGAGGCCGGCCTGTCGAACGTGACCGCCGAGGTTGGTGATCTGACCAGCTTCCAGCTGGCGCCGGCCAGCGTGGACCTGATTGTGTCCAGCTACGTGCTGCACCACCTGCTGGACCCGGCCAAGCGGGCCCTGGTCCGGGAGAGCATCACCTGGCTCCGGCCCGGCGGCCGGCTGGTGATCGCGGACATGATGTTCGGCCGCGGCGGCACCGCGAGGGACCGGGAGATCTTGCGGCAGAAGGCGGTAGCGCTGGCGAAGAAAGGCCCCGGCGGCGTGTGGCGGATCGCGAAGAACCTGACCCGCTACGGCTTCCGCGTTGGCGGCGAGCACCCGGCGACCCCGCAGTTCTGGCAGGACGCCCTGCGCGACGCCGGCTTCGCCGACGTCGCGTTCCAGCCCATAGTCGCCGAAGCCGCCATAGTGAGCGGCACCCGCCCGTAACGTCCCGGCATGTGTTCCCTTAGCCCGGTGGTGATGCGGATCAGGCGCTGTGCCCCGGGTTTCGCACTCTGGCGCGTAGACCGGAGGGGCATGTGTGCTCCACGTACACCCGCCTGAGGGGATGCGGGCTCCACGTATCGCTTAAGTGGCTGGAGCGGCGCGGAGCCACCACACGGAATTGGGCTGGCGCCCGGTTCGCCGATGAGTCCGCCGCCTGGCGGACGTCTATCTGGCATCAGGAAATCCATTCCGGGACGCGAAAGGCGGAAAGGCGATGGCAGCCGAGCCGAACACCGTGACGTTCGAGACAACCGTTGCCGCCACCGGCAACAACACCGGCATCGTGGTACCTGAAGAGGCCATCGAGCAGCTCGCGGCCGGGAAACGCCCGCCCGTGCTGGTCGACCTCAACGGGTACGAATACCGGAGCACGGTCGCCGTGATGGGCGGTAAGCACATGATCAGCATCAGCGCCGCTGTTCGCCAGGCCACCGGGCTGAAGGGCGGAGATCCCATCCGCGTCACCCTGACCGTCGCGGACACCCCGCGGGAGGTGACCATCCCCGCGGACTTCGCCGCCGCGCTCGCGGCCGATGAGCAGGCCAGCGCCTTTTTCGGCAAGCTCTCCAACAGCATGCAGCGGTACCACGCCGACAGCATCACCGCCGCCAAGAGCGCCGACACCAGGCAGCGTCGCATCGAAAAGGCAATCACCCTGTTCCGCGCCGGCAAGCAAAGGTGACGACGCTTCGGCTCGGCGCCCATACCCTGCCGTGGTGGTTCCGAGGCTACCGTTTCGGCTCGTAGGCCAGCACGACGACGCCATTGCCGACCTCGTTCACCTCGGCCAGGTCGAGGTGCGTGGTCGTGATCCCGGGCAGGAGAGGCTCCCCGGACCCGGCGATGAACGGGTATACCCACAGGTGCAGCTCGTCCAGCTGCCCGCCGTCCAGAAGGGTCCGGCTGAACGTGCCGGTGCCGTACTTCAGCAGCGCCCTCACCGGACTCCCTGAGACTGGCGACGCCTCGACGGCGTCACCCGGCAGGATCTGGGTGTTCCAGGCGGCATCGGTCAGCGTGCGCGATGCGACGTACTTCGGCAGCGAGTTGATCCTGTCTGCCATCTCGCAGTGCGACCGGGCCACGACGCTGCAAAGACCTCGTAGGTCGGCCGCCCGAGCACGAGAGCATCGGCGGATTCCAGCAACTTCGCTGCGTACGCAACGTGCCTGTCATCCTGGAACCGCGCCTGAGCGGCCCAGAAACTCTCGCCGGAAACCATCCGTCGAGTGAGACATACATTGATTCGACCCGTTTCCTCATGGCGGAGAGCGTACGGACTCAGACCCGCCTGCTCTGGCGGTCCAGGATCTGGCGGCGCGTGCATGACCACCGCTCAGCGCGCGTCGAGGAACGGCGTGATCAGCGCGAGAACTCGCCGGGCCGCCGTATCACGCCGACGTGCGTGGTCCCAGCGAGACGTCCAGCATTCAGCGCGGCCATCGCCGTGCGCTCTTCAGTGGACAGGTCATTCGGCAGTTCATTGATGTCCATCAATACTCACTATCGCCGGCGTACGGGAAGGACCGGAACTGAAAGAATGATGCCTGGTGCCTGGAAGGGTAGGAGGTAGGCGTGCTGGCGCCGGCTCTGATGAGCTGCGGCTCCCTACCGGGGTACACCTGGGAGGGCCGTTCTGACGCGAGCCACGGCCGGGTAGCCTTAAACACGGAAAGCTTCGGATTCGATGCGATTAAATGCGGGTTTCTTCGGGGAGGGCGAAGAGAAACGTGGATACGACGGTGGTCTTCGCTGCGGACGTGCCCGCTGCCACGATCTCAGATCGGGTGCGACGAGGGAAACTCGCCCGGCTTGCTACGGGTGTGTACACCAGTGATGTTACGTCCGATCCGGCCGCGGTGGTGGCCCGCGAATGGCATAGCATCGCCGGGCGGATGTTTCCAGGAGCTGTGAGCACTGACCGGTCGGCTGTAAGGGGAGGGCCTGCCGACGGCGTGCTGTACCTTGCGCATGACAGCCGCGCCCGGCGGGTTGACCTCCCGGGCCTGAGCGTGGCGGCGCGTCCGGGGGCGGGCCCGCTGGATGGGGATATACCGCTGCCTGGCGGCCTTCATCAAGCCGGCAGGGGACGGGCGCTGGCGGAAAACGCCCGGCGGACCCGGTCCCGGGATGGCCGGGTCCGCCGGACGCTGGACGATGCCGAGCTGGGTGACTGGGTGGATCGCCTGTGCCAGATCGACGGGCCGGAGAGGCTGGCCCGTTACCGGGAGCAGGCAGAACAAGTGGCCGATGCCGTAGGCACGCGCCAAGGCGAGATAAAGGCCCTTTCCCGGCTAATCGGCGCGGCGCTCGGCAGCCAGCAGGTGAGAACATCATCCAGAGCACTTGCAGCCCGCCAGACATCACTGCCCTTTGACCAGGACCGGCTGCGCCTGTTCGCGCAACTGGCCGGGAGCTTGCGCGAGTCGGCGCCGCAGAGCAGGCCTGTCCCCGGTCCGGAAGACCCGCGCTATGCGCATCTGCCGTTCTTCGAGGCCTACTTCTCCAACTTCATCGAGGGAACCGAATTCGGGCTGGAAGACGCGGTGGCCATTGTCTACCAGGGCAGGCAGATACCCGGGCGAGCTGACGACAGCCACGATCTGCTCGGCACCTACCGGGTCGTCGCGGACCTAGCTGAGATGACGGCTCTCGCATCGGATGCCGAGGAATTCCTGCAACTGCTGCGGTCCAGGCACGCGACTATTCTGGGCGGACGCCCAGAAAAACGACCTGGGTTCTTCAAGGAAACCGCCGACCGGGCTGGAAATTCCCTGTTCGTCCCGCCTGAACTGGTGTCAGGCACGCTGCGGGCTGGATGGGAAGGCCTGTCCGGGCTGGACACCGCCTTCGAGCGTGCCGTGTACATGATGTTCCTCGTCTCCGAAGTCCACCCTTTCGACGACGGCAACGGCCGCGTGGCGCGCGTCATGATGAACGCTGAGCTGGCAAGCGGCAGACAATCGCGGATTATCATCCCGACCGTCTTCCGCGACGACTATCTTGGAGGACTGCGCCTCATGACGCGCCACAGCGATCCCAGCGCACTCATCAAAGCGCTGCGGTACGCCCATGACTACACCTCTAGAATCGACTTCTCAACCCTCCCCGGCGCTACCGAAGTTCTCCGAGCCACTAACGCGTTCAACGAACCAGACAGCACTGACCGGCTCCGACTGCCGCCACTCTCCAACCGCATCGCATAACTGCCATCATTCAGCGCGGATGCATCCAGCGACGACATAACCGGCAGATATGCCCGCCCGCCGACAGCCGGTGCAGAAGAGAGATGTCAGGTCACGCTTTGTGATGAGTGCTTTCTGATGGTGACGAGGTTCATCCTTCGTGCCGTCGGCAACGCTTAGCTACATGCCGTCCTGCTGGTTGAGTTCGGTGCCCGCTGGGCATTTGCCCGCGGCCGGCAGGTGATCAGCTTTAGGCAGTGGGGTCGTTGCGGGACGCGGTTGCGGGGAGTTCGAGCACGTCGGCGGCTAGGTCGGCCTCGCGTAGCCGGGCGGTTCTTGTCCTGGTCGCGGCTGCGAGCTGGTCGGTCAGGCTCGTGATCTCGGTCGCGGCGTACTGGTCTGATGCTGTACGGGCGACCAGGTCTAGGTACCTTGGGTTGAGCTTGGACAGCTCGGTGGCCTGGTGCCAGTCGCGGTTGGCATTGTCGGCGGCGGCTATCTGCCGGGCGTAGTGTTCCAGTGCGGTGATGCGGGTGACCGCCGCGTGACGTGCTATGTTGATGGCCTGCTGCTGAGCGCCCAGGACATCGGTGGTCATGGGGCCGGCCGTGGCGGCTGGCGATCTTTGCACGATCAGGGTGCGCAAGCTGGTGATCTCCCGGAGCTGGCAGGCGATCTCCCATTCGTCCTGGCGGAGCAGTCCGTCCGGAACCGGGTGTTCCAGGATCCCGGCGGCTCGCGCCTGTGAGCCGATGATGGCGGTGATGGCGTCCTGGCTCCGGTGGAACAGCTCGCGGCATGCCTCGTCCAGGTTCTCGGGGAAGATCACATGGCTGCGGCACAGCCGCAGGTCACGGCGCCTGGCTCGTTGCCGGATAGCCGTAGCGGCCATCGCAGCGGCGAATGCGCCGACAAGCCAGGCAGCCGGACTGACTGGCACCGGGCCTATGACCAGCAAGATCATGCAGGCTGCGGCCAGGAGCCAGCAGCCAGCTGCGGCTGGAACCCTGGCGCTGCTGCCCCCGGGAATGAGGGCCAGGAGCGTCCCCCTCGCACTGAATACGGGCCGCTGGCCTGCAGCCCAGGTGCGGAACAACGGTGGCAGCTCCGGATCGCATACTGGTGCCCCGGTGCGAACGTGCACTGAGGCGGGCGGGGCAAGCCCGCAGGCTGCGGCCGCTTCGGCAGCGCCGCCGTCACCGGTCATACGTGGTCACCGACCCCGGCCAGGATGGTCATTGCCTGCCGCCTCGGGGAGCTGCCTGCCGCAAGACCACTGCCAGGCGGGGCGCGCCGGCCAGCATGCTCAGTACGTACCGGGCACGCTTGCTCCGAGCTGGTAGCAGCCACAGGTCGGTCTTCCATTCTTCGGCGTACCGATCGCGGCGGGCCGCGGGCAGCAAGGCCGCCGCCGCGTTTATCGCGCTGGTAGCGCAGCGGCCCAGCGGGCCCGAGCAGCGGGCCGCGCGCCGCGCCGCGGCAGCCGCGCGCCGCGCATACCGTGCGGTCATCTGCGCGGTATAGGGCGCATAGTGAGAGCTCTCCGCGCGGTGACGGGCCATGTCAGCCCAGCCCTCCGCGACCTGCGCGGCATTGTCGGCGCGCCGCGCGGCGCGGAATGCGCCGGCTGTGTAGGCAGCTCTTGCTGCGTACCTGGCGGCGTTCGCGGCTGCCGCGGCGTACTTGGCCGTGCTGGTGATCCCGGCCATCTGGCCATAGGCGCTGTCGGCGTGGATTGTCTGTTGGTACTCGCTCCCTGTCCGCCGGGCCTTGCTGGCCGCGCGCAGGAACCGCGGCCCCATGTTCTGGACGCGCCCGCGCCGCAGTGCCAGGGCTGCTGCCCGTGTGGCCTCTTCCGCCGCGAGGGCGGCGGCGGTCGCGTACCGGTCCGCGATGATGGCCTCGCTGACAGCGACGGCTTGCACGCCTCTTGTCATCAGCCGGCTCCGCTCGTGCCAGGAGCGGGGATATGCCAGGCCCGGGCGGCGCTCTTCCGCTCCCGCTGGATGGCCTGCAGCGCCTCGCCTCCGAGCTCGGCGCCATCACGGGTGAGCTGGTAGTAGCGGCGCCGGGGGCGGCCTTCGGCAATGTGCGTCTCTGGATGCTCCCAGTCGCTGTCCACCCACCCAATCCGCTCAAGCCTAGCCAGGATCGGATAGATGGTGCCGCTGGGCAGTCCGGTCTCCGCGCACAGGTCAAGGCCGTACCGGGGGGCCGCGGGGTCTTTAAGCATCTCCACGAGCACGAGCTGGACCTGAAGGGTCATCCTCGGTACTCGCATATCATGTACTCTACATAGCCTGTATACGGGATAACAAGTCATCTGGGCAGATTTGCCCTGGGATTGTCCATCAACGAGCCGCGTCACAGCCCACTCGGCCACCATGCGGGATGCCCGGGACCAGAGGCAGCCTTGCCTGCCTGATCGCACATGCCCGTTTTGTTGCTGTATGCCTACTTGGATGTGCGAGGGTAAGGGGTTTGGCGCAGCTAGGCGCCGGCTGGGAATCACCCCTCGACAATGGGTTCTTCGCGGAAACCGGTTCCGTCGCGGGGTTCAGGGCGTGCGCAGCCGTCGCACGGGCCGGTGCCGTTCTCCTGCAGGTAGCGGATCTGATTGACCATGTCGACGGCGCCGGCGATGCCGGCCTCGCCGAGCAGGTCCTGCACCGCAAGAGTGTCGCTGACCGGCGATTTCGCTACCTCCTGCTTCATCTGCGCAGCGGCGGCGTCCTTGAGCCTGGCCGGGTCGGGTACCACCACGTCGGTGACCGCGGGTGGCGCGGTGCGGCCGGACAGCCGCTCCACCCAGGCGGCGAACACGTCCTTCAGCGGGCTGAACTCGACCACGGCACTCAGGAACTCCTTGAGTATCCCGATCACCTCGCCTGCGCCGAGACCGGGGATACCCTGCAGCGTCTTCGCAATCGTGGTGGCGGCCAGTTCGCCGGACTGTTCCGCCTGCTCCTTCGCGATGTTGCTGTCGTGCTCCGCTTCGGCGAGCTCGCCGAGCCGCTTTCCTTCCTCGGACGCGCTCCCGGCGGGTGAGTCGAAGCCGGCGTCGCGGGCTGCCCGCGCCTCGGTCTGCTCGACCGGCGGCGGAGCGGCGGCGGCCGCGAGCGTCAGTGCCTGGAGCCTGCCGAGACGGTCCGCCAGGTCCAGCTCGATAGCGCTGGCGCCGTGGTGCCCGTCCGGTGTCTTGGTGGCCCTGTGGATCTGCAAGATCAGGTCGGCGAGCGACAGCAGCGGCGCGCGCAGCAGCGCGATCTCGGCCGTGATCTGACGGAACTCGGCAGTCGATCCCTGCTCGCGAGCGGTGTCGGTCAGCGTCTCGATGTACTTGTCGGCGAGGCGTTCCCGCAGCACTGGGCCGACGGCGGTCGGCCCTGCCGCGCCGATCAGGGCGACAAGCAGCAGTGCGATATGCGCGCCGGCCGAACCGCGGCGCAGGATCTCGGTTCCGGGCACGACCCGCTTCGCGAGCACGCTGGTCGCCCGGCGCAGCCTGGCCGGCTTGAGCGCGAGCATCAGGCCAACGGCGACCAGCGCAAGATACAGACTGGCCCAGATCCACCAGCGCACGTCGAGCAGCTTGCCCGCCCCGTCGATCGCCTCGCGCAGCGTGGAGACTTCCTCCGGCGGCATGTGCAGCAGGTTCGCCAGCCAGACCAGAAGTCCGACCGCGCTGGCGCCGAGCAGGAGCGACGCGGTGATGTCGGCTGCGGCGCGGACCGGGACCCGCGTTGAGGCGTTCATCTTCCGCCAGGTCACGATGCTCTGCCAGACCGCGATCGGGAACAGCAGCCCGACCGCGCCCTGAGCGCCAAGCAGCGTGCGGTCAAGCAGCAGCAAGACCACGACGACGGTCGCCCCGGCGGCCAGCGCGTCCGGCAGCAGCCTGATCGCCCGCCGCCGCGCCGGCTGGCATCGCCGGTCCGCCAGCACACATGCCCAGCCGCCGGTAACCGTCACGGTCACGGCCGGCAGCACCCTGAGCGTCACCATCGCCAGCCAGTGCCGCAACCCTGCCGGTCCGGCCAGCAGCGCAATCAGGCTGGCCGCCAGGACCAGGGCGGCCAGCCAGCCGACTCGGTGCCGGGGTGACATCCGCCCGGTCAGCCACAGCGACCATCGCACGGCATCGGCTATCCAGGCGAGGCCGAACACCACCGCGACGCACGAAATCGCTCCGGCGCCGAACGCGAGCAGCGGTACCTCGAAGACCGCGCCGGCGATGTCCAGTGAGCCAGGGTGGCTGGAGAACTGGTCCCGGATCATCCAGCCAAGGACCGCCGCGCAGCAGCCGATCCCAACGTCGATGGCGACCCTGATCCTGACTGGTTCGGTCAGCCGACCCAGCAGTCGCCGCCGGATGCCGCCGGTCCCGGCTGCCACCGCCTCATCCCACCGCTCACTGCGCGCCGCTCGGCGCAGCCTGCGAGCCGCCTTCCGGTCCGCGGCCCGCTGCGTACGCTCATCGAGCGTGGCCTGCAGTCGTCCCGCCAGGTACTCCTGAACGGCACGGTCCGTGAACTCGTAGCAGGCGCCGGAAGGCGTCAGCACCCCACGGGCCGCGGCATCCCGCAGCAGGCCGCGGAATCTCACCCAGCGCGCGTGCCGCATCGGCCAGTACAGGCTGGCCAGCCACATAGCCGGCACCTTGCCGTCGGCCAGCGCTCGCACCACCGCGAAACCGGATAGTGCCCCGGCCACCAGCAGCAGCCAGGGCTGGCCGAGCAGCACCGAGGCGATGATCGCCGGCATGCCCGCCAGCAGACAGGCGACCCCGTCAATGAGAGTTGACCGCAAACATGCCCGATAGGTGCTATCGGGTCCGTCCGCGACCGGCCGGCGCCACATCCCGATCAGCGTCCGCCGCAGCAGCACGCCGGTGGCCAGCGCGCCACCCAGGATCAGCAGCTCGCCAGCCGAGCGAGGCAGCCGGGGCACCATGGCTTCCGGTTGTGCCGCGCGGCGCAGCCCGCCAGCCCGAACCCTGCTGCTGACGAACCAGGTAGCCAGCAGCGTCATCAGAGCGGTGCCGGACCCGAGGGCGAGCGAGCCGGAATACAGCCCAGTGCTCAGCCCGAAACCGAGCCCTACCACCAACCCGCTGGCGACGATGCGCGGCATACGCAGCGGCCTCTCGCCGAGCCAGTCAGGGATTTCCCACCAGCCGACGGTGCGGGCGCCTCTCATCTGCCAGGCTATCCAGGTCAGCGTCGGTATCGCGCGGGCATGCTCTCGCGAGCCGGGATACGCGGCGCGCAGCGATTCCGCCGCCGGATGCTGCCCGGTCGATATGGCTTCGAGCGCGTCCGGCATCGTCCCTCCCGCTGCGTAGCGTATAACGGCCGTGGCTTACCGGGACATCACTACGCTGCCACCTGACACAGATGCGCCGTCCTGCTCACTCGCTGCTACAGCGGTTTGCGGCCCCAGGTGAGGAACAACAGCCCGAAAATGCTGATCGTGGCGGGGTCGGTGAGGTGCGCCCGGGCCGCGGTGTCCAGGTCGTCGAGTTCGGCGGGGCTGGCCAGGCCCATCTCCAGGATGTGCGGCCGCATGCTGCGCACCAGGTCGATGCGGACGGTGCGCCGGGAGCTGCCCGGCGGGAACAACTGCACCCTGGCGGCCACCCGGACCTCTTCCAGGCCGGCCTGTCGGAACAGCTCCGGTACGCGCCGCCCGATCCACGGGTCGGCGCCGTTGCGGCGGATAGCCGTGTCGAAGATCTCGGACAGCCGGTCAAAGGCCGGGTGGGGCGGATAGCACCGGCCGTATTCGGTGTCGGGTTCCATGGATGCCACCGAGCCGCCTGGCCTGGCCAGCCGCGTCATCTCGGCGGCCACCCCGGCCGGATCGGGGACGTTGACCAGCAGGGTGCGGGCGTGCACCAGGTCGAAGGAGTCGGCCGCGAGCCCGGTGCGCCGGGCATCCGCGGTCAGGATCTGCACGTCGCCCAGCCCGTGCCCGGCGGCGAACCGCGCCGCCATCGCGGTGTGCACCGGGTCGCAGTCCAGGCCGACGACGCGCCCGCCCGGCGAAACCCGCTCAGCCAGCAAGTCCAGCACCCCGCGCGGGCCGCAGCCCAGATCGATCGCGCTGTGTCCGGGCCGCAGGCCGGCCTGATCCAGCAGCGCGGTGCTGTCAACGGCAAGCTCATCAGCCTGACGCTGCAGCCGCGCGCTCTCGCCCGGGTTGCTGCCCAGTGCGTACACCGCGGCAGGGTCAGGGGCCGGGGACGGGTCCGTAGCGGACCGGGTCGGCTCGCTCATACCGCACCACCTCCCGGCCAGATGCACTCGACTGCACGCTACACCCGCTTCAGTCCGCGGGTGTGGTTACGGTGGGTCATCTGTACGGTTGGGGTCTTCTCATCAGGCGCGGGCACCGCTGAGCGGGCGGCGTCTGGCGGGGGCCCGCCGTAGTAGCGGGGAGGTGATCAGGTAGTCGGCGCTCGTGCGGTTGCAGGCGATCGGGATGTTCCACACCACCGCGATTCTGACGAGGGCCTTGACATCTGAGTCGTGCGGCTGCGGGCTCATCGGGTCCCAGAAGAAGACGAGCATGTCAAGGTCGCCCAAGGCGATCAGCGCTCCGATCTGCTGGTCGCCGCCGAGCGGCCCGCTCTGGAAGCAGGTGACAGGTATGTCTAGGAGCTCGCTGAGCATCCGTCCGGTCGTGCCGGTCGCGTAGAGGAGGTGACCGGTGAGGATGTCACGGTTGTAGTCGGCCCATTCGAGGAGGTCACCTTTCCTGTCATCGTGCGCGACCAGGGCGATGTGCTTCGGTTCGGGTGAG
>Ga0070735_10003294_pt1 | contig 14225 bp, 9 predicted proteins | sample Coa_R1_FD_66443 | JGI IMG/M metagenome (GOLD analysis project Ga0070735, IMG submission 66443) | Surface soil microbial communities from Centralia Pennsylvania, which are recovering from an underground coalmine fire - Coalmine... | ecosystem: Environmental > Terrestrial > Soil > Unclassified ...
CGCATAGCACCAGCTTGTCGGGCTTCCGGCCCAATTCGTCTTCGATATATGCGAAAGTCGGGTTGAGCACCGCCAATATTTCTCCGTTGTCATTTTCGCCGACGTTGGCATCGGCGATCATCAGGCACCGGAACAGCTTCAATTGTCCGTCGTCGACGGCCATCACCGTGAGGACGTTGCCGGTCAACTTGGCGATCACCACCACGCCGCTCGGGCCACACAGATTTAGCGCGGCCAGCCCGGACGTGGTGACCTCGCCGGGGTAGAGATTAGCGGTGCGGAAAACCGCTTCATAGCGGGCCAGGATTTCCATTGCCACCGTGACCGCGACCACCTCTACTTTTTTCACGCCAGCCTTGGTCGAGGCCGGCTGGGCCCAATAACTGACGGCGGCCGAATCGATATCGAACGGAATCGTCTTCTTCACCCTGAACCGCACCAACGGCAGTTGCTCCTCCTGCGAAGAGGGGAAAGAATCGAAATCGAGCAAACTGACGCGGGCGGCGTAATCCGGCAGGATCACGGTTGCGGGCCGCCGCCTGTTTCCGTTAAGAGGCGCGATACGCGCGAGTGCGGCCGTGATAGCGTTGGGTTGCAGAAGGTTGTCGGCCGTGGGCGAGACCGCCAGCACTCCGGGTTCGAAGGCCTGGAAGCCAGTCTCCCCGTTGCGCGAGTAGGCGATGCCCGCCTCGGAGAGTTCGAAGATGTGCTCCGGCGGCGGATCCTTCACCAGGTGCGTGATTTTCTTCCACAAGGCCATAGGGATTGAGATCTAGCTTTCGATGAAGGTGACCTTGTTGATTTCCTTGAGCGTGGTGATCCCGTCGCGCGCCTTCTCCACGGCCGATTCGCGCAGGAAGGTCATCCCTTCCTCGCGCGCTTTGCGGCGAATCTCCGTGCTGGGCCGCCGGTTAAGGATCAGGTCGCGTATGTTGTCGCTCAGGTCGAGAAGTTCGGAAATGGCGCTGCGTCCGCGGAATCCCGTTCCTCCGCACTCGAAGCATCCCTCCCCTTCATAGAGCGGCACATCGCGCCACTGGACGGGATCGAGGCCGCTTTCGACCAAATACGAATCCGGATAGGCGACCCGCTTCTTGCAGTGCGGGCAGATCATTCGAACCAGACGCTGCGCCAGAATGCAGTTCAGAGCGGAAACGAAGTTGTACAGCTCCACGCCCATATTCAGAAATCGGCCGAGCACGTCCAGCACGTTGTTGGCATGCACCGTGGTGAATACCAGGTGTCCGGTGAGCGCGGCGTTGATGGCAATCTGCGCCGTCTCGTTATCGCGGATTTCGCCGACCAGAATCTTGTCGGGATCGTGGCGAAGGATGGATCGCAGGCCGCGCGCGAAGGTCAGCCCCTTCTTCTCGTTCACCGGAATCTGGGTGATGCCGCGAATCTGGTATTCCACCGGGTCTTCGATGGTGATGATTTTGTCTTCGTCGTTCTTGATTTCGCTTAGCGCCGCATAAAGCGTGGTGGTTTTCCCCGAACCGGTGGGTCCGGTGACCAGCACCATGCCGTAAGGCTCTTTGATGTAGCGACGAAACTTGGCCAGCTCGGATGCTGAGAATCCGACCACGTCCAGCGAGAGATTCGAGAACTTCTCGCTCATCGATTCTTTGTCGAGTACGCGGAGCACGGCGTCCTCGCCATAGATCGTCGGCATGATGGAGACGCGGAAGTCGATCAACCGTGTCTTATAGCGCACCCGAAAACGTCCGTCTTGAGGGATGCGCCGCTCGGCGATATCCAGCTCCGACATGACTTTGATGCGCGAAATGATGGTCGAGTGCCAGTCCTTGGCGATGGGGGGCATCGCATAGTGGAGAACACCGTCAATGCGATACTTGATGGCCACTTCCTGGTCACGGGTTTCGATGTGAATATCGCTTGCCCGCCGCTCCAGTGCATTGAAAATGGTGGTGTCCACCAGCTTGATCACCGGTGCGATATCGGAATCGCCGGCAGCCAGACGGTCAATGGAAAGCGTTTCGTCGGGATTCTCTTCGTCGCCGACCACGTCGAGCGTAAAACCTTCGGTGACCTCGTCCAACACGCGCTGCGATTGCTCGGTTTTCTTGAGCAGGTCGGAGATCTGCGAGAGCGTCGCGACCTTGACCCGCAGTTTCTTGCCCAGCAACACGGCCAGTTCGTCGATCAGGCTGAGATTGCGCGGATCGGCCAGGGCGATGTCGAGCGTACCGTTGTGGCCTTCGATGGGCACGAAGTTGTAGCGGAACATCAGGTCCACCGGGATGGAGGTGAACAGGTCGTGATCGATTCGCACTTCGCGGAGATCCACGAACTCGTGGTAATAGCGCTCCGCCACGGCGCGAGCGCGCGCGGATTCCTGGAGGGGATCTACGGGCGTCATGCGGTCGCTGCTAGCCATTTAGAATCAGTTGTTTAGCCTGGAGACACTGCGCCCAGGCTATTGCTACTACTAGACTATGACGCGCCGCACGCGCAAGGCGTGGACAAGCAATTCAGCGGGCTTTACCCGTGGAACGAGTCTGCCAGGGAGAAGATCGGCAGATACAGGGAAACCAGCACGAAGGCCACGAATACCCCCATGCAGATCATGATGGCTGGCTCGACCAAACTCAGCATGGCAGTCACGCGTGTCGAGACGTCGTCCTCGTAAAACTCTGCCACGCTCGATAGCATCGCAGGCAGGGCTCCCGTCGATTCGCCGACCTCAATCATGTCGATAGCCAGCGACGGGAAGACCTTGGCCGCACGCAGGGATTGCGAAAGAGACTGCCCTTCGCGTACCGTCTTCACAGCCTTTTCGAGCACCCTTTTGAGAACCTGGGTACCAAGAGAGTCGGCCGCCGTCTCTAAAGCCTGCAACAGCGGAATGCCGCCGATCAGCAGCGTTCCGAGCACGCGCGAAAACTGGGCCACCTGGTATTTGAGCCACACTTCGCCGACCAGCGGCACGCGCATAAGGAATCGGTCTACGTGTTCCGATCCGCTGGGGGTGCGGGACCAGATGCGGAAGGCTATGATCGCCGCTATGAGTGCTCCGAATCCCGCCAGTACGTAGTTTCGAGCCGTGGTGCCCAGTGCGATCAGGAACTGGGTGGGTGCGGGAAGCGTCGCCTGCATGCTGCTGTACAGCGTGGCGAAGTTGGGGACCACGTAGGTGACCAGGAACACGATCAAGCAGAAAGCCAGCACCACCAGCACCGACGGATAGAGTAGCGAAGTCATTAATTTCCGCCGTACCGCGAGCGACAGTTTCTGGTACGTGATGAAGCGGTCGAGCACATCCGCCAGCGATCCGCTGCGCTCGCCGGCCAGCACCGTAGTGACGTAAATCGGTGGGAACACGCCCTGCCGCGCGAAGGCATCGGACAGCAATGAGCCGTTCTTGACCTCCTGGCGGACACCCTGAATGTAGCGCGACAATTTCGGGTCGGTCAGGCGGTCGGCCAGCAGTTCCAGACCCTTCAGGATCGGCAGGCCGGCACGAATGAGGGTGACAAACTGCTGGTTGAAAATCAGGAACTTTTCGACGTTGAGCTTTTTCCCGCGAGGGCGCAGGCTCAGGGCGGCGACTCCCTCGCTGTGGGGCCGGACGGAATAGATCAGGAAGCCTTGTTCGGTGTAGCGATCGCGCAACTCACGCTCGGATTCGGCCTGGGCCACCTGCTGGTGGATTTCGCCCCGGGCATCCGCGTATTTGAGAGTCCATTCGGCCATGCGCACTCCGGCTTTTAAGAGACTGACGCTTGGAATGCCCGCGGCGTGCAGGCGCTACTCGCGGGGTGGCTCTGATCCAGCCGGAAAGAACTCCATAGAGGCCGAATTCAGGCAATATCGCTGGCGGGTGGGAGGAGGTCCGTCAGGGAACACGTGTCCCAGGTGCCCATCGCAACGTTTGCAGCGAATTTCGGTGCGAACCATTCCGAAGCTTGTGTCCTGAATGTTGCGGACATGGTCCGGATCGAAGGGTTCATAAAAGCTTGGCCAGCCGGTCCCGGACTCGAATTTGGCGCTGGATCGAAAAAGCGGCAAGCCGCACAGCCGACAGCAATACGTACCCGTCTGCTTGTTATCGAGGAGTCCTCCGCAGAAGGGCGGCTCGGTCCCGTGGTCGAGCATCACCCGCCGTTCTTCGGTCGTGAGTCGCTTGGCCAAGCTATTGCGCTCGGCGTCGGTCAGCGAGTCGAGCTTGTAACCCGATTTAGAGAGCGATGCCATGAGATCGGGAAGACTGGTGGACGGCGTGGGACTTGAACCCACGACCCCCGCATTGCGAACGCGGTGCTCTCCCAACTGAGCTAGCCGCCCACTGGATCTACGAGCTCAGGATAACATGACGTCACTGTTGAACTCGTTACTGAACGGCCGTGTAGAGAACCTGTTGGCCCGGGAGGAAACCGAGAGAAAAAGTTAACGGGACGGCATCGCCCGGGGCTGTGTTCGGCACCACTATGTTGAACTGGTATAAACCGATCAATCCAGGAGCCAATCCGGCATAGCTTACCGCGGCAGGCACTCCTCCGAAGAAGACCTGGAACGGGAGAAACAAACTGTTATCGCCCTGGACGATGTTACCGGCGCCTGGGTCAGGAGTCACCGTCCCAAATCCGGTGCCGTAAAGAACGATGGTGTCCCCGGGGCGGGCAGCGCGAGCTACGCCGCTGGGCATCGCGCCGGCCGGGAGGACGTAGGTGGCTTCGTCAGTGAAAAGCGCTTCGGTATATTGCTTGCCGCCGATGTTGAGCGTAGCTGGTGCAAGCAGTCCGGGTTCAACTTGATTCACGGCAACCGTCTGGGGATCGCTGGTTCCGGCGGCGGTGGTCACGCGGACGTCCTGCGCACCCAGCCCCACGCCTGAGGGCACCTGCGCATTGATTTGGGTCGGGCTGATGTAGGAAATAAATGCCGCATGGCCGCCGATGGTGACGGAAGTTCCATCTAGCGAGGTGGGAGCCTGAGCGCCATGGAAATCCGCGACCGTCCAATCGCGCGAGTGAGTGGCCAGGTTCGACCCGTGAATCTCAATCCAGGATCCCGGTGCAATGGCGGAAAATCCGCCGAATGCCGGGTCCGTCAGGACACCGCCGGCAGCATTGATTTGGGGCGCGGCTTTGGGAATAGCCGAAACCAGCGGCGCCACCAGCGTCAGCTTGCGAATGGTGCTGTTTTCGTCGTCCGCCACGTATACATTCCCGGCGGGGTCGACGGTGACGCCCCAGGGAAACCGGAGTGCGGCGCTGGTGGCGGGTCCACCGTCCCCGTAATAGTCGTAGCTGCCATTGCCGGCTACGGTGTTAATGTTGCCGTCCGGAGTCACCACGCGGACCCGGCTGTTCAGCCAATCCGCGATATAGAGATTCCCGGTGGAAGGGTCCACCACTATGCCCTTCGGATAGTACAGGCTCGCCTCGGTAGCTGGACCACCATCTCCTTGAAAACCTCCACTTCCGTTTCCCGCAATTGTGGTAATCGTCCCGTCTGGGGTGACCTTCCGGATCCGATGGCTGGCCGTATCCGCGACGTAGAGATCGCCAGCGCTGTCCAACGCGAGTCCCATCGGCCTGTTCACCGAAGCGCTGATGGCGGGACCGCCGTCGCCGAAGTCAGCATTGTTGCCATCGCCGACAATGGTGTTAATTTTTCCGTCTGTTGTCACCTTACGGATGCGGTTGTTGAGAGTGTCTGCGATGTAGAGATTGCCTGCGGTGTCCAAGACCACGGCCGTGGGCGTGTCCAACGACGCCCCGCTGGCCGCGCCGCCGTCTCCCCCAAACCCTTCCATCGTGCCGGCGATCGTGCTGATAGAGCCGCTGGAAGCGGTTACTTTGCGTATTAAGTCGTTGTAGGTGTCGGCGATGTAAAGATTTCCGGCTTGGTCGGTCGCCACACCGTAGGGCCGGTTCAGAGCCGCGGCGGTTGCCGCTCCGCCGTCTCCCGAGATCGCGAAAGCGCCCGTTCCCGCAAACGTAGTAATGACTCCGTTCTTATCCACCTTGCGAATCCGGCTGTTGGAAGCGTCCGCAATGTACATGTTTCCGGCGCTGTCAAATGTGATCCCGGCGGGAAACTTGAGATTCCCGGCCGTCGCCGGTCCCGCGTCTCCCGCAAAGCCGGCCACGCCATTTCCGGCAATACTGCTGATGGTGAATTTCGGAACCTGTCCGAATGAAACCGCCGAGCCGACACACACACCTATCAGGAACAACCTCGCGAACGCGGACAAACCACGACGTAACACAGTCATCTCCTAGATTGTCGCAGGACGCGGCCTAAGCCGTCGTCCGGTACAGCGTTAACCGAATGTTCATAGACGCGGCCCATTATCACGCCGTTGCCACTTTTCACTTGCCCCAGAGGCCAAATCGGTAGACACTGAAGTTTCATGTCCTCCTCCCCCAGATTCACGGACAGCCCTGTTCGCGAGCCCGCCGATCGGTGGACCACCGCGGAGGCAGCGGAACTCTACGACGTAGCCAGTTGGGGCAAAGGTTATTTCTCGGTCGGCAAGAACGGCAACCTGCTGGTCCACCCGGAGAAGGATACCAGCCGCGCCATCGATCTAAAGGAACTGGTGGACAATCTCCAGCTCCGGGGAATTTCTCTGCCCATCCTGATCCGCTTCGGCGAGATCCTGAAGCACCGCCTGGGCGAGATGCACCAGGCGTTCCAGAACGCCATCGCCGAGCACGGTTACAAGAACAGCTACTGTTGCGTCTACCCGATCAAGGTCAACCAGCAGCGCCAGGTGGTGGAAGAAGTGTTCGAATACGGCCGGCCCTATCACTTCGGGCTGGAAGCCGGGTCGAAACCCGAGCTGCTGGCGGTGTTGGCTATCGCCGACAACCAGACCCCCATCATCTGCAACGGCTTTAAGGACGACGAGTATATCGAGATGGTCATGCTGGCCAAGAAGATCGGCCGCAATATCATCCCGGTGGTGGAAAAGTACACGGAGCTGGACCTGATTCTGAAGCATTCCCAGCGCGTGGGTGTGCGTCCGATAATCGGCCTGCGGGTGAAGCTCGCCAGCCGCGGCTCGGGGCGCTGGAAGTCGTCCGGAGGCTACCGGTCCAAGTTCGGCCTGACCATCACCGAAGCGTTGCGCGCTTTAGACCAGTTGAAAGCGGTCCATATGGAAGACTGCTTGCAGCTGCTGCATTTCCACCTCGGCAGCCAGATCACAAACATCCGCCAGATCAAGGGCGCGGTGATGGAAGCGGCCCGCGTGTTCGTGGAGCTGCACCGCGCCGGCGCCGGGCTGCACTACATGGACGTAGGCGGCGGCCTGGGTATCGATTACGATGGCTCGCAGACGGATTTCGAATCGAGCGTGAATTACACTTTGCAGGAATACGCCAACGATGTGGTGTATCACATCCAGAGCATCTGCGACGAAGCCGAGGTGCCGCATCCGGTCATCGTTTCGGAAAGCGGCCGCGCGATCGTTGCGTATCACAGCGTGCTGGTATTCAACGTCCTGGGCGTCACGGGCTTCAGCGACAGCGATTCGCTGCCTGAAATCCCGGAGGACGTCGAGCAGCCGCTGATCGATCTGAAAGAAACCTTGCGGGGGCTCTCAAATAAGAACCTGCTCGAAAGCTTTCACGATGCGCAGCAGGCACTGGACTCTGCGCTGAACCTGTTTAGCCTGGGCTATCTGCCGCTGCAGCAGCGCAGCTGGGCCGAAAGCATCTATTGGCTGATCTGCCTGCGTATACAGAAACTCGCCAAGGAGCTGGCTTACTTCCCGGAAGAGCTGGAAGGTCTGGACGGCCTGCTCTCGGATACCTACTTCTGCAATTTCTCGCTGTTCCAAAGCATGCCCGATAGCTGGGCGGTGAAACAGTTGTTCCCCATCATGCCGATTCACCGCTTGGAGGAACAGCCATCACGTCCAGGAATTTTGGGCGATATTTCTTGCGATTCCGACGGCAAGGTGGATCAGTTCATCGATCGCCGGGACGTGAAGAAGACCCTGCTGCTGCACCCTTTCAACGGCGAACCGTACATTCTTGGATCGTTTCTCGTCGGCGCGTACCAGGAAATCCTGGGCGATTTGCATAATCTGTTCGGCGATACCAATGCAGTGCACATTGGGCTCGATCAGGACGGCAAAGTGGTCCTCGAAGCCGTGATTCAGGGCGATACCGTTCGGGAAGTGCTGGATTACGTGCAGTTCCAATCCAAGGCGCTCGTCGAGCAGTTCCGGCGCGCGGTGGAAGCCGCGGTCCGCGACGGCAAAATCTCCTTCGAGGAATCCGGCACGCTATTGCGGTTCTACGAGGATGGCCTGAACGGCTACACATATCTGGAGCAGTAATGTTCCGTGCCGTGGCGTCCTGGGCGCTGGCGGCAGGCTCGCTCTATAGCCAGTCCTTTTATCTCTCGAACGACGCCATTCCTCGCAAAGAGACCGTTCTCCTCGAGATCGATCCGTCCCGCGAAACTTTTGAGGCGTCGGTTTCCATTGATATCGAATTACGGGCTCCCGCTGCCGTCGTCTGGTTGAATGCGAAGAATTTGACTATCGGGTCGGCATTCATTACACAGGGAGAGACGGTCCGTCCCGCAAAGATTATTTCGGATTCCAAGGAGCGCCTCGGAATTGATGCAGGAGAACCGCTTAGGGGCGCTGCGTCTATTCGAATCACCTACCAGGGGCGCCTGGACGACAAAGCTCTAAGTGGGCCGTATCGCCGCAAGGTCGAAGGCGAGTGGTACGCCTACACGACCTTTGCTCCCATCGAAGCCCGCCGGGCTTTTCCGTGTTTCGACGAGCCGCGTTTCAAGGTTCCTTGGGATATTTCGATTCGCGTCAAGCGCGACCACAAGGCTTTTTCAAACGGCCAGGAGATTTTTGAAGCCGACCAATCCAACGGCTGGAAGCTGGTGAAGTTCGCCACCACCGAACCGCTGCCGGCCGAGATGGTCGCGTTCGCCGTCGGACCCTTTGATGTTTACGACGGGGGTGTCGCCGGCCACGGAACTCCAGTTCGTGTGATCACCGCGAAAGGGCACGCAGCGGAAGGCCACGCCGCCGCGCAGGCGACCGCAGAAATTCTACCGCGCCTGGAGGCGTACACCGGAATTCCCTACGCTTTCGGAAAACTCGACCATCTTGCGCTGCCAGCCGGTGCCTTTGGAGCGGTAGAGAATCCCGGATTAATCACCTATCGCACGCGCAACTTGTTGGTGCCTCCGGCCCAGGAGACTGCGACCTTTACGCGCGCCCTTCGGGCTCTGCAGGCTCATGAGATCGGTCATCAATGGTTCGGCAATTTGGTCACCCAAGCTTCCGGGGACGATGTCTGGTTGAGCGAGGGCTTCGCCACCTGGATCTCGAACAAGATGATGGACCAGGAACTGCTGCCCGAGCGCATGCATCTTTCGGCCATCGCGGCGCGCGAACGCATGATGGCTGTGGACTACTCGGCGCGTTCGCGTCCAGTGCGGATCGCGATCAACAGCCGGGTGGCGGCGCGCGATGTGTACAATCGCGTGGTCTATGAGAAGGGCGCGGCGATTCTGTTGATGCTCGAGGGCTGGCTGGGGGAGGACCGCTTTCGTGATGGCCTGCGGACTTACCTGAACGAACATCGATTCGGCAATGCGACGACCAACGATTTAGCGGCGGCGCTGCGGGCGGCCTCCGGCAACGACACGTCGCGCGTGATGAACACGTTTCTGAACACGACTGGTGTACCCGAGCTGAGCGGCCAACTGCTGTGCGATCGCGACGTTGCCCCCCGATTAAGAGTGACCAAATCGAGCCCCGGTTCGGTTCCGGTGTGCTGGCGGGCCGACCGCGTGGCTTCGACATGCACCGTGTTGGAGGGGCCGTCCACTGAAATCGCACTACCCAGGGGAACTGCTTGCCCGGCGTGGTTCTATCTGAACTCGGGCGGGACGGGCTATTACCGGACGCATTGGACTCAGGCTCCTCTCCCGGCGTTGCCGGAGCTTTCGAGTGCCGAGCGACTGACTCTTGTCTATGATCTTCGCGCGAGTAAGAATACTTCCGCGCAGGCGGCGTTGTCGCGTCTTGCGTCGGATACGGATCCGGAAATTTCTAATGCTGCGCGGGAGGCATTAAAGTAATATGTCGGCACGCAGCATGAGGATCCGACCGTTCGATCCCACGGCCCATCCGTCATGGACCGCATTGCAGCCTTGGTCGACCACCTTGGTCCAACTCCGTCCACGGTCCTTGGATTGGTCGATTCCTGATGGTCCGGTGGCGATACCGCCTGAAATCGCCGAGCGGTAGCCTCTGGGTGGCATACCGTTCGGCGCGAACCAGGTGTGCCCGCCATCTTCGGTGATCGCCACGTTGCCGACGGATTCGTCCGCCTTCATGTAGTCACCGCCCACCGCGATCCCATGCAATGCGTCTTCGAATGCCAGCGAAAAAATCCCGGCGCTGGTCGAATCGTGGCGCATTGGTGTCTTCGCCACTGACCACGTCTGCCCTCCATCCTCGGAATGAAACACACGAGCCCCGCCTACGCCGCCCGTTCCGAACCACGCTTCGCGCGTTCCGCGCGTGAACACACAACTCCCGCTCGCGGCAAAAGCGCCCTCTTCTTTGTTCGCAGACGGGCCCTTCACCTTCTGCCAAGTGGCTCCGTCGCTGGTCGTCATGATAGTGAAACGGCCATCCACTGGATCCCCGATAATGATCCCGTGAGTGGCATCCCAGAAACCCATGCAGTCCCAGAAACCCTTCGGTTCTAGGTTGGTGGCGAGCAGCATCCAACTCGCGCCGCCGTCGGTGGTCTTATAGATCCGCGATTGCGGACCCTGGCCCGAGCTCATTACATAAGCCGTACCTTCCGCAGTCGCCTCGATGTTACGGAAGTCAAGATCCGCGACACCTTTTGGACTCACGGAAAGCCAAGCGCCGCCAACGACACCTCTTCTAAGTACGGTCCCTTTCTCGCCGCTGACCCAAACCGCGTTTCCGCTGACGCTCACGCCGCGCAAGTTCGCAGTGGTGCCGCTCTCTACCGGCACCCAAGACTGGGCGAGCATCGGCAGACCAATCGCTAACAGAAATCTCCACACGACCATCATTGTAGTCAACACTAGAGTGATGGACAGTCCCCCGATCGCTAAGGTCGTGCCCGTCTCGACCGCTTTATTCGGCGACACCCGCACCGATCCCTACGCCTGGCTGCGCGACCGCGCCGATCCCGACACGATCAAGTATCTGGAAGCCGAGAACGCCTACACCAAGGCGATGATGAAATCGACCGAGGAGCTGCAGGCGAAGCTTTACGCTGAGATGCTCGGCCGGATCAAGCAGACCGACCTCAGCGTTCCTGTCAAGCGCGAAGAATACTTCTACTACTCGCGCACGGAAGAGGGAAAGCAGTACGGAATTTACTGCCGCAAGAAAGGGTCTCTCGAATCGGCCGAGGAAATCCTGCTGGACGGAAACGTCCTGGGTGAGGGCCGGAAATATTTCCGCATTGGAAATTTTGCTGTAAGCCCGAATCACCGGCTGCTGGCTTACTCGGTGGATTTCGAGGGCGATGAGATGTACACCATCCGCGTGATGGACCTCGAAACCCGCGCTCTGCTGGCCGATGAGATCCCTAATACGTACTACACGCTCGAATGGGCAAACGACAACCGGACGTTCTTCTACACCATGCTCGACGCGGCCAAGCGTCCTTACCAGGTGTATCGCCACACGCTGGGCGCTGCGGACAATTCCCTCATTTATCAGGAGACTGACGAGCGTTACACCGTGGCGTTGGAGAAAACGTCCAGCAGGGCATTCATCCTGATCAACATCGGTAGCTCATTGACTTCCGAAGTCCGTTACGTGAGCACAGACCATCCGTATGAACCTTTCCAGACCGTACTGTTGCGTGTCCAAGGCGTGGAATACGACCTTACACATCACGACGATTCGTTTTATATCCGCACCAATGACAATGCCAGGACATTTCGCGTGGTGCGCGCTCCGGTGACCGATGCGTCGCGGCCGAACTGGCTGGATTTTTTGCCGAAGCGCGAGCGCGTCACGGTCGAAGATATACATGCGTTCCGCGATTATCTAGTCATCGAGGAACGCGATCGCGGCCTCAGCCAGATCCGGATTCATCATTTTCCTACCAGCCAGGCTCATACCATCGAGTTTCCTGAGCCGGTCTACACTGCCAGCCTCGGACCAAACGCCGAATTCGCCACGAAGGTGGTGCGATTCCATTACACGTCATTGGTAACTCCAGCCTGCGTTTTCGACTATGACATGCAAACGAGGCTGCGGGAGCTCAAGAAACAGCAGGAAGTGCTGGGCGGATACGATCCGGCTCAATACCAATCTGAGCGTATGTACGCCAAAGCCTCGGATGGCACGGAGATTCCAATCTCCATCGTCTACAAGAAAGGGTTCCAGCGCGACGGCGCTGCTCCCATGTTGCTCTATGGCTACGGCGCTTACGGGATCAGTATGGATCCAACGTTCAGCTCGGACCGGCTCAGCCTGCTCGATCGCGGCATGGTGTACGCCATCGCGCACATTCGCGGCGGGGCAGACCTCGGCAAGCCCTGGCACGAAGACGGACGCTTGCTGGTCAAGATGAATACATTCACCGACTTCATCGCGTCCGCGGAGTACTTGATCGCCCGGAAATACACGTCGCCCGAACATCTCGCGATCCAGGGCGGCAGTGCCGGCGGACTGCTGATGGGTGCAGTCGCCAATCTAAGGCCGGATTTATTCGCCGTAATCGTCGCCAACGTTCCGTTTGTCGATGCCCTGAACACCGAACTGGACGCCACACTTCCCCTGACCGTCGGCGAATGGGAGGAGTGGGGGAACCCTGCCGAGAAACAGTACTACGACTACATAAAGTCCTACTCGCCCTATGACAACGTCGAGGCGAAGGCGTACCCGACGATTCTGGTCACGGCCGGGCTAAACGATCCGCGCGTATCCTACTGGGAGCCCGCGAAATGGGTGGCTAAGCTGCGCGCGCTAAAGAAGGACGATCACCTGTTGCTGCTGAAGACCGAAATGGGCAGCGGGCACTTCGGGGCGTCCGGCCGGTATGAGCGTTGGAAGGAAATCGCCTTCAACTACGCTTTCATCCTTCACGCCTTGAATTTGGAAAAGGCGCCCTAAGTAGGTGATCCTAAGGTAAAGCCCCGTTGGAAAGCCGCCGATCCTATTTCGAAGGAGTATTCATGCGCTCTCTCGCACTCATTTCCTGTTTTCTCATCGGATCCGCAGTTTTCGGGCAGGTACCCGCGCAGGACTGGAGGTTCGCGCATCCCGGAGCCACGCTGGTGGGAGGCTTTCGCATCAAAGCGGTGCTGGACTCGCCGCTGGTGAACAAGCTGGTCTCTGAGGCGACCGCCAAGGAGCCATCCGTACCAGTTATCGTCGGGATGCTGCACGCCACGTTGGGAGGAGTCTCCGAAGTCCATTTCTCGGTCCGCGATATGGGAAAAGGTAAGGATCCCGACGTCCTCGCCTTGGTGACGGGCCAGGTGGATGAGGCTGCCCTCACCTCAGTGGCGGTCAAGGGTAAAGCGAACATCCGTCGAATCGATGCCAATACCCTATTGGTGGGCGAAGGGCAGTCGCTCGAAGACGCAGTGGCTCGCCTGAGCAAACCCGCGACCGGGCTTCAGGCTCGTGCGCTCGATCGCAGCAAGGCTCTCGGCAATGACGATCTGTGGATCGCAGGGGCGCTTCCGGAAATTCCCGGCATGAGCACTCCCATGCTGGATTCGCTGCGCGGGTTAGCGCTGGGGATCAGCTTGCAAAGCGATCTGAACATTGAGTTGGCCCTGGATATGGACGCCGCCAAAACGGCTGAGGACCTGGTCAGCTTGGTACGGGTGTCACAGAAACAGCAGCCGGGCCTCGGTGCAGCGCTGCAGAGCGATGTGGACGGTTCCACAGCGCGCTTCCGGATGACGTTGCCAGAGGACCAGGTGATCCAGGCCTTCAGGCAAGGGATAGATCAAGGCGCTGGTGGACCGTCTCCGCTGGCCGGCCTTCTCCGGACGTCGCTTGGGTCGAACGCGCTGCCCACGTTCAAATCTACAACTCCCGCACCTGCTGGGCCGCCCAAACCGAAGCAGGGCACCATCAAGATTTACGGCCTGGATGAGGGCACTCGCGAGATTCAGACCCAGCCGAGGCAGTGAGAAAACGGTATGCTGAGAACGCATGAACCCACAACCGGCACCTTCGAAAATCCATTTAT
>Ga0070735_10003295_pt1 | contig 14225 bp, 7 predicted proteins | sample Coa_R1_FD_66443 | JGI IMG/M metagenome (GOLD analysis project Ga0070735, IMG submission 66443) | Surface soil microbial communities from Centralia Pennsylvania, which are recovering from an underground coalmine fire - Coalmine... | ecosystem: Environmental > Terrestrial > Soil > Unclassified ...
ACGATGGTCGGGTTGTTCTTCGGCGGGCTGCTCACCCAGGAATTCGGCTGGCGGTGGGTGTTCTTCATCAGCCTCCCGCTCGCCGCGCTGGTGCTGTTCGGGACGTTCCGGATCCTGAAGGCCGACTACGGCCGGCCCGTTCCGGGCGGTTTCGACGCGGTCGGCTCGGTGCTGGTCACCGCCAGCATGCTGCTGCTGATCTTCACGCTGGTGAAGGCGCCGGACATCGGCTGGGGTGCGGCCCGCACCATCGGCGGGCTGGCCGGCTCGGCGGTGCTGATGGCTGGGTTCCTGGTCAACGAACAGCGGCGCGCCCATCCGCTGGTTCCGCTGTCGATCTTCCGGGTCAAGGGCCTGGCCGCCGCCGATGCCACCCAGGTGATCGCCTGGGCTGGGTTCTACTCGATGTTCTTCTTCGTCACCCTGTATATGCAGAACGTCCTGGGCTTCACCCAGCTGGAGTCCGGGCTCTCGTATGTGCCGGTGAGCGTCGGCATCGGGTTCGGCTCGACCGTGGCGACGAAGATGTTCATCCGGACCGGTACCCGTCCGGTCATCGTCTCCGGCGCGCTGCTCTCCGCCGGTGGCATCTTGTGGCTGTCCCGCATCCCGGTGGATGGCAGCTATCTCACCAACCTGCTCGCCCCGCTGGTGATCATGGGGCTCGGGCTCGGGCTGCTGTACGCCGGTGTGCAGACGGCCGCGAACGCGGGCGTGCCGGGGGATCAGGCCGGATTGGCCGCGGCCCTGATCACCGCCTCGTTCCAGCTCGGGTCCGCGCTCGGCCTGGCTGTGTTCAGCGGGATCGCGACCAGCCGCACCAGCCACCTGCTGGCCGCCCACACCCCTGCCCCGGAGGCACTCACCGCCGGATTCCAGCGGGGCCTGCTCGTCAGCGCCCTCTGCCTCCTGGCAGCCGGAGCCATCGCGCTGCGCGCCTCCAACACCCGCGGCGAAGCCGCGGCCACGCCACAAACCCAGCAAAACCTGGAACCTTCCTACGACCCCGCATGACACAACACAACGAAATCGCCGGGTGTGCGGCGCTGACGGGCGACCCCGACAGCGCCGCACGCTCCCCATTCTCGGCAGCTGCTCCGGGGACGGCAGCCGCAGCGGCCCTGGGATCCCGGCCATCCACCCGGGCTGGCCGACCGATGCTTTCACCAGCCCGAGGGTCGCACCTCCTGTAGGGGCGCCGCAGGCCAGCCCCCGTGCGGCGGCGAACTCTGCCGCACTCGGGCCGGCATCCAGTTCCTGCGCATCCCGATGGTCTACGTGCTTGGCCACGTACCGCCCAAGAGCCGGCTGATCCGCTCCGCCGGGCTCCGCCGGCCCGCCGGGGAATGCTTCGAGCTCGGCAAGGACAGCTTCGGCCTGGACCAGTCGCAGGTCAGGCTATATACCGCGAACGCCCGGCACACCCCTGCTGGTCATGGCTGCCCTCGCGATCTGCGCCGTCACCGTAACCCTGCTCCGCGACCGTGCCTAGCCTCCCGAGCCCATCCGCCCCGATCAGCTGCCGCCACCGGGCCGGGCCTGATCGCGCTCACGGTCCCCGAGGTAAAACGCCGGCTCGCCGCGATCGCCAGGACCCGGCCGCCCGGCCACGCCGCCCGCTGGACCCGCGTCATCCGCTCCGCCGTCCAGGCACCTCAAATGAATTCGATCATGGAACGCTGGATCAGCAGCTGCCGGCGAGAACTGCTGGACCGGACCCTGATCTGGAACCAGCGCCACCTGATTGCGGTGCTGCGGGACTACGAGGACCTCTGCAATTCGCACCGGCCGCAGCGCACCCTGAACCGGGCAGCGCCGCTACGGCCCCTGCCGGATCGCGTCACCGACCTGGACCAATTCCAGATCGGGCGACATGACCGCGCGGGTGGCGTCATCCACGAATATCGCCTGGTGGCATAGGTTTCGGCACCAACAATGCGCACGGACAGGGCATTCTGCGCATCCGGATATCCTGTCGGCGTGACAGTCGTCGATCATCGCATCATCCGAAGGGTTCTTTCATGAAAGCCAGACGAGTTATAGCGGTTGCGGCCGCCAGTGCAATCGCCGCCGCCACCGCAGTGATCGGCGCCGACACCGCGTCGGCGGCGACCCAGCGAACTTTCTGCGTCGACAGCAGCTTCACCTGCGCCAACAATTTCGGCGTAGGAAACACCGTGGGGATGTTCTCGAGCCAAGCGAGCCTCTGGCTCTTCAACGGGCTCAACCACCCCGGGCAGATCCAGGTGTGGCCCCCCTCCCCCGGCCTGTGCATGCAGCTGGACCACAACGCCGGGAACATCATCATCGTGGCCGCCTGCAACGGGGCCAGCTACCAGAAGTGGAGCCCCGAACTCCTCAACGGGAACATCGTCTACCGTAGCCAGTGGGACGCGACCCAGTGCCTGACGTACAACCAGAGCCGCTCGATTCTCGACACCGTGACGTGTAACGGCGCCTGGTATCAGAATTTCCCCTATACGGACTGACCGTACGCGTCTCCGGAATTCAACGACCAGCACAACCTGGGGGGTCGCCGCGGTCGCGGCGAACCCTGTGGGATGTCATAACTCGGCCAGCCCTGTGAGCTGCAGGTTTGTTTCTGAGCAGCTGGACTCCCAAGGCCAAATTTGAACAGGTCCACCGCGTTGGCTCGGCTTATTGAACGCGTTCAGAAGCGTCGCCAAGTGCGCTGCTTACAGCATCCGCCGCGAGTGCCGAAATGCTGTCTGGCCTGCACGGATTGAATACTCGGCACTCACAAGGTCTGCGTAGGTGATGTTCGACTCGTCGGCAGCCTTCTCGGTCAGGAGAGGCCAGGCACGAGCCGCCCTCTCGTACTGAATCGGGTTCACTGCCCATCTGAAAGCGCCGGCTAGACCGCTCGCTTTCTCGCCGCTAGGTCACTCGCTTGCAAGCATCCCGGGAAAAACAAAGCGCGTGAGATTAAGGATTGCACGCGGTAGAATCTCGGAATGGATTCCGCGCTTGTAAGGCGAGTGCTCTACCGCTGAGCTATGCGCCCGGGGCTTCCGGTAACGCCCGGCGTCACGGAACCCCTGTCAGGGTACCGGTTCCGAGCGGTCAGCGGGTACGTGCCGGCAGCACGTTCATCGAGAGGAAGCGCGCTGGGTTTCGCGGCATGTGCCGGGGAAACCAGGCCGCCTGGTGCCGACCCATCACACCGAAGCGGCCCCAACGCAGGGCAACTGCGTGCGCAAGGCTCGCATGAGCATCAGGAGTGACCAACGCCCGTTCTGAGATACATAAATATCCCGCCGGTCAAGATCAGAATCAGTGTCAGTTAGCAGGCGACTCGCCGGAATGTACCGATGATGAACAAAATGATCTACGTCTGGCCTATCATCGGGATCGTGCGGCCGACGGATCACCTGCCGAGATGGCGGGTCAGTGGCGATTCTGGTTTCATGCCGGTCGGCCCGGCGATGACTACCCTGAGGTCGGTGATAGCCCGCCTGGCGTCGCTCGTACGATGTGCGGGAATCGCGTATATCTCGGTGCAGGTGGTGATCTGGCACTCGTTCTACATGGCCAGTCCATGGCGTTTGGTCGCGCCAGTCGTTGCGATGGCATGGATGGCGACGGCAGCGATGTGCTTGCGGCGGAGCTCGCCGGCACCGCTTTTCGCCTGCATAGACTCGGCCGTTTTCGTGGCCTTCGCGCTGAGCGGCCAGGAGGCCATACCACCTGCCGTCCGTGACCAGGCGTTCAGCTGGCTGGTAATCAGCATGTCGAGCCAGTTGCTCGTCACCGCATGGTACTCACCTGCCGTGCTTTCCATGCCGCTGGCGCTCGCTTCGCCAGCGGCTTACTGGGCTGGCGCGGAACGCGTATCGAGTACCGGGGTCAGGGCGACGACTTCGACGGCGATTTTGCTGATCATGGTCGCGGGCATTCACCTCTATGGGCGGCGCCAGCTTTACGGCCGCGCCGCCGCGGCTGACGCTGCCCTGGGCAGAGCCGACAGGGCAGCTAGCGAGCAGTACGTTATCTTGTCCAGGATCATCGAACGCCGCGAACATGAGCGCCTGCTGCATGACACGATCCTCAATACGCTTACTGCCATTACCCGGGCCGGCGCCCATGACGCGAACGAGGTTGTGAATCGCTGTCGGCAGGACGTGACCCTGATAGAGGCAACGCTCAGCGAGCCGGAAGACCCAGATGCGAGCGCGGGGCAACGCTACGGCGACCTGGTCGGCGGCGTTCAGGCCGTCGCGACCGAGTTGCGCGCACGCGGCCTGACCGTCCATGTCGATTTCCGCAGCATTGGAGCACCGGTTGTCCCGGCGCGGGTTGCGATCGCGATCTCGGGCGCCGCACGCGAGGCGCTGTCGAATGTAGCTGCACACGCCGGGACCGGGGAGGCCTGGGTCGAGGTGAGCCTTATCGAGTCGGACAGGAAATCGCAGGTACCGCCGCGCGTGCACGTCGCCGTACGTGACAGGGGTGCCGGGTTTGACCCCGCTCGCGTCGATCGAGCCCGGCTCGGCATGCGACGGTCGATCACCGAGCGCATTGCCGACTGCGGCGGACAGGCATTTATATGGTCGGCACCCGAACAGGGCACCGTGGTACGCATGGCCTGGCCCGCGTCATCGGAACCCGGCCAGGAAGCCCTGGCCGACTGGGCACTCGCTCGGGACTGCCTGCCGTGGTGAGCCATCAGAGGGTAGTACGGGATACGGCCGAGTTCGGGCTGGTGCGCATGGTCGCGTTGCTGGCCGTGATCTTCCCGCTCGCCGGGCTGATCCAGGTGCTGGCCAACATGCGCGACTACAAGCAGCCCGTCGTGGCGGTCGCGATCTGGCTCGCCATGTTTCCGGTCGCGGCCTGGCTCGTGCCACGGGTAGGCACGGATGGCCTGAGCAGAGGTGAAGCGCTAGCGGCGATCCTCATCGCGATCGCTGCCGTGGCAGGGATCGGGTGGGAGCACCGCGCTGCCTACGCTTCCGGGCAGATTAACCTGGCCGTCCTGGGCACGACCTGGCTGCTCGCCCTGGTCGCACTCAGCCGACCGGCCCGGGTCTGGGTGCCCGCGGCCCTGATGGTCCTGGCCGTGCACGCTGCGCTGCTCACCAGCGCGGTGAGGGCGGACTTGGTGAGCCTGACGGAACTCGAGGCAGCGGGCTACATCGTCGTATCCACAGTCATCGCATTCGCCGCCCTGCGGCCGACCATCGCCACGCACACCAGCATCTCCGCGCACCGCGCCTCTCTTGAGAGCAAGTCGGCAGCTGAACGCGCCGCAGCGGCCGCCGTCCAGGAGGACCGGCAGGCCCGGCTCGCGCTGCTGGAGACTGAAGCGCTTCCCCTGCTGCGTGCTATCGCCGACGGCACGCTGAATCCCGCCGTCGCTGAGATTCGGGAGAGGTGCGCCCAGCACGCGGCGGCATTGCGGCGCTCCCTTACCGACCGTGCGCCAACCGCCGAAGAGCTAATGGCCTGGCTCGAACCCGCGTTGCGGACGGCGGGCACGCGCGGACTGCTGGTGGACATCCAGGTAGTCGGCGACCCAGCGATCCCAGCGCAGGAGGTCGGCGCGGCGGTCTTGCGAACGGTGGAGGCCGTGCTAGGGGCGCTTTCGCCGCACCAGGTCATGCTTACGGTTCTCGCTTCTGGCGACGACGTTGAGCTGTATATGACCTTCAGCAGGCCATTGCGGGCTCCCCTTGACCTGGCGCGATTCGGGCGGGACGTGCCCGCTGCAGCGCGATGGCACGCCACCATAGAGGCCGACGCTAGCGCAGCGGGATGCCTTGAGATCAGCTGGCGGAAAGACGGTGCAGCGTGACCGGCGTCATTGACATCGCGGCCGTGGATGATCATCCCATCATTCTTGACAGCGTCGCTGCCTGGGTCATGGCGGGTGAGGGCGATATCCGCGTTGTCGGCATCGCGGCGACTGTGGACGCTCTGCTAGCCGGACCAGGCCGCCACGCCGATGTTGTCCTTCTCGATCTAGACCTCGACGACGCCACTACCGTTGAACGCAACGTAGCCGCCATCCTCGCCGCAGGACCGGCGGTCCTTGTCCTGTCAGCTTCCGAGAAGCCGTGCTCCGTCCGAGCCGCGATGCGCGCCGGCGCACTCGGATATGCCTCCAAGAACGAGCACACCCGCCAGATACGGGAGGCGATCAGAGAGATCGCCGCAGGCAGGGGCTGGATCTCCCCCCGCCTCGCCTATATCTTCGCCACCGACGACGGCGTCGACAGGCCGATCCTCAGCCAGCAGGAGACACGTGCGCTGCAGCTCTATGCCACCGGAATGCCAGTAAAATCCGTGGCCAGGAAGATGACCATTAGCGACGAAACCGTCAAGCAATACCTGGGACGGGCACGCGAGAAATACGCGCGTGCAGGACGTGCAGCGCCAACGAAATTGGAGCTGTATCATCGAGCCGTCGAGGACGGGCACCTCCCACCACCTCTCTAGCCGCTAACCCCCCCTAGCGGTACAGGTAGCAGGATGTACCCGTCCTCGGCCTTTCGTTACGTCGATAATTTATCTTTCACTCACCGGCAATGTCATGACCCCCACTCTGGGGTCATGACAACAGGCCATCACCATGGAGACCGTCCGGACCTTGTGAGCATTCCGCGAGGTCAGCGGGATCGACGTGTCCCAATCGCTCGGATGGTTGTGGCAACCAGCCGGTTATAGGCGGCTGGTTGCCACAACCATCCGAGCCACCCTGGCGATAGCGCGAGGCGGAGGTGCGCTGGTGAGCTTGGTGGTACTGAAGAGGCGCGGGATGAGCTTCCCGCAGAGGCGCGGCACCGCCGCGGCGCAAAGGCGCAGCGCCGCCGCGCCACGACGCGGCTAGTGGATGGGCACGATCAGGCGGGAGGGGGTACTGGGAGTGCCTGGTCGAAGGCCAGGCCGCTTGAGCCTTCGCCGCGACCGGTCTGGCGGGTGACGCGCAGCCACGTGTAGACCTGGCCGTCGGTCCAGCGGGTGCGCTGGTAGGACTGCGTCACGCGGGTGCCGGCCCGGGCTACCTCTTCCTCGTGGAGGAAGTACGGCTGCGGCGGGTCCGCGTCGAGACCCTGCCGCAGCAGGACGGTACGCGGCCTGACCTTGGCGGGCGGATTGGGATCGCCGGCCAGGATCCGGGGCATCGCGCCCCGCTGCAGCTGGATCTCCCGGTTGTCACCGGGCACATGGACCGGGATGAACGGAATCCAGTTCTCCGGCACGGTGGTCATCACCTCGTACCGAAGCGTCGCGTCCCCCGCGCCGCCTGGACCAGGCCCGGGTGGCGCGCCTATCAGCCCCTGCAGGTAGGCGAGCGCCTGTCGGGCGGTTTCCAGGCCGGGCTTGCTATCGCCGCTGGCCAGCGGCACGGTCTTCTCGATGCCCCACACCATGTTCGCGACCTCGTCCCGGACCAGCCACACGTCCTCGGTGAGCGGTCCCTGCTGCACCTTGGCGACCGTTGGCAGCAGCACGAGGCTGGTATCGGCGGCCCCGCCGCCGAGCACGTTGACGGTGAACATGCTCCACCGCTGCCAGTCCGCGTCCTGGCCCGAGCCGGCCGCGGCCACCGGGAACCGCTCACCGAACGTGTTCTGCACGGTGAAGCCGCTGATCGAGGCGATAGAGCCCGAGGGCAGCGTGTACGGGATCACGAACCAGTCGTTCGAGAACACGAGCGCGAACTCGAGGAACAGCAGCTTGGCGAGGTCCGTGGTGCTCGCGTTGATGTCACCGAAGTTCGTCTTGCGGTCCTCGAACGCCCACCAGCGGGTGTTGGGCATGCCCGCGAACGAGACCGGGATGGGAATCATCGTCACCGGCGGGACAGGCGCGGGCACAGGTGGAACGGGTGGACCAGGAGGAGCAGGAGGGCCAGGAGCCACCGCGCCGAGGGAGGCCTGTGGGTCGACGTCCACGCTGTACCAGTCAAGCCTGCCGGTGTAGTACCCGGTCGCGACGTACGTCTTCTCCCCCACCGCCGGACCCGCCGCGCCGCCGGGCAGCGGCGCCGACGCGGCGAACTGGTACTCAAGCCGGTCCGGCACCCACGCGTCGTCAGCCGTGTCTGGCTGCCGCACCAGCCTGCGGAACCAGCTCACGAACAGCTCCGCCTGCGTATCGAGAGCGTGGTGATCTGCCGGCGCGATCCCGGCCACCCCGTCGTACGCGTGATGCGCCTGGTCGGCGACCAGGTACTCGTACAGCGCACCGCCGTCCACCGCCCGACCGGCGACCGCCGCGAAAAGCTGCCACACTTCTGGCTGCGCGCACCGGTCCACGTCGGCCGCGCTGGACGGGTCGGGGGCGGTGATCGGGTACGCGTCGATGAACGCCTGCCGGTAGTCGCCGATGGCGGCGATCATCGCCAGCCACTGCCGCCCCATGACCAGCCGCAGGTCCATGCTGACCGGCCTGCCGCCCTGGGTCAGCGGCACCGTCCGCTGCTCGACCTTCGTCTCAAGCGGCATGTCCGTCTCGAACACCTCGGTGGCCAGCCCGTCCGGCCGGTACTTGGTGAGCTGAGTGGTGTCGACCTCGAGCCTGGTGAACACGGGCGAGCCCGCGTCACTGCCGCGGAACTCCCCCATCTGCCACTGCTTGCACAGCATCCAGAGCGGGTCCCTGACCTCCGCGCGCAGCGCCCGGTCGAACGCGATCGTCCGCGGCCGTGCCTCCAGCCGGTTCCAGATGGTGACCGTGGGGTACTGGCGCTCCTGGATCGCCTGCCTGATGTTGCCGACTCGCCGCGCGCTAGGCATCGGTGACCCCTTCCGCGACGACGAGGCTGGTCGCTATCGATATGGCGTAGCGGGTGGCCGCGGTGATCGTCGCGGGAACCAGCACCGAGTACGCGGTCTGATCGACGTCCCCGGGCTCCACGGCGCGCAGCTTCGCCAGGTCGAGTGTCTCGCTGACGGCGCCGACCAGGTCGTCCCACTGCCACGTGCCCGTGCCGGAAGCGGGTGTCACCAGCAGGATCGCCTGCGGCGGCTCGTTGTCCGGCCGGGTGAAGTTGAAGGTGATCCCCGTGGTACGTGTGGTCGCCGGGATCACCTCGGTCCATTCGTCCAGCATCAGGCCGCACTGCCGCGCGTTCTTGTCGAACGGCGCGGCGTAGTGCGCGGTGTAGCACAGCCGGTCGCTATCCGGCCGCTGATCGGGCGGGAACTGCATCGCCACCCAGGCCGCGCCCGCCTGGTACGGGAACTGCGCCGGCAGCAGCGCCGGAACCTGGTCGGGCCCGCGCAGCGCGTCAACCAGCAGCCCGGCCCGCTCCCAGGCCCGCACCATCGGCCGCACCCTGGCGACCCCGTGCATCCACTCCGATACCGGGTCGGCGATGCCCGCGGTGCCGGTCAGGTAGCCGAGCGAGTTCGCCGACGCGGCGACCGCGCTGGCCCACTCGTCCGCCTGCGGCTGCGCCAGCCCGAACTCCGGCACAATACGGAAGTCCTCGCCGAGCATCGCCCGCGCCGCCGCCTGCAGCGCCGCGACGGCGGCCGCCGGGGTGGCCGCCGTGTCGTGAGCGGCGAGCTGCTGCTGCGTCGCGGCGGCCCGGCCGAGCACGGCGACGTGCTGGCTGGCCAGGGTGGACGACAGGTCCTGCACGATCCGCACGGCACGGTCCCCGAGCGGCGCGATGTCGAAGGCGACGCTGTCCACGTCGCTGACCGGCAGCAGCGCGGCCAGCGCGGCCAGCGTCGCGGAGAACGACGTCGACGCCGTATCCCGGACGAGCACGAACTGGTCCCGCCTGCCCGCGAAGGTCGCGCGGACCCCGACGAGCGCGTTCCGCAGCAGCGCCGGGGTGGCCGGCCGCGGCTGCAGCGTCGTGGTCAGCACGAGCTCCGCCGTGGCGAGCAGGCTGAACCGCTCGGCGTCTGGTGTGGCGGCGGGCAGCGCGTCGTACGCCGCTACCGCGGCGTCGAACTCGGCGAGCTTGCCGTTCCACCGGTCGATCAAGGCCGCGACCTGCGCGATCAGCGCGGCGAACGCCTGGTGCCTAGCGGTAAGCACGAATCCGTGGCCCGCGGCGGCCAGCCGGAAGCTCGCGGCGCGGCGCAGCAGCACGACCGCCTGGTCGATATACGTATCGACCTGGGCGAGGATCGTCGCACGGTGCGTCACCGGGTCGGCGGCCAGCGGCGCGAGCGTGCCAGCCAGCGTCCCGAGGTCCGTCCCGAGCGTGACCAGGTCGGCGTACGGGCCTGCGACTCTGGCCCGGTCCGCGGACACGTCCGCGTTGGCGGCGTCGGTCGCGTTGATGCTCAGCGCAGCGTCGGTCGCCCGCAGCGGGCGGGCGCCCGTGACCAGCGTCCTGACCGCGCGGACCAGCGCGGAGATCTCGAAGATGGACTGACCGCCGGGTGGCGGGCTGAGGCACTTGATAGTCACAACGGCGTCCGGCCTCGGCCCAGCATGATCGTCCACGTAGCCGAGGACGAGGTCGTCCAGCTTGGTCATCGCCTGGACGTCGTCGGGCAGTACCAGGTCGAGCACGTCGATCGGCCGCACACCGAGATCGCCGAGCGTCACCGGGAACTGCTGGGCAGCGTGCGTGACCGGGTCCTCCCAGGCGACCACGCAGCCGACGCTGTCCAGCGGTGGCAGGATCGTGCCGAGCCAGTCGTCGACCGCCGGCTCGGCCCGCGCGGCCGGGGTCGCGTTCGGCGGCGCGGCGAGACCGGGTCGCAGGTGCACGGCGACCCGGTGGGTGAGCCCGATGCCGGACGGCGGCGTCTGCGCGACGTCCGGGTCGGGCGGGAAGTTTCCGGTGGTGTACGCGTCGAGCGTCGCGGCGATCCGGTCGAAGTTGCCCTGGGCCGCCTGGTGCACGCCTTCGGCGAGCGCGAGGTCGGCGATCGCGTCGTACACGTCGAGCAGCCCGCCGGCTTCGGCGGTGATGGCCGCCGCCTGCTGCGCGTCGGCGGCGGGCAGCGTGCCGACGCCGAACGGGTACCCGGTGTTTCCCGTGGTCTTGATGTGCTCGGCCAGCTTGCGCCCGTCGAGGACGTTGCGGGCCTCGATCGCCTCGATCGGGACTCCCGGCGGCGTCGCCGTGCTGGACAGCATGTCCGCGACCAGCGGGAACGCCTTGCGCATCGGGTAGATGAACTGGTCCACCTCGGCGAGGCCGTGGTCGTCGTGCAAGCCGCGCTCGAACCGGTATCCGAGCAGCGCACCGAGGCTCTGCCCGTTGCGGATCCCTTCGAGCGTGGCCAGCGCGGCACGGACCCGGTCGGAGGACAGGTTGACCGACAGCGCGCCTGGGCTGGCCGGTGTCGCGTTTGCCAGGTAGCCGCTGCGCAGGATCGCGGCGGTGCGCGCGTGCGGCAGCGATGGGGCGTGGATGTAGCCGCCGCTGGCAGGATCGCGGCCGCCCGCCGGGCGCAGGTTCTCCAGCCAGGCGTACCAGCCGAGGTACGTACCGCCGCCGCGCTTGTCCCGCTGCTCGCCGCGCATCAACTCGAGCTGGTAGGCGACCAGGCCGAGCAGCCACGCGTCGTACCGGTACCCGCACAGGTCGACGTGCTCGGCGAAGGCTCGCTCGAGCTGGGCTGTCGGCGCGTCCGCGAGAACCTCAAGGCCAGCCAGCTGGTCCGCGAGGGCGACCGCTTCGGCGAGCGCGCCGATGCCCGCGGTGATGTAGTCGGCGACGAGCGTGTCCGGGCTGTGCGTGATCGCCTGCTGCGGGGTGTACAGCAGCGCGAACCGGCTCTCGCTGACCGGGCCAGCCGGGGAAACGGGGGCCTCGGCGACGTGGACGAAGGGCGGCTCCGCTTTCAGCGCGGCCAGCGCCGCTGGGCTGAGCGTGGCGGCGGACTTGTTCAGGCCGTACGCGGTGTCGTAGTAGCCGAGCATCAGCGCGTGCCGCAGCAGCAGGTACAGCAGCGCCTGCGGGCTCGCGTCGCCGGTGAAGCCCTGCTCGGCGACGACCGTGTCCAGCGAGGTCTTCGCCGCGTCGATCAGCCACCTGATGTAGTTGCGCCCGTCGCCGGTGTACGACCTGATCGGGCTGGTTTCCGACAGCGGCCTGTCGTCGATGATCGTGCTGAGCTGTGTCGCCTGGTCGAGGAACAGGTGGCTGAGGATATCCGGCGGCGCGCCCTGGTAGCCGAGCGCGGCGAGCAGGCCTTCCGCGCCAGTCTCCAGCGCGAGCGCCCGCAGCCCGGCGAAGAACTGCGGGCCGAAGCCGAACAGGTTCTGCACGTTGAACAGCTCGCTGATGCTCTCCGCCGTCCGCGAGTAGTACTCGACGGACGAGGGGTGCAGGCCGACGATGTCGAGCAGCGTCTGCTGCGGATCGCCGCCGGCTCCCACGTGCGACGCCCCGCCGGCCATCGCGGTCCAGTCCTTGCCCGCCTTGGCCAGCAGGTCGCTGAAGTGGGTGAAGAACGGGATGTCGCGGGGCAGCCAGCCGATACGGGAGTACGCGGTGGTGGGGAGCACACCGTAGGCCTGGCCGCCGATGCGGATCGCGGGCAGCGCGCCGCGGCCGCTGACGTACCGGGTGACGTACTGCCTGGTGGCCTCGATGGTGTCGTCACCGAACACCGGCGCCATCATCTTGTCCATCCAGTAGCCGAGTGTGGCCGGCCACAGCGCGCGCTGCATGGCCCGCGCCAGCATCTGGTCCTGCCCGCCGCTGGCGTGCACGGTCGCCACGAGAGCGTCGCTCACGCCGAGCGCCTCCGCGAGCCACTGACCGTCGCGCCGGCTCCAGACGTCCGGGGCCGGCGTGTACAGCGGCGCGTTCTTCCGGTCCTCGAAGCTCTGGTCGGCGTCGTCGACTGTCGTGTACCCGGTGCCCTTGCCGGTGGTGTTGTGTACCGGGGTGCCCTGCGGTATCAGGGTCAGCCCGCTGCGCCCGGTCAGGTGGTGGTGCAGCAGTTCCTCCAGGGCCGCCGCGCCGTCGTGCCCGGTGGCGGCCATCTGCACGCCCAGGACGAGCAGCCGGTCGAACCCGGTCTGTGCCTGGCTGGGGGTCAGCGCGACGGTGATGCCGAGGCCCGCCGCGACCGCGGCGTCGTAGTCGGTCATCCAGCGGAGCTGGTCGGGTACGAACAGGTCGCCGCTGGCGTCGACGTGGATGCCCTGTGCCGGGTCGGCGCTGGGATCGGGGCCTGTGTACAGCGGCAGCGTCACCAGTCCGCCGATCTGCTGGACCACCGGCTGGCCCGCTACGTAGCCGATGACGATGAACCGCTCGGGGAACTGGCGCACCTGCGGGGCCTGTGTCCATGATCCCTGCTTGACCTGCGGGTCCGGCGGGAAGACCGGGTCGGGGTCCGGTGGGTCGGCGGCGCCTGGCGCCTTGCCGAGGTTGACGGGCTGGTAGGTGGCGACGACGTAGCCTGCCCGGCCGGAGCCGTGTGCGGCGACCAGGTCCCGCCACGCGCCGCGCTGGCCGGCTTCGGCTCCGGCGGCCGTCCAGTAGTTCCGCCAGTAGCGCTTCGCGTTCGCCAGCTCGGTCGCGGACAGCAGCGCCTCGAACGTGTCGATCGAGCAGTCGTCAGGGTAGACGCGGACCAGCAGCCGCGGGCCCTGGTCGCCGCCGGTCATGAACCTGGTTTCCAGCCGGACGGGGAACAGCGCGAACGGGGCGGAGTCGGCGAGCAGGCCGACGTGCTCGCGTGGATCGGTGAACGTGGCGAAGCCTTCCGCGGCGGCTCGCGCCCGCTCGGCTGCCGCGGCCACCGCCGCCCGGTCGCCGGTGGCCTGCGCGGCGTACACGTCGGCCAGCGCCTGGCTGAGCTCGGTCCTGTGCGCGTCGAACGCGTCGGCGGTCGATGCCATGGTCAGCTCCCCAGCATCTGGCGGGCGTGCACGGCCACCAGGATCGGCGCACGGTACAGCAGGTATGCCCAGCGAGCCGCGCTTTCCGCGGCCGGGTCGACCTGCTCGTCGTCGTTGTGCTGTTCCTGCCGGTCCGCCTCGGGCGGGTTCGGGGCGGCCAGCCCGACGGCGGTCAGTGCGTCCGCGGGGAGGAACTGGCCGGCGGCCGCACCAGGTATCGCGTCGTCCCAGGTGAGCTCGTCGAACACGTCGAGAACGCCGGGCCTGGCCGTCTCCAGGCCGAACCTCGGCTCGCCCGGCCGCTGCCGCAGCACGAAGAACCAGCCGGGGTCGTCGCCGGGATGCTGGCCGGACCCGCCCTCGGCTTCGGGTACCGTCAGGTCGAAGCCGAGGAAGTAGATGTCCGGGTCGGCCTTCGCCTCGTA
>Ga0070735_10003297_pt1 | contig 14222 bp, 13 predicted proteins | sample Coa_R1_FD_66443 | JGI IMG/M metagenome (GOLD analysis project Ga0070735, IMG submission 66443) | Surface soil microbial communities from Centralia Pennsylvania, which are recovering from an underground coalmine fire - Coalmine... | ecosystem: Environmental > Terrestrial > Soil > Unclassified ...
CCGTGTGCGCCTTCCAAGTCAATTGGATCAGCGTGCTGCCCCAATCAGTGAGGCCCTCGCCGAAGTAGTCCTGAGGAAGATCGTACTTCTGCAGGATCCGCCCGGTCGTGAGATCGACCATGCGCAGGGAGGAACCTCCGTTGAGACCGGTGCTTTCGTAGAGGTGCCCATCGACGTAGATTAACCCCTGCGTGAAGGCCTTGGGATCGTGCGGATAGGTGTGAACGATTTGGTATGTGCAGGGGCGTCCCGAAATGGTAGCGCCAGACGCAATGGTGAAGAGAATCGCGGCGGTCAGGGTGTAGCGGGCGATGCGCGCCATCTTATGGCAAAGCGCTTTGGCCGGCGGATCCGGCAGGCTAGCTGCGGTCTCGCGGATCGGAGCCTCGCAGGATTCTTGACAGGCCATCCTGAAAATTGTCCACCAAGCTCTTGCGGCTGACAGCCTGGCGTTTTCGTTCTTCGAGCCCGACGCACTTGCCGCAGGTGCAATGAAAAAGCGGATTAGAAGGAAGGGTGAGATGGCCGCAGTTGTCGCAGAGATACCAATCCCCGCCGCTCTGCAGCGTCATTATTTTGAAGTTGCCCGCGTCCACGCAATACGGACAACGAATGTGTTCTGCCTTGCGAAGTATGCCCAAGGGTTCGACCCCACTTTCCCTCGACCAAGGCAATACGGTATGACCGACTATGCCGTTTTCTTTTTTCCCCCAACATCTTCAGGCCGAACCATTCCCTGCTCTTCGAGAGCCTGATTGAGTTCGCGCATGAGCTCGAGCATTCGCTCCGAATTAAATTCCTGGGACGCTTCTTCGGCGATCTGACGCCACGGACGTGCGGGTTTCGGCGCAGGATTCTGTGACATCGCAGGTACTCCCGAATGAGACCGATGTCCGAAGAGTATAGCTGAGAAGGTATAACACCAAAGTTACAGAGGGAACAAGTTCCAAAATCCGAACAAGATTCGCAAGGTCATGGCGGGGGGAAGCCGATTACACCCGCCAATAGTCCGGGCGCCAGTTTTGTACGGCTTTCTTGATTTCTTTGCGGGAAGGTTTTTGGGTCAGGGCGAACTCGACCAGTTTAGGAAGTTCGGCGTCGGAGGCAAAACGAAGACCGCAAAGTTGATCGATGGTCAACTCAGGAATGCGGGAGCGCAGCGGTTCGGGAAGAACTTGCATCATTCGGAGTTGCTCTTCGAGGCGGATGACGCGGTCCTGCACTTTGAGTGAATAGAGCCGGACTTTGAAAACGAGCACGAGCATAGCGAAGGCAAGGATGACGATCAGAAAAGAATGGAAGTCGCCGCTGAGAGAGTTTCTGCCGAGATGGGTGAAAAAGTGAACCAGCGCCGTGATCAGCGCGATGAAGAAGACGGGGCCAAGAAAGAAGTGAAACCACGGATCAAAGCGCGCGTGGTTGGCGTAATTTTGCGGAGTTCTTTCGGACATTGGAGCCTCCCTTGTTGCGCGTGGTCAAAAGTTCGATGCGGCCGCTTCTTCTGTGTCACTTCGACGACGCGAGGAATGTCGTAACACTATTGGCCAGCGAGAGCAGAGCTTTCCCGCGGGCTTGCGATTCGGCCCGTGCCACAGTCTCGTTGAAATTGAGATCCGAAGGCGTTTTTTGCGCGGAAATGTTTTCCGTCGCGTGGCCGGTGTGCACAACGATCCCGGTGCGCACGTCGAGCAGAACCGATTCCGCGATGCACTGCGCCCTCACCTCGCCGGATTTCAGGAAACGGCTGCGCTGGAACGATTGAATCCGGGAACTATATACGAACAGCAGATCTGCCTGGACCCGGGCAGCCGCCTCTCTCAGATAAGGTACAGTTCGCTTTTCGGGAACAAGCATCGATGGCAGAAAACGTACGTCAGTGAGTTGCGGCGACGAGCGGAGGGCCTGCTGGAGGGCGTCGAGGTTCTTCGTTTCGATCTGGTCCAGGTCCTCGGACCAGGAATTCACGGTGCTGAGGCTGAGCACGGCCATGTGGTGACGGTCGGAGAGATCGACTTTAGTGCCGAGAATTCTGGCGATGTCCTGATCGGACAAGACTGCCTGGTCTCCACGGAAGAGCGACTGCGGCTCTCCCTGGTCGAGGATGCTTTCTGGAGGCGGGGGTGGCGGCGGAGGCGGCATCGCCGCTTTCTTGGCACAGCCGCAGAGGGTGGCCGTGGAGAGAATCGCGGTAAGAATCAGGTGCCGATCTCGCGGGCGGACTGGCAGCATTGGCCTTCTGGTGGAAACGAAAAAGTGTAGCAGAATGGGACGTCCGAGCCTCTGGGATTTTGACATCCGAGCGAAAACCGGACGCACAAATAAAAATGCCGGGAATCCTGGCGGATTCCCGGTTCTTGGACTACCTCGTGTGTGTCCGTACTACCTCAGTGAGGCAAGGAGGATTTCTTCAGTAGCCGGTATATTCTGCGCGAACATCTCGCCTTCCGACTTGCTTGGCCCGAACGAGTAGAGGTCGGCGGAGCCTTCGATCTTCATTCCGGCGAGGAAGTAGCGGCGGCCATATTTATGGAAGACAAGCGAGCACTGTGCGGCTGTGTTTTTGCCGCCCGTTGCATTTGCCGGCACGAGGACAGTGATGCCGGCGTGGGCGTTCTGAATCTTGAGCACCCGCATGGTGGGGTCGGACCATTGAATCGTGGTCTCGCCAAGCGGTATGACGGTGTTGGCAACAGTGTAAGTAAACGGAACCTGTGCTACGACGCGTTGGTTGCTTCGCGTCTGGGCGCCGGCAATTGACGGAATGGTGGCCAGCATCAGAACGGTAACCCACTTGGCGTATCTCATACATCACCTCCAGAAGATGACAGCATGGTGCTCCCGCGGGCGGGAAAGGTCCATGGAGGCAGTCTGAAGCCGTATCAATTGATCTGAAGAAACGTGATTTAAGTCCTTGACAGGAATCGCGCGTGATAAAAGAATCCGCAGGAACGGACGCAATCGATGGCGGAAGTTAGAGTACGTTTCGGCGAGTTCGAACTGGACTTCGGGCATTTCCAGCTGTATCGGAATGGCGGACCCGTAAAGCTCGAGGGGCTGCCCATGCAGCTGCTGATGCACCTGGTCGAACACAGGCGGCAGTTGGTGACGCGCGAAGACATTGCAAACGTACTCTGGGGCAAGGATGTGTTCGTCGACGTGGAGCAGGGGATCAACACGGCGATCCGGAAAATCCGCATCGCGCTCGGGGACAATCCATCAAGTCCGAAGTTGCTGCAGACGGTGGTGGGGCGCGGATATCGGTTCGTGGCAGCGTGCGAGGAAGATGGGGCCGAGATAAAGTTTTCTGCCGAGGAGTTGGGGCGGGCAGTGATGGCGGCCGCGGGGCTGAATCCTGAGGACAAGAAGTAGCGGCTGGTAGGGGAATCGAGACTGAGAACGACTTCGGCCGGGTACTTCTGGGCCGATGGACAGCTGAGGCGGCCGTCTCCAGGTGGATCGTTTCGTCGCGGCAATGAATCCAAAGATCTCATGAAAGCCATTCAAGTCAAGCAAACAGGCGGGCCCGAGGTGATGGAGCTGGCAGACTTGCCGGTTCCGGAGCCGAAGGCAGGGGAAGCGGTGGTGAAGCTGTCCGCTTCGGGAGTGAATTTCATCGACGTGTATAACCGGGAGGGCCGATACAAAGCGCCGCTGCCGTTTATTTTGGGGCAGGAGGGCGCGGGAGTCGTAACGGCGGTTGCACCCGATGTGAAGTCGGTGAAGGTGGGCGACCATGTGGCATGGGTTCATCTGCTGGGCGCATATGCCGAGTACGAGGCGGTGGCGGCGCAACGGCTAGTGCCAATACCCGCAGGCGTCAGCGATCAGCAAGCTGCGGCGGCCATGCTGCAGGGGATGACGGCGCATTATCTGTCGCATGATACGTATCCGCTGAAGCGCGGGGAGACGGCGCTGGTGCATGCTGCCGCGGGAGGAGTCGGGCTGCTGCTGGTGCAGATGGCGCATAACATCGGCGCGCGCGTCATTGCGACGGTCTCGACCGAGGAGAAAGCGAAGCTGGCGCGCGAGGCGGGCGCGGACGAAGTCATTCTCTATACGCAGAAGGATTTTGAAGTGGAGACGAAGCGGCTGACTGGCGGCAAGGGCGTCGATGTCGTGTACGATTCGGTGGGCAAGACGACGTTCGAGAAGGGGCTGAACGTGCTCCGCCCGCGGGGAATGATGGTGCTTTATGGCGGATCGAGTGGGGCAGTGCCTCCGTTGGACCTGATTGTGCTGTCGGTGAAAGGATCGTTGTATGTGACGCGTCCGACGCTGGCCAGTTATACGATCACCCGCGAGGAATTGATGGCGCGATCGAGCGCGGTGTTCGGGATGATCGCTTCCGGAAAGCTGAAGTTGCGGATCGAGCATACATATCCGCTGGCGGAGGCGCAGCGCGCGCATCGGGAGCTGGAGGGAAGGAAGACTACGGGGAAGTTGCTGCTGATCCCATAAGAGCGGGCCTCGGATTTCGGGCGTCGGACCTCAGGCTCCTGACTTCGTTCTGATACGACGAGGCGGCGACGTTACTCAAAATCATGAAAGCTATCCGCGTATCGCATACGGGCAGTCCTGACGTAATGGAGTTGGTGGATGTGCCGGTTCCGCAGGCGAAGTCTGCTGAGGCTCTGGTCAAAGTGCATGTGGCGGGTGTGAACTCCATCGATGCACAATTTCGCGATGGACGGCTGCGCACACCGCTACCGTTCGTCCCCGGGCAGGAAGGCGCTGGTACCGTGACGGCCATCGGTCCTCAAACAAAGATGGTCAAAGCGGGCGACCGAGTGGCATGGAGCGGCACGCTTGGCTCATACGCCGAGTATGTTGCCGTGCCCGAGGAGCATCTTGTGCCTCTGCCGGACTCGATCTCCGACGAGCAGGCCACCGCTGTCATGGTGCATGGGCTGACGGCGCATTATCTGGTGAACGATGCGCACAAGCTCAAGTCCGGGGAGACAGCGCTCGTGCACGCCGCGGCGGGAGGAGTGGGATTGCTCCTGGTGCAGATGGCGCGCGCCGCCGGAGCAAGGGTAATTGGCACGGCGTCGAGCGCGGAGAAGGCGGAGCTGGCACGGGAGGCTGGCGCGGACGAAGTCATCGTCTTCACCCAGCAGGATTTTGAGGCGGAAGTGAAGCGACTGACCGGCGGCAAGGGCGTCGATGTCGTCTACGACGGAGTTGGAAGGGCGACGTTCGAAAAGAATCTGAACGTGATGCGGCTGCGCGGAATGCTCGTGCTCTACGGGATGTCGAGTGGGGCGGTGCCTCCGGTGGATCCGGCGAAGCTGTCGGAAAAGGGATCGCTGTACATGGCGCGAACGACGCTGGCGCATTTCACCGCAACGCGGGAAGAGCTGCTGGCGCGGACTCACGATCTGTTCGGAATGATCACCGACGGCAAGCTGACGGTGCGCATTGCGAAGACGTATCCGCTGTCCCACGCGGCTGAGGCGCACCGGGATCTGGAAGGACGACATCTGAGCGGGAAGTTGCTGTTGATTCCACAGTCCTAAATGAAACCGTTGAGGAGGCCGCGGACACCGGGGTACAACGGCGCCAAGGGAAGAGACAGATAGCCGTCTCTCGACACCCTGACAATCTCGATTAGTGCCGCGAATAGTTAGCCGCGTACGCGGGCATTTCGCGAACCGGATCCAGCCTCGCATCGTTGATCGGCGCGCCTGCCTTCATCTCCAGTGGAATCACGCCGGCCCAGGTGGGGAAGGGCATGTCTTCTTCGTCGTCGATCGGCGGTCCAGTGCGAACTTTGGCCGAGAACTCTTCAATTGGGACGCGGAGCACCGAGGTGGCTTTGAGTTCGCGGTCGTTGGGCTGGCGAATGTCGTTCCAGCGGCCGGGAAGGATGTGATCGGAGAGAACGCGAAGGGCTGCCAGTTTCTCTGTCGGTTCTTCGACCAAGGTGGCTTTGCCGAGGATCACGACCGAGCGGTAGTTCATGGAGTGATTAAAGATCGAGCGGGCGAGGACAAGTCCGTCTAGCAGGGTGACGGTGACGCACACCGGGACGCCGTCTTTCATCTGGCGCAACATGCGGCTGGCGGCAGAACCGTGAATGTAGAGGTTGGCGTCCTTACGGCCGTACGAAGTGGGGATCACATACGGCTGGCCGTCGACGGAGAATCCGACGTGGCAGAGGAATCCTTCGTCGAGGATGGTGTAGGCAGTTTCGCGATCGTAGACGGCTCGATGCGGTTCGCGGACGACACGAGTCCGCGCGGTTGGGATTTGGGATTCAGACATGTGGGCGTGAGCTCCGGGCAAGCGCCAAGGATGGGGGAAGTGTAACATCCGGCATTCGGACCTCGGACCCTCGACCTCATCCTTCGGATCCCGATTGATGGTAGACAACGATCGCTAGCCACTAACCGCTAGTCACTGCTGTCTGAGGTCTGACGTCCGAAGTCTGATACCGATTTTCGCGGTAGATACTGGCGAAGATGATAGCTACGATCAGCAGCACAACCGGTGTGAAAACGCTCGCTTCGGGACCAACGGTGCCTCCGGTGAGCCAGCGTGGTCCCCTAAAGGCGCAGTTGAACAGATTGTGGTAGGGAGCGATGCCGCTGTCGGGGACTCCGTAGAAGAATGTCTGACCCCAGTCCCATCCGGCGTGAAACCCAACGGCCCACGAGAGATTCCCTGTCCGTCGGAGGAACAGGCAGAACAACAATCCAAACAGGACGACGGAGAGAAGACCGGCTTTGTCTTCCCCGGGATTGTTGGCGTGCGCGAGGCCGAACAGTGCCGAGAGCAGGAAGGCCGAAGGCCAGAATCCCATGCCGGTGGTGAGCGTGTATTGGAGGTATCCGCGGAAGGCAAATTCTTCGGAGAGGCCGACGAGGATGAAGGTCGCGCTCCAGGCGAGCGTGGCTTCGGCAATGGTGTTGCCGTGAATGTTGAGGCCGGTGAGTCGGAATCCGTGAAGGGCAAAGATGCCGAGCAGGCATCCGCTAATGGCGGAGAAGCCGACGAGGACACCGATCCAGAAATGCTTGCGGAAGGCGGAGCGCAGTGGCAGTCCGTATTGGCCGTATTTGCGTTTCTCAATGCTCGCCATAATGAGTGCGGCAATCGAGAAGATGACGAAGGCCGTGCCTTCGCTTATGCCAAGGCCGACGGGTGTGAGTTGCGACATCCCGGCGCGAGCTTTTCCGTGAGCGACGATTCCGATTCCGACGAAGAGCGCAGCGAACAGGGCGGCGACAATGACGAGGAAAATGAGGGCACGCCACCCGGCGCGGATGCCATTGGGTCCGCGGAAGATGGAGTTGGAGTATTGCGGCGGCTGCGGAGCCGGAGGTTCCGATGCGATTTGAGCGGGCGGGATGAATTCGGGTCCGGCCATGAGGATTCCTTTCGGGATATGTTCATTTTCCGACGGTCGCGCAGAGGTACGCAACGAACCCGTAGAAAGATCCCATGGGAAAGGAATCAGCCGAGCCACTGCGGGTTTTGATATGTGCCGTCGAAGTCGTGGCTGATTTTATAGCGTTCGAATTCTCCGTTTTTGGCGGCAGGTGCAGTTTTGGCAAGCAGAGACGCAACCTGAGCGGAGGACATTGGCTTGAAGCTGCGCGCGGCATCGAGCGCCTGATGCAGGATGTCCATTGAATCGCAGCCGGTGATCACAACGCTGGTGGGCAGGTTCATTGCGTAGTGCAGGCATTCTATGGGGGCGGCCGTTTTGCTTTTGAGGATGATCTTGTCTCCCATGGGCTTCATCCCGAGCACCCCGATCTGATGTTCGACGAGCACGGGCAGAACTTTTTTCTCGAAGCTGTCGAAATGCGCGTCCATGACGTTCAGGGGCATCTGGACAGTGTCGAAGGTGAAATTGTGGGCGAACGCCGTGTGAAGCATCTTGAGGTGGATGTCGGGACTCTTGTGACCGGTGAATCCGATGTAGCGAATCTTGCCCTGCTTCTTTGCTTCGACGACGGCCTCCATGCCACCGCCTTTGGCAAAGATGCGGTCGGGATCGGTTTCGCGGATCACTTCGTGAAATTGCAGCAGATCAATGTGGTCGGTCTGGAGGCGGCGCAAAGATTCCTCGAGCTGCTGCATGGCGGCCTGCCTGGTACGGCCGTCGATTTTCGTCATGAGAAATGCCTTCTGGCGATAACCGTCGCGGAGAGCTTTGCCCATGCGGATTTCGCTCTGGCCGCCGTTGTAGTCCCAGCAGTTGTCGAGGAAGTTGATGCCGTCGTCGAGGCCGCTGCGAATGATGCGGATGCTTTCCTGCTCGTCGGACTGCATGCCGAGGTGGTATCCGCCGAGCCCGACGATCGAGACCTTCTCGCCTGTACGACCGAGGGTGCGCATGGGGATGGTCGAGGTTTCGGCGTGTGCGAGCTGCTTGCTGAGAGATGTCATAAGAGTCGTTGCAGCGGCAGTCTGGAGGAACTGACGGCGATCCATGGTATTCAGAGTCGCGCACGGGAGGGGCGGTTGCAAGGAGATTTTTTGACGGAAAGTCTTGACTCGGTCGAGTAGGGTTTCGAGTCCGATTATCGAATTGGAAGTCATAACTCCCACCCTACGAAAATCACGTAGGGTGGGGCACCCGAAGGATGACAAGCGTATTTTACCAATTCACTTTCATGGCGAACTGGAACTGGCGCGGATCGTAAGCGGCGGTGGGCTGTCCGGCATTAGTGAACAGCGGGCTGACCGCAGCCACATTCATTTTGTTGGCGATATTGAACATGTCGACGATGAAATCGGCGCTGAAGCGCTCGGTGAAATAGACGCGCTTAGAGACGCGCATGTCACCGAAAGCGGTCCACGGAGTGACTCCCGCATTGCGTCCGAGATTGCCGTCGAGTTGCAGAAGAGTTGGCACAACTCCGGTGGCCACGAAGCCGTTGATGCAGGGCTCCTGGAATGTTCCCGTTGGCGAGTACTTCGACTTATAGACGGTGCCGCAGGCGGGATCGACCGTGGTATTGGGACGGCTGGTCAGAGACGAAAGCTGAAAGTTGTCGCCGGTGCCGGTGATGATGTTGAACGGGCGTCCGGAGCTGAGCTCGAGGAGGGGAGCGAAGGTCCAATCGCTGAAGACCCTGCCCGCGAATCCCATGCCGGAGATTCTTCCCGTTTGATAGACGCCGCTGAAGACGAAGCGGTGCCGCTGGTCAAAGAGCGACGTCGAGCGCTCGAGGCCGGGGTAGTAGCTGTCCTGCGGAGTGAGAGTGGATTGCAAGTCGGTCGAATCGTCAATCGCGTGCGACCAGGTGTACGAAGCGAGAAATTCGTAATGGCTGCGGAAGCGCTTGCGCAGATTGGCGCTGAAGCCGTTGTAGATGGAACTGCCGTTGGAGTAGTTGGCGTCCATGTCGCCGAACGGGACACAGCCGGCGAAGGTTGCGGGATCGCAGTTGTGGTTGAAGCCGGGGAGGCTTTGTACTAAGGCGACGGCTTGGCCAATGCAGGCGAGGCCGGGAGCTCCCTGGCTCGCATAGGCACCAATGATGGAAGGGTTCAATCCGCCGGGGCGGAAGAAGTTCATCAGCGAGGCGTCGACGTAGGGATACGGGCTAGTTGGACTACCGCCGGGACTGCATCCGCTGACGGTGAACGGGCTCGCCGGCGGAGTTCCGCCGGAAGCGAGCGCATCGTAATAGGCGGCTTCGTAATTCGCGGTCATCAGATCGCCGCGAATCGTGTTGGCATTGATCGGACGATTCAGGTGGCGTCCGCCGTTCCAGTTGTAGGCGAGGCTTAGAGCGAAGCCCTTGCCGAGATCACGCTCGACGGTCAGATTCGCCTGCTGCGAGTATGCGTAGACAAAGTTTGCCGACTGCGGATAGCCGAAGGGTTGGAATCCGAGAGGCAGGAACGTGGAAGGATTCAGGTAATTCTGGTTGAGGAAGATCGACTGCGGGAAGTTCAGGGCCTGGAACTGCTGCTGGTTGGGAAGATATCCGAGAGCGCTGGCAGCGGCGGGATTTAGAGTCGCGGCACAGGGATTTGCGGGGCTCGGCTGATTGACGGGGAGTCCCTGGAAGATCGTAATCGCGTTCAGATTGCCCGGATTTCCTGCGCCGCTGCAGACGGAGGTTCCGGCGAAGGCGAGTTGTCCGCTGGAAGATCCGTCGGATGCATCGCCGAGGAAGTAGAGGCCGAGCAACGGATGGTCATAGAACATTCCGAACGAGGCGCGAACAACTGTCTTGCCGTCGCCCTTGGGATCCCACGCTACGCCGATGCGCGGCTGGATGTTGTTGGCGTCGGTCTGGATTCCTTTTTGCAATCCGAGTTGCTTGTAGGCGGAGGCGGCGAGTCCCTGCGGAGCCTTGAAGGTCGGAGGGATTTCGACGTCGTAGCGGATGCCGTAATTCAGCGTTACGTGCGGATTGACGCGCCAGGAATCCTGCCAGAATGCTCCGATCGGAACGTTGCGGAATGAATCGCTGGGACTGCCGAGGCCCTGAATGAAATCGCCGGGGATCCCTGCGCCGTACGCCTGGACTGCGTTGAGTCCGGGTATGTTGACGCCGGGAACCGATAGTCCCAGATTTGCAGCGCTTACAGTTCCGAAGTCGTAGACGCCTCCGTAGTTCACGGTGAAGATAGCCGTCAGGGGCAGGTAGTTGAAGTCCACACCGAACTTCGTGTTGTGGCGTCCGAGGGTCCAGGAGAAATTATCGGTGAACTGGTAGCGCTGCTCCGTGCGCTGAATGTAGGAGTAAGGTTCGCGTCCAAAGTAAGCGAATCCCGGGATGTTAATGGCGGGATCTGATCCCGAAGGAATCTGAGTGTTGTAGAAGTAGGACAGTCCGCGGCGAGCGTACTGGAAGCGGAATTCGTTGACCTTATCGGCGCCGATCGTCCATGTGTCCTGAAAGGTTCCGTTGACGTCACGGTAGGTTTGTCGCGAGGTACGCGAATACGCGTTCTGTCCGAAGGGTTGGTCTTGTCCGCTGACCTCGATGCCGGTGACCGTGCTGGGGCTGACACCGATGCGGAACGTCAGGCGGTGATTGTTTCCGATGTTCTGATCGAGGCGGAACGAGTAGAGGCTGGTGCCCTCAAAAACCGGAAAATTCCCTTCCTGTGAAGTCAGCGTCTGAAATGAGGTTGGAAGACCGTTGCAAAGCGGGGCCGTGCTATTGCATGAAGAGACGAACTGAGATAGCGGATTGCTGCCGTTCGCGGGAACGGGCAGGCCTCCCGGCGCGCCAACAAGTAATCCGAACGCAGCCGGGTAGCTGCCGTTGATCGCAAGGGCGGAAGAACCCCCGGCAATGATCGAATATTGCTGCAAAAGAGGAAGTGGTAATCCGGGCGTGGAAAGGAAAGTCGCCTGATCAGGCGTCACTTGAATGTCGAAGGTCCCAGCTGGGGCGCCGAAGAACGGTGAGGCATCGAATGGCACTAATCCGAAGTTGCCCTGGCCGATGCTGGAGAATCCGGTTTCGTGGCGGCGGGTCACTTCATAGGAGAAGAAGTAGTAACTCTTATCTTTCTTGATGGGACCGCCGAACGCGGTTCCAGCCTGCACGCGGGTGTAGGCAGGGTTCGGAACGGTGCTGAAGGGATTCACCGCCTGGAAGTTGCGATTGCGGAGATATCCGAAGACGTCGCCGTGAAATTCGTTCGTCCCAGAGCGCGTGATGATGTTGACGACGCCACCGGCGGCGCGTCCGTACTCGGCAGCATAGTTGTTGGTGATGATTTGAAATTCCTGAACGTCTTCCTGCGAGACGGTAGAGCGCACGCCGTTGACCGAGTTGTCTGTCGCGTCCGCGCCATCGACGTTAACCAGGTTCGAGCGCGCACGCTGGCCGCTCATGTTGAGGCCAGAGGTCGGCGCGGCGCCGGTGTTGGGTGCGTTGTCGCGCACGACCTGCGAATCGGTGAGGGTGAAGTTGATGTAGTTGCGTCCGTTGATGGGGAGATTGTCGATGCGGCGTTCACCGATGGTGTCGGTGGTGGAGCTGCGGGAGGTTTCAACGAGTGCCGCCTGCGAAGAGACTTCAATGACCTCTTTGCCGCCGGCGACCGCGAGCGTCACGGGAAGCTCGACGAGGCCACCAACGGTGACGGAGATATTAGTGTTCTCGACCTTGGTGAATCCGGGAGTGGTCACGGTCACCGTGTAGCTGCCCGGAGGAAGAAGCTGCGCGGTGTATCCGCCCTGACCGTCGCTGGTTGCGGTGCGCTCGACGCCTTTGGCCGGATCCTGCGCGATGACGGTGGCATTCGTGACGGCGTTACCCTTGGGATCTTTCACCGTTACGTGCAGATCGCCGGTAGCGACACCACCCTGAGCGAAGGCGATGGCCGAGAACAGCAACACAAACAGCGGCAATGAAACTTTATGGTTCGTGCGGAACATGAGATTCTCCCTTGCGCTCGCGGACGCGAGCAGACGGTGAGGCCGATTGCGACGGCGAATTCCCGTTGCGGTCACGAAATCGACAAAACGCCCCTAATTCCCCGGTGGTTTTTATAACAAAATGGCGGCTGAAAACAAGTAAGGAATGGAGACAGGTCGCTCCCGAGTTACCGGGTCAAGTTCCCTGAACAAACAGGGAGGTGAAAGAGTGTTGAAAAGTGAAACACTGCTTCGTTGTCGGTGTGCGAGAAGGCAAGTGGAGACCTTATCGAGCGGCCGAGATGCGAACCGGGACCGCCGGATGCTGCAAGCGTCCGAGCAGCATCGCAGAGCCGTTGAGGCGTTCGTAGCCGCTGAGAATCGGAACAGCCGCAAAGCTGGAATCGGGCCACGCCATCGCGATGTAGATGCGGAGCAGTGCGAACAAGGCGTTGCGACGCAATAGCAGGGCGCTATCGATGAGCTGGCGGGCGGCCTCGAAAGTACGGCGATCGCCGGAGGCGAGAGCGGCATTTCCGATCTGAATCAGGACAGCGGCATTGCGCGCGGCGACCTGGATGTAGGCGGCCATGGCGCGGAGGCGTTCGCGCTGGACAGCGCGGAATTCCGCGGCGCGAAGACTGCGGCGGAGGTAGTCGAGCTCGGCGGGATCGACGAGATTGCGAAAGGCTTCGACATCGAGAGGGTGAATCTCCCCGGCGATGCCTGAACTTCTCGAGATCTGCAGGCTTCGGGAAACGGAGTAGACAAGGATGAAAATCAGCCCGAGAGATGCGGAGATTATGAGAATGATGGCCAGAGTCATTGGTGGATGAGGCGCTCCAGTTCGCGATTCCAATCGTTCACGGCTTCTTCGTGATCCTTAGGATTGCCCCCGGAGAACGTAGAGGGCGGATCGGAAGGTGGTTGAGTCGGCGGACGCTTTTGCCGGTCGGGGAACGTCTTTCTTTTTTCGGGGGTCAGCCAGTAGTAACTCCAGATCAGTACGCAGCTGAGATGCGTCGCCATATTGAGGAAATCGAGGAGAGTGCGGCCATGCGCTGACGGTGCCGCGTTGGCCAAGATTGCCCAGGCAGCCAAATGCTCACAGGCAGAAACTCCAAATCCCAGGAGGACACCGAATGAGAGGCGGTCGAAACGTAGATGGAAGAAGCTGGCGAACACAAAGATGAAGAGAACGAGGCCTGACTCCACTATGAAAACTGTCTGCTCAAGAAGATGCGCGCCCGAGATGAGACGAACGGGGCTATCCGTTCTAGAGAGGCCAGCCGTCAGAGCCGCGAGAAATAGCAGTGCTGCACCAGAACCTCGAATTAGATTTTGCCCGAGTTTGCTAATGGATTTGTACGGCTTGATTACATTAAAAAAAAGCGCTCCGATGACAATGAATTTGAGGGCACTTTCGAACAGAAGGCTCGCCCAATCAATGTGCCAGAAACTAACGGGTGAAACGGAAGGTGCGATATCGGCATAGAAGACACAGAGATCTCCAAAGCCGCTAACGAAAGCGAAAACGAGAAAGGTAGGAAACTTACGCCAAACTCCACGAGCCCAGATTACGCCTCCAAGTAACAGCAGGAGTGCGTTCGGGCCAATCCAGAGACTATTCCAAAGTAATGAGTGCGCCTGAAGCATGGGCGGTCATGCAATATACCGCGACTGACCGCCCTCTGCAACCTCAGCATGAGCTTGTTCGGTTTTCGTAAGGAAGGGGAGCCTGGTGCGCCGAGGGTCCTCTTTCCGTTGCACAATAAAGCGATTGCGGAAAACTAGGGCTTGCAGATCTGGCCGCCCCCGCAATTGGTACCCGTTCCCCCGCCGCCGTCTGCGCGTACTACGGTTGGGATTACCAATGTGT
>Ga0070735_10003299_pt1 | contig 14218 bp, 12 predicted proteins | sample Coa_R1_FD_66443 | JGI IMG/M metagenome (GOLD analysis project Ga0070735, IMG submission 66443) | Surface soil microbial communities from Centralia Pennsylvania, which are recovering from an underground coalmine fire - Coalmine... | ecosystem: Environmental > Terrestrial > Soil > Unclassified ...
AACGACATTCTGGTCGTCAATGCCACGCCGCTCTTCTTCTTAGATTATCTTGCGGTCGGCAAACTCGATCCGGCCGTTGCCGCCGAAGTGGTGAAGGGCTGTTTTGAAGCGTGTCGCGCGAACAACTGTGCGCTGCTCGGCGGCGAAACGGCGGAGATGCCCGGCCTGTATACCCCGGGTGACTTCGATCTGGCGGGCACGATTGTCGGCATCGTCAACACTGCAGACGTTCCGGATCCGCAAAGCGTGGTTGCGGGCGATGCGATCGTCGGATTGCCGTCGATCGGCCTTCACACCAACGGCTACACGCTCGCGCGCAAGTTGATTCCGGAAGACGAATACGCAACGTCTTTCGAGGGCACGACGTTCGGTGATGCATTGCTCGCATCACATCCGTCGTATTACGACGACGTGCGCGCAATTCAACGGGTGGCCAAGGTCAAAGTGATGTCGCACATCACGGGCGGCGGACTGCTCGAAAACGTTCCGCGAACGCTTCCGGCCGGCGTCAAAGCGGTGTTCGAGCAATCGCGTTGGGATATTCCGCCGCTTTTCGTCGAACTCTGCAAACGCGGAAACCTTCAGCACGAAGAAAAGTATCGCACGTTCAACATGGGCATCGGTTATACGCTCGTCGTTCCGCTTGCCGACGCGGCGAAAGCCGTGGCGGCCGTTTCCGGGGCAAAGGTGATCGGCTGGGTGGAGTCGCGCAGCGGCGACGAACCGCAGGTCATCGTGCATCCGGCGCGTTCTACAAGTTCAGCGTAACTTATGGACGAAATGGTGAACCTGATGGTCGATCTGCGCAATCCGCAGTTCGACGGCGAGGCGCTTGCGCGCGCGCTTCGCGGCATCGAAGCGGCGGGTTTTTCGGTTGAACGTGGCGAGCCCGGCAGCGACGCATTTCTTGCGTGGATCGACGCCGAGTTCGGCGGCACGTGGAGCTCGGAGGCGTTTGCCGGGAAAAACATCATCGTTCGATCCGGCGATCGCTTCGCCGGGTTCGTGACGTACGATCCGCGCGGCATCGATTTCGCGTGGCTTCGCGGACTCGGCGCGCAAAAGGGCGTCGGAATTTTCGGGCCGTTCGGCGTCGCCGCCGAATTCCGTGGGACGCCGATCGGGCCTCACTTATTGAGTGGCGCGCTTGCGTCGCTGCGCGAATTGGGATACGCGCAAGCGCTGATTCCGGCCGTGGGTCATGACAAGCTAATCGCGTACTACGAGCAACGTTCCGGCGCGAAAGTTGCCGAGCGATTCGATAAAACGCAATGGCGCAAGCGGCGTCATCGCACGATCGTGCTGGCGTCGGGAAACGGCACGAACTTTCAATCGGTGATCGACGGCGTCGCCGCCGGAAAGCTGCCGCTCGATGTGGCGCTGCTCGTCAGCAACAAGAGCAGTGCTTTTGCTTTGGAGCGTGCGCGCAATTCGGGTATCCCCGCCGTGGCGGTTTCGTGGGATCGCAAAGCGCAGTCGCGCGAAGACTACGATCGCGCGCTATTCGAACTCGTACGTCGCGAACAGCCGGAGTTGCTGCTGCTGTTAGGGTGGATGCACGTGCTGCCGGATCGATTCATCGCGCAGTTTCCGCACACGATCAACATTCATCCGGCATTTCTGCCGCTGGATCAGCGGAAAGACGAAGTGACGTTTCCCGACGGCAGCGTGACGCCGGTTTTTCGCGGCGCTTACGCCGTGCGCGATGCTCTCCAGTGGGGAAGCCGGTGGGCCGGCGCGTCGGCACACCGCGTCACGCTCGAAGCCGACCGCGGACCCGTGCTCGTGCGCAAGCCGCTCGCGCTCGAGTTGGGGGACACGCCGGAGCGCGTCATGGAGCGAATGCACCCGCTGGAGCATCGGGTTTTGGCGGGCAGCATCATGCGCTGGGTTTACGAGCGCTAGCCGTTTGGGGCGTCTGCCCCTACCCGCCTGGACGTTGCACTCACTACGATCCGAGTAGCGAGGTGCAGACGATGTATAAAGGAGCGGCGCTCTTAGCGATCTCTTCGTTTTTCTTGACTTCGTGTGGGCCAAGTCACATCGTAACTCCGCCATCAAGTCCGGTCGCTGCACAATCCTTTGTGCAAAAGCAAACTGAAGTCTCTGCCAGCTCCGGCGGCACGTGGACGGTGCTCGCTCCAATGCCCGAAGGACGCGAAGGTATGGGTGCCGGTGTCCTGAACGGGCGTATCTACGTCGTCGGCGGTGACAACAAGTTTAGCTCGGGCGCGGTAGCCGCGGTCGAAGTATATGATCCCGCTACGAACACGTGGTCGAAGGCCGGCATGATGCCGGTTCCGCGTTTCGTCTTCAACAGGGTCGCCGTCATCAACGACGTGCTCTACGTGGCTGGCGGCGAAGGAATCCAACCGGCAGCGCCATTTGATGCGTTGGACGGCGCGACAGGGCAGTGGAACAAAAAGGCGCCGGTACCGCGCACGGTTAACGGGGGCGCAGTAGCCGCGCTCAACGGATTGCTGTATGCCGTCGGCGGCCAAAACACGAGTACAAAAGTTGCTGCATACGACCCGAACTCCAACACGTGGACGTTCAAGGCCGACGCGCCCGTGGCCGGAGTGACGGCAGCCGAAGCCATCAATGGAATGCTTTATGTGATCGGAGGCTACAACGAGCATTTCCGGCGAGTTGCGGAATACAATCCGGCTACCGATTCATGGAAATTGGTGGCTCCGCTGCCGTTCGAATTGGGCAGGTTTGGCGCCGCAACTGTGCTAGGCGGCCAGCTTTACGTTATTGGTGGATGCGCCCAAGCGGCCTGTTATTCACGCTTGGTCGAAGCCTACGATCCGGGCACCAACACCTGGGCCTCGAAAACACCAATGCCCATGGGACTCGACGACACCGCTGCAGTGTCGCTGGGCGGCGCAATGTACCTGATTGGTGGGCAGAACGACAAGGTCATCGACGTCCCGGGCCTGCGGTTGTATAAGCCGTAGCCTGGGGAATCGCACAGGGGGAAGCGAAGAAAGGCGGCCATCCGCCCATCCACTGAAGGGTTGCTCCGCCTTGAAATACGTCGCTTTCATCAGCGTTCTCGCTGCTTTTTCAGCCGCGGGAAGTATCGCGTCCGCGCAGCCGGCGAGCACGCCGCCGTCGCACGCCCCTGCTGCTTCCGCTTCGGCTTCCGCTGCAAACAGCAGTCTGATTCCGTATGAGAAGTTTACCGAAGGCGCCACTGCGCAACACGGCCTTTTCACCATTTGGCGCAAGGACGGCAACGTCGCGATCGAGCTGCGGCCGGATCAGTTCAACACCGACTTCGTGGAACTCGGCGTGCCGGTCAACGGCATCGGCAGCGGCGGGATCTTTTCGGGCATTACCGATTTGCAGAACTGCCGCATCCTGCGCTTCGTGAAGCAGGACAACCGCGTGGCGATCCTCTTCCCGACGACTCGGTTCTTGGCAACGCCGAATTCGCCGGAAGCGAACGCCGTTCAAGCCGGTACCGCGAACACGGTCGCCGGCGTGGCGAAGGTGCTCTCCGTCGATGATAAGACCGGCGACGTCGTGTTCGACGCCTCGCCGCTTCTGCAAGACATTACCGACGTGGCCGATACGCTCACGGAACTGAACGGCGGTCATCTGCTCAACCCGATGGGTTCCTATCGCCTGGACCCGTCGGAAACGTATTTCGGCACGACCAAGGCGTTCCCGGACAACGTCGTCATCGTCGCGAACCAGACGTTCAGCACAATCAATCCGGAGTTCATCGACGCGGTTCCCGACGGCCGCAACTTGCAGATTCAACTGCAGTACAACATCGCCGCGCTGCCGCCGAACGACGGGTACATGCCGCGTTACTACGACGACCGCGTCGGCTACTTCGTGAACGCGCACGACGATTTCAGCAGCGACAACACGTTCGACAAGTCGGCCAACTACATCGTTCGCTGGAATCTGCAGCCGTCCGATCCCAGCAAGCGCGTCTCGCCCGCGAAGAATCCGGTCGTGTACTATTTGAGCAACACGATTCCGACGCGCTACCGCGCGCCGATTCGCAAGGCGCTGCTGACGTGGAACAACGCGTTCTTGCCGCTCGGCATATCGAATGCCGTCGTCGTGAAGGATCAGCCGAGCGACCCGAGCTTCGATCCCGACGACATCCGCTACAACGTCATTCGCTGGCTTACCGAAGAAGAAGGCGGTTTCGCCGAGGCGCAGCTGCTCTACAACCCGTACACCGGAGAAATGATCAAGAGCGGCGTCGTGATCGACAGCGACCTCATGCGCTTCGGAAAATTCGACTATCCCGTTCTGGTGCAGCCGCAACGCGGCGTCAAAGCGATGGCTGCCCGTATGAGTGCCGAATACGCCGAAGGCGAACGCGCGCAATTCTCGTACGGCATGGCGGCGCTCTCCCTGATGAATGGCGGCTCCGGTTACTACGTGCCGGATAAATTCGCCGACCAATTCCTCGAATCGATCGTGCTGCACGAGTCGGGCCACGATTTCGGCCTTCGCCACAACTTTATCGGCTCGCAGGCCTACACCGGTGCCGAGTTGCGCAACCCCGCGTTCACCGCGCGGTACGGCGTCGCGAGTTCCGTAATGGAATATTCGCCGATAAATATCTGGCCGAAGGGACACGGTCAGGGCGAGTACTTCCAAACGCAGCTCGGGCCGTACGACTATTACGTCATTCATTGGGGCTACGCGCCGATTGCCGGAGCGAAGACGCCCGAGCAAGAGCGCTCGATTCTCGACCGCTGGGCGTCGCAATGGAACAACCCGCGGCGCGCATGGTCGTCCGACGAGGATGCGGACTGGCCGAGCGGCGCGGCTGTGGATCCGCGCAACCAGCGGTGGGATCTCACCGATGACAACATCGGGTGGTGTCAGACGCAGATGGCGATGGCACACGGTCTCATCGGCAAGGTTGACAGCCGGTTCCCGCGGACGCAAGGATCGTACGACGATTTGCGGACGGCCTTCAGCGCGCTCGCCGGACAATACGGGCGCTGCGCGATGATCGTCGGAAACTACATCGGCGGCGAGTACGTCTCGCGCGACAAGCGCGGCGATCGCGACGCTCAGCTGCCGCTCTCACCGATTCCCAAGAGCGTTCAGGAGCGCGCATTCAAGGTGCTGGAGCGCAACCTGTTCGCGGCGGACGCGTGGAATTTCTCACCGGCGCTCCTGCGGCAAATGGTGACGCAGTACCGGTTCGACGACTGGAACGGCAACTTGCCGCCGCGCCACGACGTCGCCGTGGAACAGCTCGCATCGCGTTATCAATACGCAACCATCGTGCGGATGTTCGATCCCGTTACGCTGCAACGCCTCGACGACATGCAGTTCAAGTACGGCGTCGGTAAGACGATGGACATTTCCGACCTCTTCACGTGGATGCAGTCGGCCGTTTACGACGACGTCTCACATCCGAAAGGCGGGAACATTCCGCTCGTGCGGCGCGACCTGCAGCGCATCTATGCCTCGCTGCTCTCGCAACTTGCCGCACGGCCCGAGCCGGGCACGCCGCAGGATGCAGTCGCGCTCGCGCGCTACGAACTGAACGCGCTGCACGACCAGATCCGCCGGTCGCTGAGCGCGAACTCGCTGGACCTGATCACAAAAGCGCACCTGGCTTCGCTTGACGACGACGTGGAGCGCACGCTGCACTCGCAAGCCGTCATCCCGGCCGGAACGATGTAACAACTAGCAGGATGCCGCGGGCGTCGTCAGTTTGCCCATCAAGTCGTACCGTCCGTTTATGCCGATGGACGGTACGTCGCGCGTATGCGCCATCCGCAGTTGGAATCGTGACGCTTACCGTGGGTTCGATGACGGGCGCGGCCAGCAGCACATGGTAGTTCTTGTGGGCCGCGTACTTCCAAAACTCATCGCATGACCGCATCGCCGAATTGCGTCTTGCCCGCAGCGCAAGATGCATCGGTGTAAAGCGGCGACGCCTTGAGGTCGCCTGCAATCGGGCCGCACGCGGCGAGCGGTAATGCAAAAGCGAACGCCAGGCGGCTAAGGCGTAATCGAAACCCCGACGCCGTGCTCGGCAAGGATGGACGCGAAGACCTCAGGCTCGGCCAGAAACGCGTCGTGTCCATGATCGGAGTCGATTTCGGCGTACTCGCTGCGATAACCAAGCAGCGCGAAGCGCTGGGCCGCCGCGCGCACATCTTGCGGAAGGAAAAGCCAGTCCGAGCTGATGCCGATGAAGAGCAATTGCGTCGACGTGTCGACCGGCTCGACTCCGCGCACGTCGAATGAATCCATCGCTTCGGTAAGCGCGACGTAGCTGCGCGGATCCATCCGCGCTTCGAAGACGTCGGCTTGGTGTTCGAGATAGCCCTCGATATCGAAACGGAACTTGCCTTTGCGATCCGCGCGGCGGTCGTGGCGATGTTTGAAGAGCGCATCGCTCTTGTATGAGAGCATCGCGATCTTGCGCGCGATGCGGATTCCCTGACGCGGATGAAGCCCGATCGCATCGCGCTGAATTGCGTTGAGCGCAATGCCCATCGCCGACTGATGATCGTGCGAGCCGACCATCACCGCGCGCTCGACACGCTCCGGAAAATCGAGCGGCCATTGCAGCGCCTGCATACCGCCGAGCGACGCGCCGATGACGAGCGCGAGCTTTTGCACCCCGATTGCATCGAGTGCGCGTGCTTGCGCGGCGACCATGTCGCGCACCGTAGCGTACGGAAAGTCCGCTACGGTGAGCGGACCGGTCGATCCGTAACAGCCGCCGAGCGCGTTGATGCCGATGACGTACCAGCGATTCGGGTCGAGCAACTTCCCTTCACCGACCAAGCCGCCCCACCAATCGGTGACGCGGCTGCTGCCGGTGAGCGCGTGCGGAACCAGCACCGCGGGTGAACGCGGATCGCCGTACGTCGTGATGCGTTGCACGACCGAATCGAGCTTGGGGCCGTTCACAAACGTGAACGGCCCGATGTCGATGTTATGCTCGCTCAAGGGCCTGTTCGATGTCGGCGATGATGTCGCTGCGGTCTTCGATCCCGACTGAGAAACGGATCGTCGAGCCGTCGACGCCGTTGGCTCGTTGCTCTTCGACCGTGAGTTGCTGATGCGTCGTCGTTGCGGGATGGATGACGAGCGATTTCGCATCACCGACGTTGGCGAGAATGGAGAACAACTGCAGGGAGTCGATGAAGCGCTTTGCCGCATCCGCTCCGCCGCGCAGCCGGAACGTCAGAATGGCACCACCCTTGCCGCCCAGATACCGCTGCGCCGCCGGGTACGCACTGTGCGAGGGCAGTCCCGGATACGAGACCGATTCCACCTTCGGATGCTGCAGCAAGTATTCCGCGACGGCTTGCGCGTTTTCGTTATGACGCTGCACGCGTAACCCTAAGGTCTCCAGTCCCTGCAGCAGGAGCCACGAATTGAACGGCGAGAGCGCGGCGCCGACGTCCCGCAGCAGCTGCACGCGCGCCTTGACGATGTACGCCAGGTTGCCGAACGCTTTCGCGTATTCGATGCCGTGATACGACGGATCCGGCTGCGTAAAATCCGCGAATTTCGCGGACGACGCCCAATCGAACGTGCCGCCGTCGACGATGACGCCGCCGATAGCCGTTCCGTGTCCGCCGATGAACTTGGTCGCGGAATGTACGACGACGTCGGCGCCGTGCTCGATGGGGCGCACGAGATACGGCGTTGCAAGCGTGTTGTCGACGATCAGCGGTACGCCGTGTTCGTGTGCGATCCACGCCACCTGCGCGATGTCAAGCACGTCGATCTTCGGATTGCCGATCGTTTCGGCGAAGATCGCCTTCGTGTTCGGCTTTATTGCGGCGCGAATGTTCTCGGGCTTGCTGAAATCGACCAGCGTGACCTCGATGCCGAAGCGCGGCAGCGTGTGCGCGAACGCATTATAGGTTCCGCCGTAGAGCGAGTTCGACGCGACGACGTTATCGCCGGCCCTCGCGAGGTTGAGCAGCGCGTAGATGTTTGCAGCCTGACCGCTCGCGACGGCGAGCGCCGCTACGCCGCCTTCGAGTTGCGCGACGCGCTGCTCGAAGACGTCGGTCGTGGGATTATTGATGCGCGTGTAGATGTTGCCGAACTCTTCGAGCGCGAAGAGCCGCGCAGCATGGTCGACGTTGTCGAACTTGTACGACGTCGTCTGGTAGATCGGAACTGCGCGCGATTTGGTTGCGGGATCGCCCGTGTGGCCGCCGTGAACGGCGACCGTGTCAAACCGCGGAGAGCGTTCGGGGACTGTAACCGACATGAGTATCTCCTTTGGTAGTAAACTGTCGAAGGACGGGATATCCGTCGAAAACCGGAAAGCTGTCAAATGCGGTGCCGACGCGCCGCTCCGTTTCGGCGTGCGCGATTGTACGCGTTCCATGCCGCTCGGCAATCGTGCGCAGCGTGGCCACGACATCGCCGATCATCGCGGAAGCAGCCGCTTCGCGTCCCGCGCCGGCGCCGCTGAAGAAGAGCGGACCGGCTGACGCGCCGACGACGCGCACGACGTTCTCGACGCCGCTGCACCGCGCGAACGGATGCGCAAACGGAACGAGCACCGGGCCGACTTCCGCAACGATGCCTTTGTCGTCCTGAGCGCGCTGAGCGTACGCGACGAGTTTGAGTTCGTAGCCGTGCTGGCGCGCGCGCCGAACGGCGGCACTCGTAACGCCGGCGATTCCGCGGTGCGGCACGTGCGGCGTGATGACCGGCAGCGAAAACGCGTGTTGAATGAGGATGGCGAGTTTATGCGCCGCGTCGGTGCCTTCGATGTCGCTGCGCGGGTCGGACTCGGCGTATCCGGCTTGCTGCGCCTGCCGGAGCGATTCGTTGAACGTCTGTCCGTCACGCATTTTGCCGAGAATGAAGTTGCACGTCCCGTTCAGAACGCCGCCGATCTCGAGGACTTCGTCGCCTGCCAGCGCGTGATCGAGCGTGCTGATAATCGGCACGGCGCTTGCGACTGATGCTTCGTAGCGCAGCGTAACGCCGCGCGCCGAGGCGAGCGCGCGCAGACGCGGGCCTTGCGTCGCGATGACGTCTTTGTTGGCGGTAACGACGTGCTTGTGATGGTCGAGCGCGCGCTCGATGCACTCCAGCGCGACGCTCGTGCCGCCGATTGCCTCGACGACGACGTCGACGCGCGAATCGTCGACCAGTGCGATTGGATCGCGCGAGCGGTTCGCGATTCCGACGATGTCGTACGAAATGCCGCTGCGACCTTCGATGTGCGCCCTGCGTTGCGAAAGGACATCGGCGACGCCGCCGCCGACGGTTCCGCAACCGAGGAGCGCGATGCCCACGGTTGATTCCAAGATCCTCTTGCCTCCTGTTGAGATGGGAAAGCGAGGAAATCAAAAGCCCCTCGCCGTTACGGCGAGGGGCTTTGCATTACTCGATTGTCAGTGTCGAGTCGGGTTATGCAAAGGCCGTCCGCGCCGCGCGATCGTTGCAGCAGCACATACAGGGCATTCGCGAAGTCAGAATCGACATTGCGGCAACCATAACACGCCCTACCCCTGCCGTCAAGCGGAAAGCGCGACGCGAATCGCGTGCGCCAGCCAAAATGCCGTGAACAACCCGGCGATCAAGAGCAGCAGCGTCGAGAGCACGGGCCCCGCTCCCAGTGCAAACGCGACGCTCATCCGTAGTGCCATGAATCCGCGCAGCACGAAATCTCCCACTAGCAGGAGACCCCAGCCAAGCGTTATTCCGCGTATCGTGTGACGAAAGTATCCTTCGCACCACAGCACGTCCCAGCGCTCGTGCGGCAACGCTTCGTTCGCCGTCAGAAATTCGCGGATGACGTAGTACGCGAGCGGATGATAACGCGCCGTCGAGACGATCAGAACGACGCCGAGAAGTCCCGTGACGAACGACTCGCGCACGAGCAGCAAGCGCTGCGTACCCCCGAACACCGCCGGCAGCACGCCGGCGAGCAGTCCGACGAGCACGATGATTCCGACGATGTCGAAGCTCCGTCGGCGCCAAAAGTTATACGCGTTCGAGAGCACCGGCACGAGCGATGCTCCGAGGACCGGCCAGATGCTCGTGCTGCCGAAATGGGGCACCAGCAAATAGTACATCCCCATGGTCCCGGCGATATCGAACGCGAGCGTGGGCAGAAGCGCACGAATGCTTGCCCACAGAAATTTGCGCAGGCCGGCAGCCGAGAGTTCATGAGGAGGGGCGCCCATGGGCAAAACATGCCCATGGAACGACCCCGTGCATCAACTGGGCGCCTAAAGCGGCGTGCGGCGAATCCCGATCGCGCCGAAGATGACGCGCTGGTTCAGCGGCGTGTCGTTGATTTCCGCGCACACGTGATGCAGATGCATCTCCTGCGCAACTTCATCGCTCGCCACGGTGGCGAGCCATTCGCGTTCGAATTCCGCGTCGGCGTGCGGCGCGCCGGTGAAGTGAAAGCCGACGACGCCTCGCGATTCATCCTCATACCGCGTGATGCTGGCGGTGGGGTACATCGCTCCCAAATACTGCGCTATTCCTTCGGTGCGCGCGACGATGTCGATCGTTTGAGTCATCCGAAACCTCCGAAGCGTTAGGCAATCGGATCATAGCGCCGCGCATGCGAACGCACCAGCGTAAGAAGAGCGCTCGGCTGCTAGGCGATTACGGTGGCGTTTCCGGCAAGCGCTTGCGCGATGGCGCCCGGTTTCGTACTACAGATGAAGGCTCGGCTTGCGCCGCCCGTCACGGCGTCGATGGCGGCCAGCAGTTTGGGTTTCATTCCGCCCGCGCACGCGTCTGAAGAGGCGAAGTGCAATGCGTCGCTTACGGAAAATTCGTCGATTGCCGAACCGTGGTCCGTTGGATCGCGCAGGATGCGGTCGATGTTCGTGAGCGCGACGTACGCGTCGGCCTTCAAAGCGGCCGCAATTGCGCCGGCGACGGTGTCCGCGTTGACGTTATACGCGTGCTGCGCGCGTTCGTCGACGGCGATGGGCGAGACCACCGGCAGAAAACCGGCATTCAGCAATGCGCGGAGCGGAGCGGGATCGACGGCAACGATCTCGCCGACGAACCCGAGATCGTAGCCCGACGGCGAAAGCGCGCGGCGGACACGGATGAGCGCTCCGTCTTGACCGCTGATGCCGACGGCCTTGATGCCGTGCTGCAGACACATGCGGACGAGGCGCTTGTTGGAGGTCGCGCACAGCACCGCTTCGGCGACTTGAAGCGCGTCTTCGTCGGTGACGCGCAGCCCGTCGACCCGGCGCGTTGCAAGCCCGCGCCGGCTCAGTGCTTCGTCTATCTCCGGTCCGCCGCCGTGCACGAGGATGACGGCGTGCCCGGCGGCGCGGAGCTCGGCGAGTTCCGAAAGCAGCGACCCGTCGGCCTCCTGACCCATGGCGTTCCCGCCGTACTTTACGACGATTGTCAGGCCGGGGGAGACCGAGGGGGTTGCAAAATTATGCAGCATATGCATAAATATACAGCAATGTACGCCCTTGCGCCAGCCCCAGCTCTTGCGGGGCGGCATCTTCTGGCCATCGACGATCTTGCGGCAGCCGAAGTGGCGGCGCTGCTGCGCGTCGCCGAATACCTCAAACGCCGCCGGCTAAGCGAGCACGCCCAGATTCTTCGCGGCAAAATGCTCGCGATGTTCTTCGAAAAACCGAGTCTGCGCACGCGCGTTTCATTCGAAGTCGCGATGACGCAACTCGGCGGCAACGTGCTCTTCGCAAAGGGCGACGAGTTTTCGATCGGCACGCGGGAAACGCCCGAGGATGCCGCACGCGTGCTCTCGCGGTACGCGGATGCGATTGTGATTCGCACGCACGCCCACGAACCGCTGCAGCGCTTTGCCGCGGCTTCGAGCGTTCCCGTGATCAACGGCCTCTCGGCGCTTGCGCATCCATGCCAAGCGCTTGCGGATCTGCTCACGCTCAAAGAACGCTTCGGAACGTTGGCCGGTCTGCACGTTGCGTATTTAGGCGATGCGAAAAACAACGTCGCCGCATCACTGGCGCAGGCTGCGGTTATGACGGGCGTGCACGTGCAGTTCGGTTGCCCTCCGTCGCATCGCCCGAGCGAAACGTTTCTCGCGCAGCTCAAGAAGCTCGCAGCGGCGAGCGGCGGAAGCGCGCGCGCGTTTTCGAATGCCGTGCGCGCGGTGCGCGGAGTCGATGCAATCTACACCGACGTTTGGACGTCGATGGGTGAGGAAGCGGCAAGCGAACGCAATCGCGCCGTGCTCGCGCCGTACCGCGTCACCGAAGCGCTGGTCGCGCACGCGGCGCCGCATGCGGTATTCATGCACTGCTTGCCCGCGCACCGCGGCGAAGAAGTGACTGCGGGCGTCATCGACGGTGCGCAGAGCGTCGTCTTCGATCAGGCCGAAAATCGCATGCACGCACAAAAGGCGGTGCTCGCTGCGCTGCTTACCGACTTAAAGGGGATTTCCGCATGAAAGAACGCAGGCATCGAGCGATATTGACGCTGGTGTCGACCAGACCGGTGAGATCGCAAGAAGAGCTTGCGGAGTTGCTGGACACGCAGGGCTTCGACGCGACGCAAGCGACGATCTCGCGCGACATCAAGGAGCTCGGCCTCGCGAAGGTGCCGATCAAAGACGGAAGCGTGCATCAGTTCAAATATGTGCTACCGGCCGCGGAAACGGCGTTTTCCAGCCGGCTGCATCGCCTGGTTTCGGAGCTGGTCTCGAACATCAAGAGCAGCGTGAACTTGATCGTGCTGCGCACGCCGCCCGGCAGCGCGATGATGGTCGCCGCCGCAATCGACGAGGCCCAGTGGCCGGAGATCATCGGCACCATCGGTGGCGACGACACGATTCTCGTCATCGTGGCCGATCCCAAGAGCACGCCCGTCATCGTGCAACGCTTCAACGATTTGAAAGAAGGCTCGTGAACAAGACCATCGTTCTCGCATACTCCGGCGGTTTGGACACGTCGGTGCTGCTCAAGCGCTTTATTCTGGAAGGCTACGACGTCATTGCGCTGACCGCCGACCTCGGAGAAAGCGATGCCGTTGCGGGCAGCGGCGCGGCTCAAGCGCTGCAAAGTGTGAAAGAGAAGGCGCTCGCACTCGGTGCGCGCGATGCGGTACTCGTCGATGCCAAGCAGCGCTTCATCGACGACTTTGCGTTCAAAGCGTTAAGCGGGAACGCGTTGTATCAAGGCGTGTATCCGCTGTCGGCAGCGCTTTCGAGGCCGCTGATCGCGCATTTGCTCGTCGAAACGGCGCATGCGCACGGTGCCGGCGCGGTTGCGCACGGGTGTACCGGAAAGGGGAACGACCAAGTGCGCATCGAGTTGGGCGTGCGCGCGCTCGACACGGAGTTGGTTTGCCGCGCACCGCTGCGCGAGCAGCCGCTCTCGCGTCCGGACGCGATCGCCTTCGCGAAGGCGAACGGCGTGCCGGTTGCGCACACCGCGGAAAAGCCGTATTCGATCGATGCGAATCTCTGGGGCCGCTCTATCGAAGCCGGCGTACTCGAAGATCCGTGGAACGCGCCGCCGGAAGACGCGTATGCGTGGACTGCGTCGCCGCAAGATCGCCCGGCCCAGCCTGACGAAATCGCGATCGACTTTGCAAACGGCGTCCCGTCGTGGAATGGCACGACCGGTTGGCAATTGGTCGCGCAGCTCAACGCGATTGCCGGTAAGCACGGCGTCGGCCGCATCGATCTCGTGGAAGACCGCGTCGTCGGCTTGAAGTCTCGCGAGGTGTACGAATGCCCGGGCTCGGTGCTGCTCATTGCGGCCCACAAGGCGCTCGAACGCGTCGTGCTGACGCGCGACGAACTGCGATTCAAAGCGAACTGCGATCAAAAATATTCCGAACTCGTGTATGACGGTCTGTGGATGTCGCCGCTGCGCGATGCGCTCGATGCGTTCAACGCGAGCAGCGCTGCGCGGGTGACCGGCAAGGTGCGGGTGCGTTTGCACCAAGGGTCGGCAGTCGTAACCGGCGTGCAGTCGCCGTTCGGGTTGTACTCCGAGGCGCTGGCGACCTACGGCAAGGGCGATGCCTTCGATCATCAGGCGGCGGCCGGTTTCATAAAGCTGCATGGTTTGCCGCTCGAAATGGTCGCGCGCGCGTGAAAGGTTCGCTGCAGTGGGGCGGCCGTTTCGAGGCAGCGCCCGATTCGCTGCTCCTGCAGTTCGGGTCGTCACTCGAAGAGGATCTCGTGCTCGCTCCGTTCGACGTGCGTTGTTCGCAAGCGCACGTCAAGGCGCTGCAGGGCGGCTCGATCGTC
>Ga0070735_10003302_pt1 | contig 14214 bp, 9 predicted proteins | sample Coa_R1_FD_66443 | JGI IMG/M metagenome (GOLD analysis project Ga0070735, IMG submission 66443) | Surface soil microbial communities from Centralia Pennsylvania, which are recovering from an underground coalmine fire - Coalmine... | ecosystem: Environmental > Terrestrial > Soil > Unclassified ...
GAACAATATGATAAAGATTATGGCAATGTCGCCAGCGACAAGGACAGTGGGCAACCGACCAATCGTCCGCCTGGAAAGTAGTCTCAAGGCCTTCGGAAAAGGGAGGGTATCAGTGAAAGTTAAATTGCTCGTTTTTGCGCTCGCCAGTATTTTGATCCTTTCCGTTCCCCTCTTTGCACATCACGGCAATGCTGCTTTCGATGTGGGGAAAAAGCTGACGGTAAAGGGTACCGTCACAGAATGGGTCTGGGCCAATCCCCACTGTTGGCTGAAGTTTGACGCGAAGGACGATAAGGGCAGCGTTGTGCATTGGGTGGCGGAGACGAACAACGCTCCTGATATGATGGAAAAGGGCTGGAGCAAGCAATCGTTTAAGCCGGGTGATGAGGTTGCCGTCACCCTAGAGCCTGTTAAAAACGGGAGTCCAGTCGGGCGCGTTCTTCAAGTTGTGCTTCCCAATGGTCAGACGTTGGGGATGGCCTATCTTAAAAATTAGGTTGGCCCCTCAGACACGCCGAAACCCTGATTCTAACCGCAGCCTTTCCGCGCAAGCGAGATCCGCTTCCGGGTGAGACCGAAAAAGAGTGAGATGGAGCCCGAGGGCTACGGCGTTGTAGATTTGGGTGGTGGCGCAGGGGCGGGTTTCCCGAACTTCGCGGGGTCAATCGGGACGTTCGGCTGCACTGCGGTCAGTTGCGTGGTGGATTGCCCGTCCGTCCAAGTTACCGTCCAGCGAAAGGGCATCTTGATCCCCGCAACGACGCGGTAATCCGCGTACTCGATATGCATGGGATTCACTCCCACCACCGTCTTAAGAAAGCGAGCCTGTCGGACCAGCAGGCCCGAAAGTTTATCGAAATACAGCTTCACGACAAATCCAGTGGCGGTGGTTCCTTCGACGACCTGTAGCGTATGATCGCCAACATCGACCTCCGGGAAACCGGTGCGCCAGGTGCTGAACTCCTGCTTAATCCCAGCCGGAAAATAGAGAGTCCCGTCCACTTTAGCTCCCTCCAGCCGTCCGCCAGTTAGCTGAAGCAGCGGCACGGGTTCGATGATCGCCGCGATCCAGGCGGCATGACCATCGTAGGTCGTGGTGTTAATTCCGAGCCTCGTATGGACGATTGTGGAGAATTGATTGGGAGCCTTGGCAAAGACCTCTATGGGAACTTTTTCCTCGTCAGTGTCGAAACCGGTGTAAGTGCCCTTCGCAGTAAAGCTAGTAAGCTTGGCCAGTTGTTGCGTTCCGCCGGCCGCCAGGATATACCGATCTAAGATTTGGTCGGCGGAAGGTCCTGCGGCACCGTTCCCACGGATTTGAACTGTATCCGGATCTTCCGGAGGCGGAGTGCCGTACTGTTCCTCGAGACTGGGCATGCCCTCGGGCCGATTAGCGCCGCGATGACAGGAGTTACAAGTCACCAGGGGCATGCCGCCGAAATTCGCCTGATTGATGGCCCGCACCATCAGGACCATGCGGCGCGCAGTGTTCTTGCGCGGGGTGTCGTCGCCAAACCTTGCCCAGTTCTCGAGGCTATCCGGAGTGTGACAATCAACGCAGTTGAGGCCCAGGGACGCTGCAAAAAAGCCCATCGTCCCCATGAATTCGTCAACCGGAATTCCCCCCAGCACCTGAATGTTCTTGAAGACATCCTGCGACATGGGCTGCTTCTCTCCCGCTGCTGCGGCCTGGCCGTGGGCCCCCGCAACGCCGAACAGGCACGCCAACGACACGCCCAAGGCGCGAAGGAGGGTTCGTTTGCATCCAATGTTGGTCATAATCTCACACTTTAGCTAGATCGTAGTTAGGGCCGGGCCGAATCTATTCTCAATGTTACTGTTCAGCCCCGTTGCGGATGTGCGAACAATTTGCAGCCGACGATAAAACACAACTCGAAGGCTACACCCGCGAGCGGACTTGGATTTCAAGAGTCTTCTCGGGTTCCGGAGGCCTCTACTTGTCGTTTTTGCCAGCGGCGGGATCCCTCACGTGTTGGTTAAAGCTTTCTTCCTCCGAGGGCACACAGTAATTCTCGTTGAGTACCGTAAGGCCCTTCGGCAGTTCCATCTTGAAGGCCTTCTGGCCCGACCACGGCTTGGTATAAACCTTGGGGTCGGTGAGAGTCATGCTGACCTGCAAGGTCACGGCGTCCGGATGACTGTAACGCTCTACTATATGCATATCCTGACTATGCGGGTAGCCGCTTGAGTCGAGCCAGGTTCTTTCGTCATAACCTGTCGACTCCACGACGAGGGTGTCTCCCTCCCAATGACCAACCGCCCATCCGTACCACCTGGGATCCAGGTCCTCGGGAAGTTTTCGCCCGTCTGTCCAGATTTCGCGGATTCTGCGGCCATCCTCGAATATCTGCACGATCTTGCCCGGGGTCTGAACGATCTCCATAGGTCCACCCCCCAGGTTTCGCGGATAACCCAAAGGATCGCATTTCGCCAGCGGGTCGTTCCCAAACGCTGGGATGTATTTACCGGGATCTGGATCGCCGGTTCGAACGTATTGTGAAGGCTTATTGGCATTGAACAACTTCTGCCCTTCCGGCGTCATCGGCGGGACCGTTTTATCGGACAGCACGCCGCCGCCTCTCCAGACCCCGGACAAATCATGCGGATCATAGGGGGGTATGGGCGCCACTTTTGCTGCAGCCGCCGATGCGGGCTCTCGATGTGCGCCGGCTGACGGAAAATATACTTGAGCGAAGCCGGACGACGAGAACAGCAACACCACTGTAAAGAAGATCCCGAAGCTCATGAAACGATTTCGCATTTAGACCTCCGCACGTTTCGATCCTCATCTGTCACGTCGAGGTACGGCAAGGGCCTCCTCATTTCGGTTCGTCAACCTCTCCTTGGATAGGGGCGCCCGGCGCATCACTGCCTACACCGCCCTCGTGATTACAGAGGCACCAGCCATCGGCAAGCACGGCCTTCCCAAAAACCAGTACTGGCGCCCCCGATTTCGAAGGGTTACCAGTAACCGTGATCTGAGCTCCTGGTGCAAACTTCTGATTAAGTTCCCTCTGGGTATGGCCATACGACTGCAAATTGCGCGGATTCCGCATTTCCGCGGCCCATTGCGTAACGTTGCCTTTGTCGTCGGTCACGTTGAAATACAGTTGGGAATGCGGGTTGGAAAACGCAAAATGCGCGACCGTTCCTTTCAGAATGAGCACTTTGTGGATGTTGTAAGATACCGCGGTTCCGTGGTGTGCCAACAGCGGAATACCGAAAATCAGAAAACCCACGATTAAGACCAAAGATGCTGCAACCTTACCCTTCATCTTGCGCCTCCGTAAGACCTATTGATATCAGAGCCTCGTTTCTATTCCGCCTCTTCTCGTTTTCCTTCCGTTATAAAAAGATGTAAATTGGGCTTTAAATGTTAGAAGGTCAGCTTTAAGCCCATCTGGATCGCACGTGGGCTCCCCGATCCGAGCACAGAGTTGGTGTATCCCGACTCATCTGGAGTGATACAGGTACAACCAAATTGACCACCGGCACCAGGATTACCCGAACCGGGAGTTGTAAAGTCAGCGCGGTTGAAAAAGTTGAAGAACTCCACCCGAAACTGTGCCGAATACCGTTCCTTGAACGTGAACGTCTTGGCTATCGTCAAATCCACGTTGTAAAAGGCTGGGCCACGAAACATGTTAACGCTTGCATTACCGACAGTTCCGTAAGCGGGAGGCGTTAGAACGCCCGAACCTTGTACGTAGCAGCCAAGATTCGTGAGTGCCGCGACTGCGAGCTGTTGGAGTTGCGGACTGCCAGCATAGGCGCTCTGTGCGGCACTTATACAGGCCGCCGGGGGCGCGCCGCCTGTCTGAGAGTAAGGAGTACAACCTGACATGCTACCGAAACACGGAATGTCGTGCGGTCCGGCAGTGAAAGCAGATGTAGGGCCGGTGTAATTCCAGGGTTGATAGCCGGACGCGTTGGAGTTATTGACTTCGCCTGTCCCGATGAGATCATTTGTGGCATCACTCACCGACCAAGGTAGCCCACTAAACATCGCCACAATGGGACTGACCGTCCAGCCTTGCAGTAACTGTCCTGGCACCTTTATCCCGGGCAGGGTATACGTCGCCGAGAAGGTAAAACGATGCCTACTGTCGCTGGAGTCGTTCCCGTAGTTCAAATTCAAGTCTTGGATGTTTGACGGTCCCATGTTGGTAGTCACAGAGGAGAGGGCGTGAGACCAGGCGTAACCAGCAAGGAAGTATAGACCGTGGGAAAGCCGCTCGGTTAGGGTCGCTTGCAGAGCATCGTAGTTGGACCAGTCTAAGTTCCCATTCTGGTTTATGTTCTGAAGGTACGGAAACTCGCTTTCGTACGGTTGGGCTGACGCCTCATTGGCCGCTACTGCTGCGAGAGCGCTATTATTCGAGCAATTGTTGTAGAGTGGAGCGCTTTGCAGGCAATAGGCAGCCGGGCTAATCCCCCCCAGCGCGGCACTTGGATTGTTCCAGCCCGAACCTACAGGAGGCTGGTTAATGTCAACCTTGCTCGCGTCCAAGCTGTGGTTACCGACATAAGCTACATCCAAGGATAAGCTGTTCGTGATGGCGCGCTGAATGTCAAGATCCCATTGATAGGCACGAGGTGTCTTGAAATTGGGACTAGTCGCAGCAACGAAGGAGCAGGGGGTGGGGGTATAGCCTGCAGGCAGACCCGCTCCACCAGGGTAAGTGCATGACAAGCCGGTATATGTGCCGGCAAATGCGCCAGTAGTGGTCAAAGTGCCGATAATTGGAAATACGGGGCCGGTTGTATTCCAATTAAATTGACTACCACTGAGGCTGAACCTTTCGGGTGAATGGGCGTTAATCTCCGTGCCACCAGTGTTGTAACCTATGCTGGGGATGTTCGCTCCGAACGGATTGATATCGACGACTATGCCGATGGGTTCCTGGGTGTACATGATGTTCGCTGCGGCACGGACCACGGTCTTGCCATCCCCTTTGACATCCCATGCCAAGCCAAAGCGCGGTCCGAAATCCTTGTAGTCGCCCTTGTACAAAGGAGGAAACGGTCCCCCCGCCTGTACCATGGCCGGAGTCGTAGCTGGGTTGACGTTGGGGTTGAAGTTCCCAATGTTGTTGCTCCGCTCCGTCGGAGGCGCGTCGTACTCATAGCGAAGACCCAAGTTAAGCGTGAGCCTTGGAACCACGCGCCAATCGTCCTGAATGAAGCCGGCATACGCGTGTTCACGCGTTATCGAAGAAGCATCCCCAATAGAAACGTTGCCGTTTTTCACGTTACCCAGCAGGAAGTTTTGCAAGCTCGAGAATGTAATTGTACCGAGAGCTTGGCTAAATGGGTTATTGTCCCCAATCTCGTCTAGAAACTCAGCGCCAAACATGAAGGAATGCTTGCCGTGCAAATACGAGACGTGATCCACGTAATCGACCGTACCTGCTGGCCCGCGGATGCCTCGCGGGCTTCCCTCTCCCAAAAAGCCAGAGAAGCCTGAAATCGAGATTTTTGGTAAACCGGCATACAACGGATTCGTCACACCTGTATTCATGCCATAACCGATCGGCCACGGTTCTGCCGGATTTATATTCTCTTGATCCGTGGGCCTAGTGTTGTAGAGACTCGTGGCTACCCCAGCTCTGAATTCGTTCGCCCAGTTGGAACTCGGGGTCCACACCCAGGATCCAGCGACATCCTGGACGTCGCTGAGAATTAAATTTAGAAATCTCGGCTCCAGCTGTCCAGCATTCCCTTGACTTGTTTCGTTTGAATAAGTTTTGAAATACATAACGCTTAAGTGGTTGGTGGAATGGATGTTGTAGTCGAATTTAGCGAGTCCGTTGGGGATCGGGATCACACTAAGCAGACCAGGGGCAATGGCGATTGCAGAGCCATTTGTGGGAATCGGAGCGAAAGGCCACGCATTCTCAATCGTGGACGAAGCTGGCTGCGGCGCGCAACTCCCAGCGGGAAGGCCCGCCAATAATGCGCTGAGCGGACTAACGTTTGCACGCCCTATGGCGGTACATGCGTCAAACCAAGTCAACCTGTTACCCGGATCTTGAGCTGTCGACAGCTGCGACCCGTAGCTGGAGGGGATCGAGGGCGTAGCCGAGTCTCCCACCGTATAGTTTAGATTCTCAAAGGCCAAAAACCAGAACATCTTGTTTTTCACAATAGGTCCACCCGCAGTCGCTCCGTACTGCTCTAACGCCATCGGGACACGGCCGGCGAAATAATTCGCTGCATCCCATGCATCATCTCTGCCAAATGCATAGGCAGTACCGTGAATACTGTTGGTTCCCGATTTCACGCCGACGTTCTGGACCGCGCCGAACTTCCAGCCATATTCTGCCTTGGGATTTTGCTCGACATTAAATTCCTGGATGGCATCGATAGGCAGCATGCTCCCCGAATCCCCTTGGTGGTACGAGGTATTAAGGACATCTCCACCCTGGTAACCGGAAAAAGTGGCCAAACCCTCTATCATGGTGATATTTTCGCCCTGACGGAAGCCGTTGCTGCTCTCGTTGCCTGAACCGTAACCGATCGCGGTGACAATCCCCGGGCGCAGTTCTAGCAAACGTTCGTAGTTACGGCCATTTAACGGCAGCGCATTGATCGCCTGATTGCTGACCGTTCCCCCAAGGGTCGCGTCGGCGGTATCGATCTCTGGGACCTCCGACGTGACGGTGACGGTCTGGGCTTGCGCACCTGGCCGCAGTGTGAGATCCACACGAATATTTTGGCCGACCTCCACAATTACGTTGGAGCGCTCCAACTTTTGGAACCCATTGGCTTCTCCACGGACGAGATAGGTTCCAGGAGTCACGTTGAGAGATACGTACTCTCCGGCGCTATTGGTGGTCAAGACTCGAGAGATGCCTCTGGCCACATCTACGATCGTTACCGTGGCGTTTGCAATCGCGCCGCCGCTTTGGTCAAAAACAGTCCCCTGAATAGTTCCTTGAGTGCCCTGCGAGAACAGTGGAACGGAAAAGACAAGCAAAACTCCCATCACCGGAGTAAGCGTCTGAATTATTTTTCGCAAGCTAAACTTCGACCACTGCTCGGAATTACATCCCACCGGCACCATAGAAACCTCCGACTTATCAGAGTCAAAGAACGTGCGTGATCTGGAAACAAATCACCCAATGCAATAATCGCGGGTGGACTTTGATCCACGACCACTGCTCGACCTTCGCGCTCTTAATAAGTGGGGCTTCTCTAGCATAGGTTTACTTGGCCTGTCAATATGTTTGATTTTGTGTCGGTAACGTGAAATGTCCCGTGGAATTAACACATGAAAATGTTTGAATGAAAATGGATAAGTCGAGGAGGAACGCTTGGTGTAAAAGCGCTGAACTCAGCGACCCCGTCCCAGGTTCAACCATGTCGGAGTAGGGATCATAATTGCTCACAACCTGTCCACGGATCCGGACAAGCGGCGCTACCGCATCCGGCTCTTGCCTCAGGTATCGACACCCACGCGGCGCAGAGGATAGGGATGACTGACAGTTGATGGGGCAACCAGCGGGAATAGCCAACGTCATCTGGGGAGCCGGTGCGGGGAATCTGCACGCCGGGTTCTGCCTGGGGAGACGACGTCCAATGGCCATGCCCACTCGGTGAGAGGTGCTCGCGAAAGCGCTGCCCTTCGTCAGGCTCCGCACGGGCTACCGCCGTCAAGGCTCGTCTCTACCGCCCTATTCGACCTGTGGATCGAAGCTTGGCGCCAGAAAGTGGCCACGGTGATGTGATCGTCGTCCGCTATGCCGATGACCTGGTGGTGGGCTTCGAAAACCGAAGGGAAGCCGAGCGTGAAAGCGTTTTCGGGATCGACTGGCTAAGTTCGGACTGGAACTACATTCAGAGAAAACGCGACTGATCGAGTTTGGGCGGTTCGCTGCCCGAGACCGGGAGAAGCGTGGTGAAGGGAAGCCGGAGACCTTTACGTTCCTGGGTTTCACGCACTTCTGCGGGAAGCGCCGGAGCAACGGAGCGTTCACCGTCTGGCGGAAAACGGCGAAGAAGCGCATGGTGGCGAAGTTGCACGCACTTAAAGCAGAACTGCGCCTCCGCATGAACGAACCAGTTGCCGCTGTTGGTGCGTGGCTCCGGAAGGTTGTGAACGGCTACTACCGCTACCATGCGGTCCCGGGCAACATCGATCGGCTAAGTCTTTTCGGGCAACGCTTGAGGCGCTTGTGGCGGCTCATCGGCATCCGCGAGCGCGTCGCTGGGGCTGATCTATTGGGTCCTATCGCTTGCTACTTTTTAGGAGTGACCTTGGAGACGGGATCAGAAACAATCTCGTTATACTCAGCATTCTCTGATGGCGAGCAAAACAGCTCCCTACGATCAAAATCGTCCGGCAAGCGGTGAAGGACGAACTTATTGAGAGCCATCCAAGGCCGGGTATAGAACTTTGGGTCATCGATTGTCATCGTGAGCTCCAGCCTGTCGTTGTTCACCCTATGAAACTGCTCCTCCACCTTTAATTCGCTGCTATGCGGACGGCCTGCCTGATCCAGCCAGGTTCTTTCGTCCATGCCGACCGTCTCAACCACAAACGTATAATCGTCCACCCATTTGCCGGTCGAGTAGCCGTACCACCTCGGCTCGACGTCCTCCGGATTCGGGAGTTCTCGTCCGTCGGTCCAGATGGTACGCGCACGGGCGTTGAATTGACTTATCTCAATGACTTGGTTCTTGGTTTGAATTAGCTGGATAATTTTGAGCTCGTGAAGTTCCATGCCCGGAAATCCTTCCGGGTCGCAGATATGTACAGGATAATTTGTAAAGCTAGGGTCAACTGCTCGAACGCCCACAGTAACCTTGTGTGTTTTGAGCGCGGCTAACCCGGCGGCCGTGTATGGCAATTGGCGGGCAATGTTGCTCTCGTCGGGTTGGCCGCCGAGTTCATCGGCTGGATGATCCTTAAGGGTTGCGGGGTACTCGAAGACGCCCTTTGCTTGGTCTCCTCCTTCCGTTAAGCCATCCCAAATACCAGAGAGGTCCCGACGCGGAGCGGGAGCCGGCTTCTGGTTCGCGTATGCCGACTTATTTAACGGCGGAACATCATTCCATTTCTGCTGGCTACGCGCGCCTTCAGATGCATTCGGCGAGGCGGTTTGGGCGTGCATGAGAAGTGTTGGGCTCAATAGACCCATCGGGATCATAGCCACTAGAACTAGACGCTTCAGCATTCCTGTTCCCTCCCAGCTCTAGAATTGCATGCTTCCAATTGGCCACCGAATAAATGCGCTTGTTTGAAAAGGAGACTTAAAGGCTCTCACCACCGGTTGGTCTGCCTCGTCGACGCGCCGGACCTATTGCTTATCGACCGGTGGAAACGGCTTTCCGTTAAGCAAGAAGTTATCTTTTCCGACGAAACGCCCGATTGACCGCTCGTTCTTAGAGGGTACTATCGTGAGAGTGACTTCATCCCCTGGCTTGAACGAATTACGAGCCCAGCCTAGTCTAGCCATATCTTGCGGATTACTGGTTTCCACGATCCAGTGTGTCTGTTCACCTTTGTCGTTTTTGCCGTCGATCTTCAGAAAGCAATGCGGATTAGCCCAAAGCCACTCCGTCACCGTCCCCGACACACTGACTTTTTTATCGGTATCGTACGCTGCATTCCCATGGTGTGCGAACAGCGAGGTTGAAATCACGAATAAACCGATAGCTACAGCAAAAATCATCGCAAGCTTATGTCTCATGTGGAAGTCCTCAGTGCTAATGAACTTTAGGCGACTGAGCGCCGTCACTGTCGGCTCTTTGACGTACCTGGCCCGCCTGTGGTTACTCGCAAACGCCGGAATCACTGGGAGTTGGTAACCTCCCAATGTGCATCAAATAGCGTCTGGACAATTCCAAGATGCCAGTTTGCCATAAGTGGCGATGCACCTTGGCCGAGCCGGTCCGCCCTTCCATGAGAAGGCCGGTGTGAGTCAAGACGGTTTTGTTTTTTCTTAAGTGGGTTCTTTGGCTCCGAGCCAAGCCGCCTCTGTCGCCATCCTTCCATCCGCACTCTTGTTGAGCGATTTTCGCTCGGTGCCAGTTGGGCGTACTCGGTTCAGCAGGTGCTGCTACCTGAGAATCGACCTCGGCTCCCATCGGGAGTTGGGCCAGGACTTAGTCGCAGTCACCTGAACTCGGCGGTTGAACTCGGCTGTGCAATCCCTCTTTTCCTACGCTACTGCGGCCACCACTTTGTGGTTGTTCCGCAGTGGTTCATAGACCTCTCCGCTGACCCACAGCTTGTGAAGCAGTACGGCCAACTTCCGTGCTACGGCGACGACCGCTCGCTTTTTGGCATTCTTTCCGCCGCGTTCAGCGAGTTTCAGTCCCCAGCGCCGTAGATCACTGTCCTCTCCAAACGGTCCCAGAATGTAGTGCGCGCCCTGCACCAGCATCGTCCTCAGGTACACATCTCCCTCTTTGCTGATGTGCAGCTGTGGCTGACTCATACCTGAGTTCCGGCGACCTGGACGCAATCCCACAAAGCATCCCGCATCCCGGCTGCGGCGAAATCGGCGTGGGTCGTCCAGAGTCAGAACGTAGGTCAACGCAATGAGTGTTCCGACTCCCTTCACCTGCTTGAGCAGTGCCGCCTGGGGATAGACTTCCTTGGCGATCTGCTCGATCCTCCGGTCGTATTCCGCGATCCGCTCGTTTAACGATTCGATCTCTCTGAATAGCGGATCCAAAACATCCCTCAACTCCTGGCTCAATCCTTTGGCCATTTCGCGAACTTTCTGGGTGCTACATTTCCGCAGCCGTTCCCCATAGGATTTGGTCAACCCACGTGCGCTGTTCACCAACGCCGTACGCGCACTGACCAGCCCCGCTCGAGCCCGGATTACCGTCAGATGGATTTGCGCCTGGGCGCTGCGATGTCGGACCGGACTCAACAAGCCTGGGTCGATCCTGGCTAGCCGTGCCAGTGTCCGGGCATCGGATCGATCATCTTTTCGGCTGCTCTCCCCGATCAGTCGCACGTCGCGCGCATGAGCGACGATCACTTCGTGCCCCAACCGGGCCAACTGCCGGCTCACCCAAGGCGAATGGGTTCCCGATTCTAACGCGATCCGATTGCGCGGGATCCTGCGAAAGAGTTCGTCGATTCCTTTCGGCGTCGTCGCTACGTTGTGCTCCTCAATCACTTCGCCCGATTCATTCAAAATGCGGTAATGGCTGAATCGGTCTCCCAGATCCAATCCGATCGTTAGCTTGCCATCTTTGAAATTCTCGATTCCGCCCGTCACGACAGTGCTAATCTTCCTCATAAGCCGGTCTCCTTTATCTTGCGCCTCGAGCGCGTCGATCATTGGGAGCGCATCGCATCCCGCTGGAGACCGGCCTTCTCATTCCATCTGTGAAGTCGCGTTTTCCGAAACTGGCTTCCGCCGATTCTCATCTCGGAAAATCCAGTTTTTCAGGACCTGGGGTCCAGAACCGTGCGAGGGGAGCCCCGATGCATCAAGGAAAACAAGTACGCTCGATTATCAGCAAAACCGTTATCCTTTGCTGAACCCCGGTGCGGGCTGAAGTCCGGGCTTCTGAGCGGGCTTCGGATCGGTCGGCAACTGTGGAAGAGGGGGCGCTGGCGGAGCAGGCTTGGTTTTCTCCCGCAGTGGCTTACCATCGATGAGCAGTCTCAACTCAGCAGCATCGAGGACTTCCCGCTCCAGCAAGGCTTGCGCCATACGCTCAAGCGTTCCTTTATTACTTTCGAGGATATTGCGCGCGCTTTCATACGCCCGGTTCACGAGCTTATGAACTTCGGCGTCGATGTGAATCGCCGTGTCTTCGGAATAGTCGCGGTGCTGCGCAATCTCCCGGCCCAAAAAGATGGCCTCCTCTTTCTTTCCGAACGCCAAAGGGCCGAGGTCGCTCATGCCCCAATCGCAAACCATCTTCCGCGCTACGTCCGTCGCTCGTTCGATATCATTTCCTGCGCCCGTAGTTATGTGGCCCAAGAAAATCTCCTCGGCCGTGCGTCCGCCCATAAGGACGCTAAGGGTCCCGATAAGATAATCCTTCGTGTAAGCATGCTTGTCATCGATCGGCAATTGCATGGTCAGTCCGAGCGCCATTCCTCGCGGGATGATGGTGACCTTATGCAGCGGATCGGCACCCGGCGTCATTGCGGCGACAACCGCATGGCCTGCCTCATGGTAAGCGGTGGCTTTCTTCTCTTCCTCCGAAAGGATCATGGACTTGCGCTCCACTCCCATGAGCACCTTATCTTTTGACATTTCGAAATCTGCCATCGTCACGACTTTGCGATTTTGTCGAGCTGCCCAAAGCGCCGCTTCGTTCACCAGATTAGCCAAATCCGCGCCTGAAAACCCCGGGGTACCCCGCGAAATCACAGAAAGATCGACGTCATCTGAGATGGGAACCTTGCGCGTATGTACGCGAAGGATTTCCTCGCGGCCTTTGACGTCCGGCCGGGGCACCACAACCCGACGGTCGAAACGCCCCGGACGCAATAAGGCCGGATCCAGCACATCCGGACGGTTCGTCGCCGCGATGAGGATGACGCCCTCATTGGACTGAAAACCGTCCATTTCGACCAGTAATGCATTCAACGTCTGCTCGCGTTCGTCGTGACCGCCGCCCAATCCAGCGCCACGATGCCGCCCGACGGCGTCAATTTCGTCGATGAAGATGATGCAGGGTGCATTCTTTTTGGCCTGTTCGAAAAGATCCCGTACGCGGCTGGCGCCCACGCCCACGAACATCTCGACAAAATCTGACCCAGAGATGGAGAAGAATGGAACATTCGCCTCGCCGGCGATAGCTCGTGCCACCAGGGTCTTGCCTGTTCCAGGAGGCCCCACGAGCAATACCCCCTTGGGGATCCGTCCCCCCAACTTCTGAAACTTCTGCGGGTCCTTGAGGAATTCGACAATCTCCTGCAACTCTTCCTTGGCCTCGTCGATCCCGGCCACGTCTTTGAAGGTAGCCTTCTTCTGCTGGGCAGTCAGGAGTCGTGCGCGGGACTTACCAAAGCTCAACGCCTTGTTTCCTGCTCCCTGCATCTGCCGCATCATCACGATCCAGAAAACGACCAACAGTAATAGTGGGCCGGTATAAATCAGGAAATCCATCCAGTCGGTACGAGTTACTTCTTTAACGTTGATCAGCACACCCTTCTCTTGCAGTTCCTTCGTCAAGTCGGGAGCCGCTTCCTTGAAGATCGTCAGCTGGAAGTTCTTTGCCGGCTCGCGCCATTCGCCTTTGATTTCGTAGCTGGTCTCAGACAGGTAAAGCGTGACTTGCTTGACATTCCCGCGGCTTACCTGACCGATGAAATCGGTATAGCTCGGCTCGTCCTGCTGGGTCGATTGCCTCCCCGACCCTATTCGCCAAGCAAGCACGCACAGCAGGACGATGGCCATGGAGAAGAGGATGTTTTTAATCGTCGGGCTCAAGTTCACGTTTCCCCTCTCCTTAATCTTTCACCTATCACTCATTATATCGTACACCGATATACTCGCGTCGGCATCGCACTCTTCTCAAGCACAAAGAGGATTAGGCTCGTGTCGAGGCAGTAATAACACTCAAGTCTCGAAAAGTCGCCATTTCGGAAGCTGGCCTCCACTGCGCGGTCAGCCGATGCGCGGCAGGCTCAAATGCGGCCTCGCAACCGTAATCCAGCAATCGCAAGGACGGACCTGGCGGTTACGCTCTCCTTTCATGATAAGGAACCTGCTAGATTATGGCGAGAATGCGGCAAGGACTCTTCCTCGCAGTGCGATCAATCTTGTTGGGCTGGGCAACACTGCTCCTGACCTCTTGCCTATTGGAGCGTCCGCTCCTGATTTTGATCGCGGGAAGGCTCGGTGCAAGTTGACCGTCTGGAAGAAAGGAGCGTGCTTCGACGCCCAATTTCTGAAACCACAAACAGCTTGAGTGTCTCTGATCGGAATCCGCTCCATCCTGGGGATCTTCTCTGGCGGTGGCCGTGCGGTTCTCGAGACACTCGGGTTCGAGAGCGAGTCTCAGCTGAAAAGTTAGGCGCTGTGTGCCTCGGGGCACTCCCGTCTCACACCCGATTCTAGGCCCTCTCGGACAACCCGAAAAAGCTATAGGCCGCGAGTCTCAGATAGAACTATGGTGGCCACCTGACCGCCGTTCTGCTTTGCTGGTTTCGGAACTTAAGGGCTTCGTCGCGAACAAGCGATGAAAACCGCTAGTAGGGAAAAT
>Ga0070735_10003304_pt1 | contig 14211 bp, 11 predicted proteins | sample Coa_R1_FD_66443 | JGI IMG/M metagenome (GOLD analysis project Ga0070735, IMG submission 66443) | Surface soil microbial communities from Centralia Pennsylvania, which are recovering from an underground coalmine fire - Coalmine... | ecosystem: Environmental > Terrestrial > Soil > Unclassified ...
AACGGCTCACGCCCACGGGTTCAGCTATTGCGCGTAATGACTCCAGCGCCGCGGGTGGCGCGAGATATGATCCGTGAGAGATCTGCGGAAACCGCCCGGTGAATCCAACGACGTGCACGTGACAATCGCAAGCGCCGGCAAAAAGTGTTTTGTGCATATCGTCGGTGAAGCCGCTGGCCCCTCGTACATTCAAATGCGGCGTTCTATTTCTTCGCAAAGTGCTCCAGTGAACGCCTTCGTCCCAAACGGCCCGCCAAGATCGGCCGTCCGTTTTTCGGGAAGTTCTAGTAAGACATCCACGGATTGTTCGACCAGTTTCGCCGCTCTTGCAAATGTTTCTATTCCGCGGGTGCGCGCCAGCCAATCGAGCAAAAGTGCCGCCGAGAGAATCAGCGACGTCGGATTCGCTTTGTCCTGACCCGCGATATCGGGAGCTGACCCGTGCTGCGCCTGAGCCATACAATGAGTGGCACCCACATTGACGGAGCTGCCCAGCCCCAGGCTGCCGGATAATTCCGACGCTTCGTCCGACAGAATGTCGCCGAACATATTCGTGGTGACGATCACATCGAACCGGGCCGCGTCCCGCACCAGCAGGGCGGCCATCGAGTCAACGAGTTGCTCTTCGTACACCACGTCGGGGAATTGTTCCGCGACGTTGCGCACCTCGTGCAAAAAAAGTCCTTCCGAAATCTTGATCACGTTTGCTTTGTGCACGGCGGTCAACTTTTGGCGGCGAATCCGGGCAAGCTCAAAAGCTGTTTTCGCAATTCGGAGTGAACCCGCCTTCGTGATTTTGCGAATCGAGAGAGCGACATCGGGCGTCGGCATGAATTCGCCCACTCCCCAGTACATGTTGCGGTCGGAATAAAACCCTTCGGTATTCTCCCGCACTATGACCAGATCCATCGCTGTCTGTCCCCAACGTGGCAGTCCCTTGCGGGAACGGCAGGGGCGGATGTTCGCAAAGAGATCAAGCTGAATGCGCAACTCCCCGGAGACATTGATCCCGCCTTCGGCACGCGAAGGATAATCCGAGTGCGAGACAGGACCGAGCACAATGCCGTCCGCCGATCTGCACGCCTCGAGAACAGACACTGGGAATGTAGTGCCCTCGCGCATCAGGCGCCTCAGACCAATTTCGTGCACTTCAAATTCAAGCCCGAGGGACAATTTCGTGTTCAGCAGCTCAAGAACTTTAATGGTTGCCGCGGAGATCTCCGGCCCGATGCCGTCTCCGGGAAGTACAACCAATCGCATAATAATTCCAGACCTTTCGCTATTCCCTGATTTCTCGTGCGCGAGCGAACCTCAGCACACCACACGCGGTGGTAACGTTGCCGCGCCGGATTATATATGCAAACTGGCCTGCACGAAGAATGACGTTCTACATCGCGATCTAATATTCTTGACAAATCAGGGACCTTCAAAGAGAGTGCACTCATATTTAATATCCTAGAAACCCGGTGCAAAGTGATTTATGGGTCAGCGTACCTCCCTTCGCAGAAAATGCATGCGACTTGCGAGCTCGATTTAAAGGAGACCCTATGACAAAACCTGATGAAGCGACGCGTCGTCAGCGGCGGAATTTTTTGAAGACAGCTGGCAGCGCGGCGATGGCATTCGTCGCCACGAAAGATGGGTTCGGGCAGAGTGAGCACAGCAAACCGGCGACGCAGTTGAGCCGCCGGCGCGAGGAGCCGATCGACAGAGGCCTCTGGGTGACGTGGTACGACCTGCCGAACGAGGGCCGGGACGACTATCTGTCATGGCTGCATGACTCGTATCTTCCTGCGCTGCTCAAGCGTCCCGGATATTTGTGGGCGGCGCATTATGCCACGCGGGATACCGAACCCCGGACAGATCTTCATCACGTGGACGATCCCAAAGTGCCCAAGGGATACCACTATATTCTTCTCGTTGGAGCGAAGGACGCCGGCGTGTTTGGCAATCCCGCTCCGGTAGAAATTCATTCCGCTTTGCCGGAGCAAGGCCGAAAAATGCTTGCCATGCGAACCGGGGAGCGCGTCAACCTGATGACGGAATCGAGCAGATGCGACGGTCAAGCTGTAAAAACATATAAGGATGGGCTAACAGGCACTCCGTGCATTCAGCTTGGAAGCTTCAACTGTCCGGTGGAATACGAAGAAGAAATGCTCGCGGGATACGTTCAGGTGCGCTTGCCGGCAATGTGCGGCGCCGCTTCGTGCGTCAGGACGCGGAAACTGAATTCCGCCGCTGGCTGGGCGAAGCACGCGATTCTTTACGAATTTGCGTCACTGGAAGGTTTTGAACGAGATTACGAAGTCACCAATGCACACGCGCCGATTGGATTGAAGGGACATTCGATCGTTCCCATGCTGATTCATGCACCCAATGGACCGAACAGCGCGCTCAGAATTTGGCCGGCCGTGGCGAAGGCGTAGGAGGAGCGGTGCACAGTCGCAGAGAATTCCTGAGTCGCTTCTCGGGCGCATCGGCCGGAATGTTTTTCGTGGGCTGCAACTTTGTTGAGTCGGCGTTGCAAGCGGCGCAGACAGTCGCGACCGGAAAACGCCGGCAAGTCACTATCGGCGGCGAGCGCGTGTTGACGATTGATGTTCACAGTCATGTGCTGGTCTCCGACGCTTTGGATTTAGTTAAAAACTTCAAACAAACACAAGGCATACGCGATCAGTTCGCTTCGGCGCGAGGTCCCGGTTATGACGTGCGCCTCGTCGACGCTCGTATCGAGCGTATGGACAAAGAGGGATTGGATATTCAAGTTCTGGGAATCAATCCGTTCTGGTATTGGGCTGAGCGTGGCTTGGCAAGCGAAATTGTCAACGTGCAAAATGATGCGATTGCAAAAATGTGCGCGAGCCATCCTGACCGGTTTGTAGGATTGGCCTCGGTAGCGCTGCAATTTCCCGAACTTGCTCCGGAACAATTGGAACACGGGATAAAAAAGCAGGATATGCGCGGCTGCCTGATCGGCGGGAGCGTTAATGGCGAAGAACTGTCATCTCCGAAATTTTATCCCTTCTGGGAACGCGCCGAGCAATTGCAAGCGTTCGTTTTCATTCACCCGCAGGGATTCGCGGAGGCGCAAAGCCGACTGCAAGGAAACGGTTACTTGACCAATGTAATTGGACAACCCCTGGAGACGACGGTGGCGCTTTCGCACTTGATTTTTGAAGGGACACTGGACCGATTTCCCAGGCTCAAGATTTGTGCGGCACATGCCGGGGGATTTCTTCCCTCATACAGTGGCCGAATGGATGCTTGCCTGATTGCATTTCCGGCAAACTGCAAACCCGTGAAGAAAGAACCGAGCGAATATCTGAAGCAGCTTTATTTTGATTCGATCATTGTCACGGGAGAGGGCTTGCGGCATTTGGTTGCGACGGCAGGAGTCGGCCAGATTCTGCTCGGGACCGATTTCCCGACAGCTTGGAATTCCAAGGGCGTGGATCACATTCTGAATACTCCAAACTTGAGCGATGCAGAAAAGAAAGCCATCTTGAGCGGCAACGCGGCCAAATTACTTGGGATCAATCCGCAAATGAGCGGGTGAGCAACCTCGCACGCACGACAACAAAAAAGATTCATTGCTTAAAACGGTTTAAATCGCGAAAGTGCAATTAGTGCCAAGGTCACCGTGATTGCGCCTCCAATGCGCGTTGCCACTTGCGCAAACGGCATGAGTTCCATGCGCTCGGCAGCGGTAAGGATCATGACGTCACCCGTGCCGCCCAGACCGCTGTGTGTAGCGTTCACGATTGCGGTGTCCACCGGATACATTTTTAACCAGCGGCCCACGAAGTAGCCGGTTGCGCTAAGAGACGTGACTGTGGCAATCACCGTAATGAGGTTTGCAGGATGAAATGCTGAAACCAGTTCGCGCCACGGAGTCAGTGCCACGGCAGTGGCAAACAGCAGCGGGTACGTTACGGCGACTACGAAGAATCGGAACACCACCCGGGCGCCATCCTCAATTTCCGCCGGGACCACATTCGCCAGTTTCAGGATCACCACAATAATTAACATGCCGACAGGCGCGGGCAGTCCGACGAGCGAATGCAGCCATACTCCCAGCAAGTAAATCGCAATGGCGGTCATGCCGGCTGCGGCAACCGTACCAATGTCGATGGTCATTATGTTTGAGTTGGCGATCGACGATGGTGTTTGCGTTGCGCTCGCGAATTCGTCTCCCCTAGCCGGCTGCAATCTGCCGTTGCCCGTGAGATGTGGATGGCGCTTGCCGATATTAGTCAGGACGCCGGAAATTAAAATTGCAGTCAAATTGCCGAAAAAAGCCAGCGGCAAAAGTTGTGCAAGCACCTGTCCCTGATTTTGGCCGAGCAGTTCCGCATAACCGATCGACAGTGGAATCGCTCCTTCGCCTACTCCTCCGGCCATGACAGGAATGACCACAAAAAACAAGCTCTTCCAAACTCCGAGGCCGCTGAGCCATCCGACCATAGTGCCCAAAATCATCGCGACAATCGAGCCAGCCGCGAGAGGCGCAAATATTTTGATAAAGCTCCGCACCATGCTCTGGCGGTCCATGCTCAAAATACTTCCGACGACAATCGCCGCGATGTAGAGATAGATAAAATTCGTGGAGTTCGTAAAACTCGTGACGGTCTGCACAAACGGCGCGGGCAGCAGATGCGCATCAACCAGAAATGAAGGCAGGAAAATAGTTACCAGCGCCGCGCCGCCGATGCTTCGTAGCCCGGGAATGTGCATACCAATAGCCGCGCACGTAAATCCCCCGAGCGCCAGCGCGGCAATCATCATATTCATCTCACCGGTGATTTGTCCGGTGAGTGAGAATCGAACAATCAGCGCCAGCAAAACCAGGTAAACCGGCAACGGAATGATTCCGATCCGGTAGTCCACGAGAAACTGAACTCCGGATAACCAGGACGAACTGCTCCCGACAACTGAGCGATCCTGTCTAATTTGCGCGGTGTCTTTCATCGGAAATTTTGAAAGATTTCATGGCAAGGCGCCGGCATACTAAGTCGAGCCACGCGGTCCGCGTTGCCTTGCCAGCAACGCTCTCGCGCGTGTGACCATGGGGACGTCGATCATTTTCCCCTCGAATACGCAGGCGCCTTTGCCAGCCGCGAGCGACTGCTCATACGTCGCCACCATGCGCTCTGCGCGATCTATTTCTTCGGCGGAAGCCGAAAAAATCTCGTTGAGAATCGGAATGGCGCTCGGATGCACACACGTCGCGCCGTCAAATCCGAAGCTGCGAGCTTCGCGGGCAGCCTTTGCGATGCCTTCGAGGTCTTGAAAATGCGTTTGCGAAAATAAAAACCCGAATGACAGCACGCCCGCTGCTTTGGCCGCCAGGTGCACCAATATTTTGGGGATGCGCAGGACTTCGCTCGTCGGCTCCGCGCCCATCGCGGTAGCCAAATCTTCTGAGCCGGTAATCAGGCCGAATATTCTCGACGTTGCAGAAGCGATCGCGCGAGCATCAAGTACCGCGCCAGAATCTTCGATCATCGGAACAAACATCGTCTTCTCGCGCCGCTGGATGTCACTCTCAATTTCCTGCAGATGTTTGTCCAGATTCTCTAACACACCAGGATCGCTGGCCTTTGGTACGAATATCCCAAATGCACCAGCGCGGCAGGCAGCTTCCGCATCGGCAAGCATCCTATCTTCTGTAGGATTGATTCGCACAAAAACTGTGGCGCCATTGCGAGAAACGGAGCGAACCGCGCCGCTCAATTCCGTGCGCGCTTTCTCTTTTTCATTCGGCGCGACCGAATCTTCCAGGTCCAGGATGATTGCGTCGGCTCCGCGCTCGTGAGCTTTGGCAATAAATCGCTCGGAACTCGCCGGCACGTAGAGCATGGATCGAATCATGTGATCCCATTTCCGTTCTTGCAGTGGCAATTTATAACCATTAGTGTTGCTCTCTCGCGCGGTTCATTCTTCGATCGCCTCGGGCGGCGAATCGCCTTCAGCGGCGACGCCCGATCTGAAAAGTTCCTCGTAAGAAGCATCGCTCAGGCCCAACTGCCTTAAAAGCTCCCGGTTGTGCTCACCGAGACGCGGCGCAGGATTGCGAATGGCTGCCGGCGTTTGAAAAAATCGAGCCACTGGATGATGCATCGGCACTTCGCCCATTTCCGAATCGGGGTAATCCGCCAGCAACCCGCGGTCAATGGCGTGAGGATCATCGAGGATTTGGGAGATGTCGTAGACCGGTCCGATGGTCACTTCAGCCTTCTCGAAAAACTCGACATTTTCGGCTTGGGTCCGCTCGAGGATGAAGGCGCCGATGATGGCGTCAAGCTCCTCCGCATGAATCACGCGATCCGCGTTTGTGCGAAAACGCGAATCTCCCAGGATGTCAGGCCGTCCGATAGCCTCGAATAACCGCTTCGCCATTTTTTCCGTGGATGCCGAGAGCGCCACATATTTTCCGTCTTTGCATTTATAAACATTGCGTGGTGCCGAATTACTCGAGCGGCTTCCTGTGCGCGGCTTGGGCTTCCCCGTCAGCCGGAAATTTGCGGCTTGCGGACCAAGAATCGCGAAGAGAGGATCGAGCAACGGCAGGTCGATGACCTGGCCGCGTCCGCCGTTCTGTTCGACCTCGCGCAATCCGATCATCGCCGCCGCTGCTCCGTACAATCCAGCCACGCCATCGGCGAGATACATGGGCGGGAGCACCGGTTCGCGATCAGCAAAGCCGTTCATTGAAGCGAATCCTGACATGGCTTCGATCAGCGTACCGAATCCGGGGCGACGTCGATACGGTCCGCTTTGGCCCCAACCAGAAATGCGAATGATCACAAGTTTGGGATTGAGTTCGAGAAGGAGTTCGGGCGACAGTCCCATCTTTTCGAGTGTCCCCGGCCGAAAGCTCTCAATGAATATTTGCGCGGACGGCACGAAGCGGAGCAGGAGTTCACGCGCTTCTGGTTTGCGCAGTTCCAGGCAAAGGCTTTTTTTATTTCGCGCATAAACTTTCCAGTGCGTGGACACGCCCTTTACTTTCCATGCGCGTAGAGTATCTCCCCCTGGCGGCTCGACTTTGATAATTTCCGCGCCAAAATCACCAAGAATCTGCGTGAGCACGTTTCCGGCGAACAACCGGGACAAGTCGAGAACGCGGAGCCCCGCCAGCGTTCCGCGGGCCTCGGAATCATAATTTCGTTTCTTCAATTTTGAACGAGAGGCCATAGTGGAGCGGCGACATTGTACAATCATCTCATCCGTTCGTGACATGAGGAAGTGAAGCTGAGCAGTTCTATTTTTAAGAATGCATCAGTGTCAGAAATCGGGGGGTACCGCAGACCAACGCATCATTCATCCTGTGGATATCCTGTGATATGGAAGAGCGCAACTGGATTCTTGATGTCAGTCAAACCTCGAGGCACGACAGATAACTCTGTCGGGATTCTGTCAACTCATCGACACCCACTCCATAGTTCCGTTGAAGCCGGGTAGATCTCGCGAGGCGCAGAAGCGTTAAACCCTATCAGGATAGCAACATATCTTGGTAGCATAAGAGATAACGACACTTGGTATTTAACATGCTCTAGCAAATTCGTTATTTCCATTTTAACGCAACTCATCAGGGATTCATCATGCAAGAAAAGACCGAACGTTGGCAGGAACTCTGCCGGCAGGCTTCCACCGAGCACGACCCCCTAAAACTGAACGCACTGGTCCGTGAAATTTGCCGCTTGCTTGACGAGAAAGATTCGCGCAGCAAAACCAGGTCAGGAGGCCAGTCAGTTACAGCAGGATAGGCACGGGCCAGTTGGCATAGATACAAGCTCTTATTCGCCAATGTGAGGCCCTGCCTCGCAGCATATCAACTAACCTGGCACGACCACTAGCTCGTCCCTCGGTATTGCGTCCAGCGTCGCCCGGTCGATATTGAAATGTGTCATTACCAGCTCGGGTGGAGTGTGGGCCAACCACTCCGAAAGCGACATGTCTTGATAGAAGCTGCTGTTGAACATCTCCAGGAAGACCACGTCGGAATCTCCGGTATTCTCGATGTAATGCAACAGGTTTTTTTCCACGTACCCGACGTCGCCCTCCTGGAAATCCATGGTGCGAGCGCGGCCTCCTGTCGCCACTACAGTCATTCTTGCCTTACCCGCGATGTAATACTGCCATTCGTCGGCGTTTGGGTGCCAGTGCAGTTCCCGCAGTCCTCCTGGGTGAACCGTGACCATTGCCATCGCAACGTTAGTTGAGGCCTTGAAGGTACTCGAATCAATGATGCGTACCTCTCCACCTTTCGTGCGCCTCGTCGGCGGCATTTGCATCGTACGAAACGCAAAATCGACCGGTGACTTCCCAAGTCTTCCTGCGGCCGCCACCTGGTCGGCCTCCAGTGCTCCGGGAACAGCAGTCTGGAAAATAAATAGCTCTTCCTTGGGAAGCTTTTTTAGAGACACTTCGGTAACCCCAAAGTTCTTTGAAAGAACTTCGGGCGGCAGGTGGGCCATCGAGTCGCTCAGCAGAACCGTTTCCGACTCCGAAAAATTTCCATCGTCAAATACGAGCATAAATTCCGTTCCGTCCGGCCCGAGCCCTTGAATCGAATGTGGAATCCCGGTGGGGAAATACCACAGATCGTTCCTCTTCACATCGGCAACAAAGCTCTTGCCGTCCCGGTCTATGGCCGTGATCCGCGCCGATCCGTAGAGCACGATCGCCCATTCGTCCGCCGTATGCCAGTGCAGTTCACGAACGCCTCCCGCCGTGAGTCTCATGTTTACGCCCGCCAGGGTCTTGGATACGGCTAGCTCCCGAACGGTGACCTCCCGTGACCATCCACCTTCGTAAGTTCGCTTGTTCGCAAAAGAGAATGGATACTTAAACGTTTGAACCAGGCTCTTGGAATCGGTGGCGGGGGGCCACGTGTTGTCCGGATTTTGTGCGTCCAGCGAAGGATTGCCCGGACCCGGAGCAGTGGCGCTTCGGTCCTCCTTGGCTGGGTGCGGTTTGTGCTCCTGGGCCGCGGCGCCGGCCATCGACAGCATTCCAGCTGCCGCTATCGCCGCGGACCCAGTTCCCAGAAATCTACGCCGCGAAAACAATTCCTTCTTTTGGTCATCGTTCATGACAGTCCATCCTTTTCGAATACAAATTACGCGCCGCCATAGGATTGCTACTTCCATCCCGACCGCGATCGGTTCATTGCGTACTGCCCGGGAGCCTTTCCATGCCACCCGACCGCGGCATCCGGTATAATGACAATGCAAACATGCTGCCAGGAAGAAGTCAGATTCACGATCCGGAGCTTGAGATTGCAAGTGGTTGAAGGAAAGAGCGATACAAATCGATCCAAGCGTTCGATGTGTCGCCAGCCATGAAATTGAAGTCGTATCGCACCGCGTGAGTGTCACGCGGCGGACAAAGTGTCCAAGAGTGTCGGGCCAAAAGAAACTCGGGCGTAACTAGCACCCTCGCCACCCTACTCTATCTATCATTTTCAAGCGTTTACCGCCAACACCACATAAAACGGGTTTGGCATAGCCGATGCATGATTACTCAGGGAGACCCAAGGGAAATGATATCAATGAGAACTCATACGTTATTGCTGTTGATCCTCTTACTTGTCGCGAGCATTGTTCCACTACGGGCCCAGGCTCAGGCCGGTTTCAACACCAGCGGCCAACCTGCTTCACAAACGTCCAACTCAGATCCGTTGTCATGGCTGTTCCCTGTCGACCAACTCAATCAATCCTTTCCTCGTTGGCTTCGAATTGGCGGCGAGTATCGTGATCGTCTCGAAGGCCCGATCGGAATCGGCTACCAGGATACAAACGATTTTTACCTGCTGGATCGGCTCCGCTTGACTGTAGCAATCCAGCCGAAGCAGTGGCTAAAGTTTTACGGAGAAGTACAGGACTCTCGAATATTTTTCAATCACCACATCGCCAACGCGAATCCATATGAGGATAGTTGGACTCTCTGGCAAGGCTACGCTCAGGTGGGTAGCTCCACGGAAGGTTGGATCGATGCCCTGGCAGGACGCCAAGTTCTCATGTTTGGAGATGAAAGAATTATCGGTCCCTCGAACTGGACCAACGTCGGCCGCACTTTTGATGTTGCGCGCGTAGACCTTCATCATCCTGGATACCAGGTGGCAATCTTCGCTTCTTCGGTTGTGCCCGGCAGCAACACTTACTTACACCGCTCGATTCCGGGGAATAACTTGTACGGAGTCTACGGAAGTTCCAACAAAATCGTTCCTCGCGCAACCTTCGAGCCCTACGTCTTGTGGCGCGTCGCACCGGGGAATTTTGCTCTTCCAGAAACTGTCGGCCGCGGCGCCCTGAATGAAGTCACCGTCGGCCTACACCTGAAGGGTACTCTCCCCGCCGATTTCGATTACAACACCGAGTTTGATGGACAGACGGGTTCTCTTGGCGTGTATTCGATCGCCGCGTGGGCAGGCTATGCCGGTCTCGGGAAAACGTTTCGTAAGGTTGCTGCAACACCGCGTGTTTTTATCGAGGGCAACTACGCCTCCGGAACAAAAAATCCGGCTGGCCATGACTGGAATACCTTTGACCAACTCTATCCCTCCAATCATGACAAATACGGTTTCACCGATCAGGTAGGCCGCAGGAACCTTATGCAGTTCCGCGCCGGCGTAGAGGAAAGCGCAAGCAAGAAATGGAAATTCAAACAAGCCGTTGAAAGCTACTGGCTGGCAACTTCGCACGACAATTTCTATGCCAGCAGCGGAGCGATTGCGGTTTCAGCGCACCCAGGCGCCAGCCCGCACATCGCCAACGAACTCGATCTGATTGGCGAATACCACGTAAATAAGGGACTCACCTTTGGCTTAGGTTACGCACGCCTGTTCGCCGGAGCATTTCTTAAGACCACGACACCCGGACACGATTACAGCTATCCCTTCGCTTACGTTGAATACAATTTCTCCAAATCCGGCTCTAATTAGAGAAAGGCGAAGGGAACATACATAAGCGGGGGGCAAGCCACGTTAAAAAAGGAAGTATGAAAAATAAATCCAAAACTGAAAGTTGATCAAGTATATGAGGTCAGACTTCGCTCAGGATCAACGGCGGGAGGAACTATGACGACACGCCCGCCGCTGCCTCCATTCACTCGTGAAACCGCAATTCAGAAGGTTCGTCTAGCCGAAGATGGCTGGAATTCCCGTGATCCAGAAAGAGTGGCTCTCGCGTATGCGCTGGATTCTCGCTGGCGAAACCGCTCGGAGTTTATTAGCGGAAGACAAGAGATTATCGCTTTTCTCACGCGCAAGTGGACGAAGGAACTGGATTACCGACTGATCAAAGAGCTGTGGGCCTTCGATGGAAATCGTATCGCTGTGCGCTTCGCATATGAATGGCACGATGACTCAGGAAATTGGTTTCGGTCCTACGGCAACGAAAATTGGGAATTCAATGACGACGGCCTGATGCGGTTGCGCCTAGCATGCATTAATGATCTCCCCATCAGGGACCAGGAGCGCAAATATCATTGGCCACTTGGTCGCCGCCCGGATGACCATCCGGGATTAAGCGACCTTGATTTGTAATCAACTGAGCCACGCAACAGCATTCTTGAATTTGCGGATATATTTGGCTTCACTCCTGCAACAACCTGCCGTGCAAGTTATAATCCTTTCATAAGACCATATCGCGGTAAATTTGCTTTTTGGGCCTCTACTAGTAGTTCAGGATCGATCTTACCAGGGCTGGCGGGAAGGCCCGTGCCGCGAGATACGACAACAAGACCCTCAGCAAGTGGGCTAAAAAGGGTGGCCGGCCCTGGTTAGGTTTTATTGAGTACAGCCCAAACGATCAGGTCTCTTTGAAAAACACTATCGGATCAACAGATTAGAAGAGTGTTGCATCTACCGGTTGAACTGGCACCGTTTATCGGGCGGAATCCGTATCGGTTATCGCACAGACTCGTTTTCACACCTCCCTGCCGCTACTCGTGTGTTCCTTTGGGCGCTGAGCTGTGCTAAAAGACCCGAATGTAGCCTCACTATTGCGGCTGCTCACCACGCTAGAGCAAGAGCGGCTACAGTTCCATCGCCACATGCTGCAGAGGTGAGTTTCATGCTGCATGTCCAAAACTATGGATTCTGGCTCAATCTCGCGCTGTCGCGTCGGATCAGCGGATTTTCGTCGGAGTCATTGCTCCGATTGACGTTAGTTCTCTGATTGAAGCGCGGCGCGGCTGGTCCACGTGGCAAGCAGACGGAGGCGCATGGCTGCCGTGAACTTGATTGGCTCGTACAACTACACGCTGGTAGCGCTTTCGGTGTTGATCGCCATCTTTGCGTCGTACGCTGCTCTGGATCTTGCGGGTCGCGTAACGGCCGCGCGTGGTTGGACTCGAGCGGTTTGGCTGCTGGGCGGGGCCGGTGCGATGGGGACTGGCATTTGGTCCATGCACTACATTGGGATGCTGGCGTTCATCCTGCCGATTCCCGTGGCCTACCATTGGCCGACCGTTCTGCTGTCACTTTTTGCGGCCATTCTCGCGTCGGTCATTGCGCTGTACGTGGTGAGCCGGCAGAAAATGGGTGCGTTCCGAGCGCTCGCTGGAAGTGTCCTGATGGGTGCGGGTATTGCGAGCATGCATTACATCGGCATGGCCGCCATGCGTTTACCTGCCGTATGCCAGTTTAATTCCTTCCTCGTCGTGCTGTCCGTCGTGTTCGCGGTTCTGATTTCTCTCGTCGCGCTATGGATTACCTTCCACTTCCGAGATGAGAAAACGGGGATCGGCTGGGGAAAGATAGCCGGAGCCGTCGTGATGGGCGCCGCGATCCCCGTCATGCATTACACCGGCATGGCCGCCGCCAGTTTCACGCCCTCCGGCATGCCAATGGATCTGTCTCACGCCGTAAGCATCTCCACACTTGGCACCGCCGGAATTGCCGCCGTCGCCTTTATGGTCCTCGGGCTGGCTCTGCTGACGTCCTGGGTGGATAGGCGATTCGCTGCCCAGACCTTGGAGCTGCAGGAACAGAAACTGCACCAAAGCGAGGCATATTTATCTGAAGCACAGCGATTAAGTCACACCGGAAGCTTCGGGTGGAGGGTTTCCACCGGCGAGATCCTCTGGTCAGAGGAAACCTTTCGGATCTTCCAATACGACCGAACGACGAAACCGACCGTGGAACTTATTCTCCAACGGACTCATCCGGAGGACGCGGCCGTCGTGAAACAGACAATCGAACGGGCGTTGCAGGATGGGAAGGATTTTGACTATGAATATCGCTTAGTGATGCCGGATGGTTCCATCAAATATGTCCATGTTGTGGCTCATGCCTTAAGCGATGAATCAGGCAGCATCGATTTTGTTGGAGCCGTGATGGACGTCACCGAACGCAAGCGGGCCGAAGAAGCGCTGCATCAGGCGCAGGCGGATCTCGCGCACGTCAACCGGGTGACCACCATGGGAGAGCTGACCGCTTCGCTGGCGCACGAAATCAATCAACCGATTGCCGCCGCCGTCACCAACGCCAATACCTGCTTGCGCTGGCTTACGCGCGATCAGCCCGATCTGGAAGAAGCGCGCGCGGCGGCCATGAGAATCCTGAAAGACGGAACGCGTGCGGGGGAAATCACCAGCCGGATCCGCCTGCTCTTCAAGAAGGGTACTCCGGAGCGGGAGTTGGTTGATGTAAACGGTGTCATTCGAGAGATGATCGTTCTCCTGCGGGGCGAGGCAATGCGATACAACATTTCATTCCGGACAGAGCTGGCGGAAGATCTTCCTCAGTTCATGGGAGATCGCGTGCAATTGCAACAGGTCATGATGAACCTAATCATTAACAGCATCGATGCGATGAAGGATGTGGATGGGAGACGGGAAGTCACCATCGAGTCGCAGCGAGCGGAAAACGACCATATTCTCGTCTCCGTCAGCGATACCGGCGTGGGACTGCCCCCGCGACAGGCGGACCAGATTTTCAATGCGTTCTTTACGACAAAACCTCAGGGGACCGGCATGGGATTGTCCATCAGCCGAACCATCGTTGAATCACATGGCGGCCGCTTGTGGGCTGCTGACAACTCTCCTCGCGGCGCGAGCTTTCGCCTTAGCCTGCCCACCAAAATCGAGGCACAGAAAGACGCCCGCTAGGCATCAGTCAGTACTACTGGGCTTCCCGAGATATCGGGAAGGGGACGACGTTAGTGTAAAGCGGGGCCACATAGTACAGAAAAAAATTATCCA
>Ga0070735_10003305_pt1 | contig 14189 bp, 9 predicted proteins | sample Coa_R1_FD_66443 | JGI IMG/M metagenome (GOLD analysis project Ga0070735, IMG submission 66443) | Surface soil microbial communities from Centralia Pennsylvania, which are recovering from an underground coalmine fire - Coalmine... | ecosystem: Environmental > Terrestrial > Soil > Unclassified ...
GATTCCCGGCGACGGCGTGGGCCCGGAGATCGCCGAGGCCACTCGCAAATGCATCGACGCGACGGGGGTGAAGATCGCGTGGGACGTGCAGGACTGCGGCATCGAGGTAATCGAGAAAGAAGGCAAGGTTCCCGATCGGGTGCTGGCGTCGATCAAGAAAAACAAGGTGGCTCTCAAAGCGCCTATCACCACGCCCATCGGCAAGGGCTTTCGCAGCGTCAATGTCTTCTTGCGCCAGGCTCTCGATCTGTATGCGTGCGTGCGGCCTTGCAAGAGCTATCCCGGCGTTCGCGGCCACTATAAGAACGTGAACCTTGTCGTCGTCCGCGAGAATACCGAAGACCTCTACGCGGGCATCGAGTTTGAGGCGGGCCAGGCCAAAACATCCGAACTGATCGGCTACATCAACGGCATCGCCACCGGTCGAAAAATTGCGACTCCCGCCGAGACGACGGGCCTGAGCATCAAGCCGATTTCGGTCGAAGGCACGCGGCACATCGTCAATTACGCCTTCGACTACGCGCTCAAGAACAATCGCAAGAGCGTGTGCTCGGTTTGCAAGGCCAACATCATGAAGTTCACCGACGGGCTGTGGTATAAAGAGAGCCGCGCCGTGGCCCTTGCCTATGGCGCCCGCTTCGAAGACAAGTCGCTGGCCGAAGGAGCGCAGGCCGATCCGCAATTGGCCGGCAAGGTGAAGCCGTCCGGCTCGCTGGAGTACACCGAGCGCCTCATCGACAACATGTGCATGCAGCTCGTGCAGAAGCCGGAGCTATACGACGTGATTGTGCTTCCCAACCTGTACGGCGACATCTTGAGCGACCTGTGCGCGGGCCTCGTCGGCGGCTTGGGCGTGGCCCCTGGCGCCAACATCGGCAGCGAAGGGGCGATTTTCGAAGCCACGCACGGCAGCGCGCCCAAATATAAAGGCCAGAATAAGGTGAACCCCACCGCGCTGATTCTTTCGGGGAAGCTGATGCTCGACCATTTGGGAGAGAAGTCGGCTGCGGAAAAGCTCGAACGGGCCGTGGCCGCCGTGATCGCCGAGGGCAAAGACGTGACCTACGACATGAAGGCCGAGCGAAACGATTCCACCGCCGTCGGGACGCAGCAGATGGCCGAGGCGATCTGCCGTAAAATGAAGCAGATGTAGCCCGCCGGGCGCAATTGCGCATCGACAGCCGCGCGCTCAATCGACAAAGGCGAATTCGTTCGTCAGCAACAGCGCATGCACGAAGCGCTCCCACGCTTCGTTCGAGTCGCGCGACGCCGAATCGGCGCCGAAGAATTCGGCGGCAAGCTGCAAATCGGCGTCGGCGGGCGCGCGAGAAAAGAGCAGCCGATACAGCAGCTCGACCCGGCGGGCGAAATCCTTTTCTCCGGCTATTTCAGGGCGCGCGAGCACTCTGCGGGCGCAATCGAGGGCCAAGGGCCCGTTCAAAAGATACAGGGCCTGCGGGGCGACTGTTGTCTGATCGCGCTGGGCGCTCGTCGCATCGGGGCTGGGAAAGTCGAAGGTCCGCAAGAGGCCGGGCAAGGCCAGACGGTCGATGAATCCGTAAACGCTGCGGCGGTTCCCGCCGGCCAGCAAGTTCACGCTCGGTCCGCCTACGTTGCGATCAAGCGTTCCGGCGACCGACAAGAGCGAATCCCGCAGCGCCTCGAAATCGAGCCGGCGGCGGGGCATTTTCCACAGAAACCGGTTCTCCGGATCGGCTCCCTCCGGCTTCGCCCGCCCAGGACTTCCGGGGCCAAGAGAGTTTGCCGCGACCGCGCTCGCCGACGACGCCTGCTGATACACCGCCGACAGCATGATCTCGCGGTGCAGCTTTTTGATCGACCAGCCCTGCTCGACGAATGTGGCGGCCAGGTAATCCAAGAGCTCCGGATGCGACGGCGGTTCGCTGCGGACGCCGAAATCGCTCGGCGTGCGGACAAGTCCTGCGCCAAAGTGATGCAGCCAGACGCGATTCACCCAGACGCGGGCAGTGAGCGGGTTATTCTTATTGACGATCGCGCGGGCCAGATCGAGCCGTCCGCTGCCGTGTTCAAACGGCCTTGGTTTTTCGTCGAGCAGGCTGAGGAACCGCCGCGGCACGAAATCGCCCGCCCGGTTCGGATTCCCGCGCACAAATATCCGCGGCTCGTACGGCGCTCGATCGTCGGCCAGCACCATGGCGCGCGGCGGCGCCTGGGGGCCGCGCATCATCCACGTTTCGAGCTCTTTCAGCAGCTTTTGATATTCGGCCTGTGCAGCGCGGTCGGGAAGCAGCGTCAACACTCCCCAGCCGGTCACCATCGGCAAATTCGCCGGCGCATCGCCGGCGTAGAACACGAGCCGCAGTTGTTCTTCAGAGGCGTCGTCAAGGTTCGACGGCGCGGGGCGGCCGGCCTCCCGCGCCTGCCGCAAAACGTCGTGCCACTTCTGATCGATCGAGGCCAATAGCTCGCCGTACCGCTCGGCGAGCTCCTTCATGGATTGCGGCGGCCTTGCGGCCAGTGCGCCGACGACGAGCGGGTTGAGCGCAGGCCCGGATTCTTTACGCGCGGCGAGCTCGGCGCAGACCGCAGAGCTCTTTTCGGCGAACTCGGCCTTGGGAATCGCCGCGAGCGCATGCCAGGCCGACCAGACGGCCTCGGGCTGCTTGCGAGTCTTTTGCAAATACAGCCAATAGCGCTGGACGATGATCGGATGCAGATCGCCTTCGGGAATCAAAAGCATGAAGTCTTCGGTGCTGGGCTGATCGCGGCTGGCGTCAGCCGCCAGAAGATATTCCGCGACGCGCGTGCGCGCGGCCGTCACGAGATCGAGATGCTTTTGCGCGACGAACTGATCGAGCTTCAGCCGCCGCGTCGTCAGCTCCATGTCGAAGTATTCGTACTCCTCGCTCTCCGGAGTCTTCTGAAACGCCGGGGGCACCGTGGGCTCGCTCGCGCTGCGGAAGACGCCATACAGTGAGTAATAATCGGCCTGAGGAATCGGGTCGTACTTGTGATCGTGACAACGCGCGCACATCACGGTCAGCCCGAGAAACCCGCGCGTCACCACGTCGATGCGATCGTCGAAAATGTCGTGCACATTGTTCATGAAGTGCCCGCCGATCGTGAGGAACCCCAAAGCCGTCAGCGGACTTTTGTCGGGTCCCAGCGGCAATTGATCGGCCGTCAGTTGCTGCGTGACGAACTGATCGTAGGGCAAATCGTCGTTCAGCGCGCGAATCACCCAATCGCGGTACGTCCAGGCCCAGGGGTAGCTCGGCTCCTCGAAAAAGATGTAGCCCTTGTTGTCGGCGTAGCGGGCCACGTCGAGCCAATAACGGGCCCAACGCTCGCCGTAATGCGGCGACGAGAGCAGCCGATCGACCACGCGCGCGAATGCCTGTTTCGTGGGGGCCGGATCGTTTTCGAAGGCGGCCGCTTCTGCCGGCGAAGGCGGAAGGCCGACGAGGTCGAAGGTCGCGCGGCGCAAAAGCGTGCGGCGATCGGCAGCCGGAGACGGCGCCAGTCCCTGCGCTTCGAGCTTCGACAGGATGAAACGGTCGATGTCGGTCTCCGGCCAGGCCTCGCTGGTGACCGCGGGAACGGACGGCTTCTGGACCGGGCGAAACGCCCAATGCTTCCGGCCGAGCGCCTCGCGCTCGCCCTGCTTTTCCGCGGCCTTGGGCCAGGGGACGCCCATCTCGATCCATGATTCCAGTGCGGCGATGGCTGGCGCCGTGAGCTTCGATTTGGGGGGCATTTTGAGGTCCCCCGATTGTTTCACAGCCTCGATCAGCTCGCTTTGATCGGGCCTTCCCGAAACCACGACCGGCCCGCCGTCGCTCCCCTTGAGAATCGCCTCGCGCGAATCGAGACGCAGGCCGGCTTCCTGTTTCTTCTCGCCGTGGCATGCGTAGCAATTCTCGGCGAGAATCGGCCGCACGCGCGTTTCAAAGAACTCCGCCTGCTGCGGCGAAACGTTCAGATCGTCGGCGCGGGATTTGCCGACGAAAAGCGCTCCGGCGCACGTCAAGATAGCGGCCAAACGGCACATGAGCTTGCAACGCACGCTGCGCAGGAGGGGCGCGATCATGATTCCCCCCCTTAGCAAGGGGGGGCCAGGGGGGGTCGCGTCGAGCACCCTATGCTCTCCCAAGAACTTGTGCTCCCGTAAGAAGTCGAGCGTGCACTCGTCGATGACAAAGATCCCCATTGATGCGCTTTGGCGCCTACGACAGGCGAAACACCTTGCGGGCATATTCAATCGCTTCGCATAGCGCGTCGACTTCTTCGGGCGCGTTGTAAAACGCAAAGCTCGCGCGGGTCGTCGCAGTGACTTTGAGCAATTCGTGCAGCGGCATCGTGCAGTGATGCCCCGCCCGGACGGCGACGCCCCGGCGGTCGAGCAGCTCGGCCATGTCGTGCGGATGCACCCCCTCCACAGAAAAGCTGACGATGGCCCCTCGATGTTCCAGTCCCGGTCCGACGATGGTTAGCCCCGGGATCGGCGATAATTGTTCGAAAGCGCGGCGAGTGAGCTCGTGCTCATAGGCCCCGATCGCTTCGAAGCCGATCGACTGCACGTAGTCGATCGCCGCCCCCAGGCCGATCGCCTCGACGATCGGCAACGTCCCCGCTTCGAATTTTCCGGGGAGCTCGGCGAAATCGGACGATTCTTTCCGCACGCGGCGAATCATATTGCCGCCGCACAAAAACGGATCCATGCTTTCCAGCAGCCGCCGTTTGCCGTACAGCACGCCGATCCCCGTCGGGCCATAAAGCTTGTGCCCGGAGAAGGCAAGAAAATCGATGTCGGGCGAGGTGACGTTGACGGGTGCGTGCGGCACGCTTTGGGCCGCGTCGACGAGAACCAGGGCGCCTTGAGACTTGGCGCGCGCGGCAATTTCTGAAATCGGATTAATCGTCCCCAGCACGTTCGAGAGGGCCGTCACCGCCACGAGCTTCGTCCGATCGCCCAGCACTTCGTCCAGAGAGGAAAGGTCGAGCCTGCCGTCGGCAGTCAATGGAATGAAACGCAGCTTCGCCCCCGTTTGGCTTGCAATCTGCTGCCAGGGAACGAGATTGGCGTGATGTTCCATCTCGTTGAGGAGCAGCTCGTCACCGGCCTTGAGGAACTTGCGTCCCCACGCGTTGGCGACGAGGTTGATCGACATCGTCGTTCCCGACGTGAAGATGATTTCTTCGACTTCTCTGGCTCCGATGAGCTGGCGAACTTTTTCGCGCGCCATCTCGAGCTCGCCCGTTACACGGTCGCCGAGGGCGTGAATGCCCCGATGCACGTTGGCGTTGTAGTTCTCGAGGCATTCGACGAGCTTTTCGACGACCTGGCGCGGCTTCTGAGCCGTGGCCGCGTTATCGAGATAGACCAGCGGCCGCCCGCCGGGCAACGGCTTGCTCAGGATCGGGAAATCGCGGCGCACGGCTTCAACGTCGAATTTGGCTGTTAAAGTCATGCTTGTCATTGTGACGCGCCCGGATTTGTTGGCAACGGCCCACGCTCACGCCGCCGCTGATTATGCGGTGTGTAAATCATCGTTCAGCGTGTAGAGCATTGTTTTGAGGATCTTGAACGACAGCAGCCCGCATTTTTGCCTGGACGCCGTCAACCGCACTCTGAGCAGATCGAGCATCTGCGGCGCCTGGAATGTTTTCAGCTCGTCAATGGTCTTGCCTTCGATTTCGCGGCTGAGAATCGACGCAGCCGCCTGACTGATGGCACAGCCGTGCCCTTCGAACCAAGCCTCCTTCACACGGTCGTTGTCGATCACCAGTTGCAGTCGAACCTGGTCGCCGCACAGAGGATTTTCGTCTTCATGCGCAATGGTCGGATGATCGACGTGCCCGCGGTGATAGGGCGATTCGTAGTGATCGAGGATGTAATCGTCGTAAAGATCGTCGCTCATTTGGTTTACGCATAGTTGGCGAATCCCGCGAGCGGCGGCCCTGCGGGCAAAAAGGCCCTCCACTATCATTTTAGGCCAGATGAGCGGCTGAGGAAAGTGTCTTCCGGCAGCCGTTCTTGAGCGACACGTGCGCAAAATCCCATCGCGGCCGAAGTCGCGACCAAAGCAATTGAAAAAGACAAATGACGGCGGATATCTTTCTGGTTCAACGTGGCAGCACAGTCGGTCGTAACCCTCGCGGCATTATCGTGAACTCGGTCGCGCGCGTTCACACGGCTGCATAGCGCTCCGCGCCCTGCCGTGTCGAATCCGATTCCCTTTGCGGCTATTCGCCGGGAGTCGCGTCGTCTTCGGCCGCTTCCTCCGTGGGAGCGTCATCGGCCGCTTCGTCGGCTGGTTTGTCGGCGTCCGCGTCGTCGTCGCCGGGCTTTTCGTCGGCCGGCATCTCTTCGCCGGGTTCGTCGGCATCGGCCTTCTTTCCTTCGTCGTCGGCTGGTTCCATCTCGGCCGGCTCCCCGTCGGCTGACTCGTCGGCTGATTCGTCGGGAGAATCATCGGCCGCGCCCTCCGGCGCGAAATCGGGCAAAATCGGCTGGCGATCGGGGTGCATGTGGAACCGGGCGAATTCCCTGCGCTGTTCGCGCAGACACATCACAAGGCCTCCTTCGGTGGCCACATAGATGCGGTCGCTGCGATCGTTCGCCAAATGAACTTGGTACTGGTCGAGCGGAAACATTCCCAGAGGCTCGCCGTGGTCGCGCGTGAGGATCGTCAGATTGTTGGCGCGATCGGTCACGTACACGCGGTTGGTGCTGGCGGCTAGAAAATCGGTCATCCGGGGGACCGACCAGTAGACTTTGCCGGTTTCTGCCGAGAGCTTGTACATGCTCCCGTGATTGGGAAACAAGTACACCTCGTCGTCGATCAAAACCGGCGCCTTTTTGATCACAACGCCCGCCGTGAATTGCCATCCGAGGCTCCCGTTGCGGATATCGAGCGAATAGAAATTGAAATCCTCGGAGGCCAACAGCAGCTTGTCGCGATAACGGACGATGGGGGCCGTCAACGCGGCGTCGGTTTCGAATTGAAAAACCAGCTTGCGGTCGTCCGTGGTGACCGAATAGAGCGAGCCGTTGCGGCTGGCAAACGCCACGACGCCCTCGGCGGGAATCGCCGGCGCCGTGATCGACTTGCTCGTCCGGTACCGCCAGAGGACGGCCGATTCCGAATATTGGGGGAGTTTTCCAGCGGTATAGAGCGACTGGGTTTCTTTCAAGTCGAAAGCGTAGAGGCTGCCATCCACGAAGCCGACATAAACGCGGTACTTGTCGGCGGCTGGAGAAGAGGCGGGCATGCCCGGCATCCCCAACTGCCAGAGCGTGTCGCCGGTCGACTTCCGAATGGCGAATAGCCTGGTTCCATTGACGACAAACAAAAGCTCGTCATTGGAGCTGGCCGGATAGATCGATCGATCGGATGCTCCGATTTGTTTCGTCCACAAATGCCTGCCGGAATCTGCGTCGAATGCCGTTATGATGCCGCTGCTGGATTGCAGAAACAGGTGCGTCTCATCGACCACCATGTAACGGAGCTTGTCGCGCTGCGAATTGATTGTGCCGTGGCTCCACCACGACTTCGTCAAGCCGTAGCGATTGAGCATGGGCTCGGACAAGAGCTGTGCGCCGCCGCGCGCCCGCGGCTGGGCGCTCGCCGTCGCCAGAGCCGACAGCACGATCACGAGAGACGAAACTGCGACCCGAACACAAGACATCGGTGAGACTCCACATGGCGACGCGCGACTGGGAAGGGAACTTTCTCCATTCATCATTCTAGGCAAGCCCGACAACCGCGTGCCAGTGTGAACCTCGCCGGATTTGCGGTTCGTCGCGATTGTACGGCATGAAAAGGCCCGCGGCGGCGGGCGGGCCGGGGTTGGCAGTGACGGCAGCCGGCAGCCGGCCGATGAAAATGGCATGCGGGCATACGTTGTCGACGATTTTCTCCGGAATTCAGGCCATCCCACCGGCAAATGGAAGGTGCCGCGGGGCTTTCCTTTACGCCTATCGGCTGATAGAGCGGCAGCGCTGGATTTGATCGATTCGCGCAAAATTGGTTCTTGAACGTCTGGCAGCAAGATCAGTACAATACGATGGGCTGGCAGGAACCGGCAGCGCCGTCGGTTCGGTATTTAAGGAGCGGCTATGGCCTTGCGGACTGTGATTGCGATGCTCTTATCGTTTCCGGTCTGCCTGGCGGGATTGGCGCGCGAGGCGAGGGCCGATTATGTCACGTTGCGGAGCGGGGGGGAAATCCGCGGCGAGCTGTTGGCCGATGCGAAATCGAAGACCCGCAACGAAAATCAGACGGTGTCGATTCGCACGCTGAGCGGGGCGACCGTGGCCGTTGTCCAAAGCGAAGTCGAATCGATCGTCCGCCGCCGGATGATCGTCGAAGAATACGAGACGCGCCGCCGCTCGGCCGCCGATTCAATCGCCGAGCAGTGGGACCTGGCCGAGTGGTGCCGCGAGAAAATGCTCTCGAAAGAGCGCGAAACGCATTTGCGGCGAGTCGTCGAGCTCGACTCCGATCACGCGCCGGCGCATCGCGCTCTGGGGCACATCCGAGACTCGAAAGGACGCTGGTCGACGCGCGACGAAATCATGGCCGCGCGAGGATATGTCAAGTACAAGGGAAAGTACCTGCTGCCCCAGGAGCTGGAGCTGATTACGCAGGAGGAACGGGTCACCGAGGCGGAGCGAGGCTGGTTCAAGCGTGTGCGGATGTGGCGCTCGTGGCTCGACAGCGAACGCCTCGACCGTCGAAACGAGGGGCTGGCGCAGCTTCGCGCCGTCCACGAACCCGACGCCGTCGCCGCCCTGGCGAAGTCGTTCAAGACCTCGCCCAACGAAGAACAGCGGTTCCTTTATGTCGAGATCATCGCCAAGATCAGCGGCGACAAGCCGCTTCAGCCCTTGGTCTTGCAGTCGCTGTGGGACGAGTCGCGCCGCGTGCGCGAAGCGGCCGTCGGAGGTGTGGGGCACAAAGATGTGAATAAGGCGCTTCCCTTTTACATTCGCGCGCTCAGGAACGGCCTGAATCTTGTGGTCAACCGCGCCGGCGACGCGCTCGCCGAGTTGGGAAATGAGACCGTCATTCCGCAGTTGATCGACGCCCTGGTGACGCGGCATCAATACATCATTCTGGTCCCCGATGTGCCGGGCGGAGTTCGCAGCGACGGCTCGTCGATGGCGGCCGGCCAGGCGATGCTTCCGCCGAATATCGAGTTGCTGCTGGCCTCCGGGCAGTTGCCCTACGGAGTGCGCGTGCAGGAATATCCCCCCACTCCGGTGCGCATGAAAGAAATGACCGTCGAAAAAGACGAAGAAAACCAATCGGTGCTGAACGCGCTCAATCTCTTGACGGGGCAAAACTTCGGCTTCAATGAGCCGGCATGGCGCAAATGGTACACCGCGCACCGCGGCGGCGCTGCCAAGAAAAGGAAGACGAAGCCCTAGCGTGCCTTATCGCACCATTCGGCAGCAATTGGAAAGCCTGTCTCTGGCCGGTCTCACGCACTTGGCGCGAAATTCTACGAGCGCTCCTGAAATCGTCGGCTCTGCCGCTGAGGCTCCTGCGGGAGCTCCCAAAACGCTTGCCCAGGGCCAGAGCGCACTGGCCCAATTGGCGGGCCGGGTCAAGGCCTGCACCAAGTGCGCCGAGCTGGCCGGCACGCGCACGCAAACCGTTTTCGGCGTCGGCAACCCCCAAGCCCGCATCGTGTTCATCGGCGAGGCGCCGGGAGCCGATGAAGACGCACAGGGCGAGCCTTTCGTGGGAAGGGCGGGACAGCTACTGAATCAAATTATCACGGCGTCGCGGCTCACGCGCGAAGAAATCTACATTTGCAACGTCCTGAAGTGCCGGCCCCCGGGAAACCGGACTCCTTCCGAGATCGAGTGCGCCAATTGTCGCGAGTTTCTCGAAGGCCAACTGGCGGCGATCGACCCCGAGTACATCGTCTGTTGGGGGGCGGTCGCGGCGCAGAACCTGCTGAAATCGACCGCCTCCATCGGCAAACTTCGGGGAAAATTCTTCGATTACGGCCGGGCGAAAGTGATGTGCACCTACCATCCTTCCTATCTCTTGCGAAACCCGGCCGCCAAGAAGGACGTCTGGAAGGACATGCAGTTTCTCATGGCCGACATGGGCATCGACCTGTCGCAAAAAAAATGACGCCCGCCGACGAAATCCCGGCGCGCCGGGACTGGTGCGCGGTCGTGTTTGCGTTGGCGTTCCCCACGCTGGTGACGGTCGTCTATTTCGTGTGGCTGGCCCGCGCGAGCACGCCCGTGCAGCAGGCTGCCGGGATTGTCGGCAAGCTGATCCAGTTTGTGTTTCCCGTGGTCTTTGTCGCCATCATCCAGCGCCGGCCGATCGCCTGGAAGAACCGCCCCAGGCCCGCGGAGCTGGTCTTGGGCGCCGGCCTGGGAATCGCGCTCTTGGCCGCGACGCTGGCAGCTTATCGTTTCGGATTGAAACCGGCGGGGGTCTTCGGCATCGACGCCAAGGAAGCGATCAGGCAAAAGCTTGCGGGGCTGGGGGTGGCGAGCGTTCCGGCATATGTCGCGATCGCCCTTTTTTACTCGCTGATCCATTCGCTGCTCGAGGAGTATTATTGGCGCTGGTTCGTCTTCGGCCAATTGCGGAAACTGACGAGCTTCCCCAGTGCAATCGCCATTTCGAGCCTGGGGTTCATGGCGCACCACGTGTGCATCGTGTCGGTGTTCTTCGGCTGGTTCTCGCTGTGGAGCATTCTCTTGTCGCTGGCCGTCGCGATGGGAGGAGTCATCTGGGCATCCGTCTACGAGCGCACAGGCTCGCTCTTTGCGCCGTGGATCAGTCACGCCTTTATCGATGCGGCAATTTTCATCGTGGGCTATGATCTCGTGACGTAACGCATGTCGTAGCGGAATTCGTGAGAATTCAGGCTCTCAACGACGTTGCGGCCGGCGCGACTGTCGAGTCAGTCAACAAGCGGAAAAAACCGCGGATTTCTTAGCCCGGCCTTCGGCCGGAACCAAATGATCTCACCGCTTGGCGGCAGTCCTTCTCCCCTCACCCCTAACCCCTCTTCCCCAGGGGGAGAGGGGAACAGGAGCGGGACGACCCACGCGATTCGATTGATTTCCAATTTGCAATTTGCAATTTTCATTGGCTGATTTGCAATTTCCAACCGCATGGGCAAACGAGAAAGAATCAACTTCTTATGGCCGACCTTCTCGCAGCCGTCGACCGGTATCTGACCGATCATGACGGGCAATTTCTCGAAGACCTCAAGGCCTTTCTCAGGATTCCCAGCGTCAGCGCCGACTCGCGGCATAAGGCCGACGTGGAGCGCGCGGCCCAATTCGTTTTGGCGCAGATGCGCTCGGCCGGATTGACGGCCGAACTCGTCAAAACGGCGGGTCATCCGATCGTCTACGGCCACTGGCAAGACGCCGCCGGGGCGCCGACGGTCTTAATCTACGGACATTACGACGTGCAGCCTCCCGACCCGCTCGACAAATGGGTGACGCCGCCGTTTGAGCCGACGATTCGCGACGGGCGGCTCTTCGCGCGGGGCGCCACCGACGACAAGGGGCAGGTTCTGACGCACCTGAAATCGATCGAGGCCTGGATGAATTCGACCGGCCGATTGCCGGTCAACGTCAAGTTCGTGATCGAGGGCGAAGAAGAAGTGGGCAGCAAAAATTTGGAGACGTTTTTGACGGAGCGAAAATCGACGCTGGCCGCCGACGTGGCCGTCATCAGCGACACGAGCCAGTTCGCTCCCGACATTCCGGCGATCACGTATGGCCTGCGCGGGATCGTGGCGTGCGAGGTGACGGTTCGCGGGCCGAATCAAGACAAACACAGCGGCGTGTTCGGCGGAGCCATCGCCAACCCGGTGAACGCGCTCGCCAAACTGCTCGCCGGCCTGCACGACGGGAAGGGCCGCATTCAGGTTCCCGGATTTTACGGCGATATCCCGCCGCTCGATCCGGCAGAGCGCCAGCGCCTGGCGGCCCTGCCGTTCGACGAAGCCGAGTTTCTTAGGGAGCTGGGGGTTGGCGCCGTCTGGGGCGAATCGGGTTACACCACGCTGGAGCGCCGCTGGGCGCGGCCCACCTGCGACGTCAACGGCATCACCGGCGGCTATCAGGGCGAAGGATCGAAGACGATCATCCCGGCCTGGGCCAGTGCGAAAATCACCTGCCGGCTCGTCCCCAACCAGGATCCGAAAAAAATCGCGGCCGGCCTCGAGGCGCGGCTGCGCGAGCTTTGTCCGCCGGGAATCACGCTCGAATTCAGCGGCGGTCATGGCTGCCCGGCCTTCGCGTTCAATCCCACCAGCCGCTACATTGCCGCCGCGAAAAAGGCCATCGCCGTCGCCTTTGGAGTCGAGCCGGTGATGATCCGCGAGGGGGGCTCGATCCCCGTCGTGTCGAGCTTCCAGAGCCAATTGGGACTGGATACACTCCTTTTGGGTTGGGGGCAGAACACCGATAATCTGCACGGCCCGAATGAACATTTTCATCTGGCCGATTTCCGCCGCGGCACGCGCGCCAGCGCCCATTTGTGGCACGAATTATCGGTCTTGGGATAGCCATGCTCGACTTGCAATATATCTGCGACCACCTCGAAGAAGTGCGCGAAAACTGCCGCAACCGGGGCGTGACGATCGACCTGGCTGCGTTTCTTGCGCTTCGCAACAGGCGCGGCGAAGTGATCTCGCAGACCGACGACTTGCGCCGCGAACAAAACGAAATCTCGGCCGGAATTCCCAAGGAAGCCGACGCTCAGAAAAAGCAGGCGCTCATCGCGCGCGGCAAAGAGCTGCGGCAGAACGTGACGCACCAAGAAGCGCAGCTCAAAGAGCTCGAGACGGCCCTGCGATTGGAGCAGGCGCGAATTCCCAATATGACGCATCCGGCGGCGCCGGTGGGGCGGCTGGCTGAAGACAATAAAGTCGTGCGCACCTGGGGAGAAAAGCCGGAGTTTGGTTTCAGGCCCCTCGACCATGTGGCGCTGGCCGGCATTCATGACCTCATCGACCTGGAAGCCGGAGCGCGCGTGGCCGGCCACGGCTTTTATTTTTTGAAGAACGAGGCCGTGCTGCTGGAGATGGCGCTCGTGCACTACGCCCTCGAAAAATTGTCGCGCGAGGGCTTCACGCTGCACACCACGCCCGATCTCGCGCGCGACGAGGTGTTGCAGGGCATCGGGTTCAATCCCCGCGGACCGGAAACCCAGATCTATTCGATCCAGGGGACCGACCTCAGCCTGGTCGCCACCGCCGAAATCACGCTCGGCGGCTCGCTGCAAGATCAGATTCTCGACGGCACCAAGCTGCCCATTCTGGCGGCCGGGCTCTCGCACTGCTTTCGGACGGAAGCCGGGGCCCACGGCAAGGCCACGCGCGGCATTTTTCGCGTGCACCAGTTCACCAAGGTTGAAATGTTCGCCTTCACCCGTCCCGATCAATCGGAAGCGGCCCACGAAAAAATCGTGCGCGTCGAAGAAGAGCTCTTTCAAGGGCTGAAACTCCCCTACCAGGTCGTCGACACGTGCACCGGCGATCTGGGCGGCCCGGCCTATCGCAAGTTCGACCTCGAAGCCTGGATGCCCGGCCGCGGCGAGGGGGGAGAATTCGGCGAGGTCACTTCGGCTTCGAACTGCACCGACTACCAAGCCCGCAGGCTGGGCATTCGCTTCAAGATGCCGGATGTGAAGGGGACGCAGTTCGTCCATACGCTCAACGGAACGGCGATCGCCGCCAGCCGCGCCATCATCGCCATTCTGGAAAACTACCAGCAAGCCGATGGCAGCATCATCGTCCCCGAGGCGCTTCGCCCGTGGATCCGAAAAGACCGGATTGCGTGAGTATAAAGGCTTGCAACGTGTGCGTTGCCGGAGACGCCAGTCGAGCGATGGCCCCGTGGAGTGCGCGCTCAACGTGCGCGTCGCTGTCACCGATTCGCGGTTAGCTGCACCGAGACGCGCCGACACCCCCCCTCGATCCCCCCGTGGACGGGGGGAGGGACGCGCGGGCTCTCGCCCGTGGCGTTGGCTTTGCGGCACGCCGGATGGCGTGCAAGCGGATAGCCGGGGGTCGAGCAAAGCGATGACCCCCGGTAATGTGTGTCATGACCAGTCGCCCCCAACGGGCAACGCCGTTAAGGACTTTGACGAAATGGGTACCCTCGTCCATCGACGAAATTGCCCGGTTTTCCAGGGCTTTCTTAT
>Ga0070735_10003306_pt1 | contig 14188 bp, 10 predicted proteins | sample Coa_R1_FD_66443 | JGI IMG/M metagenome (GOLD analysis project Ga0070735, IMG submission 66443) | Surface soil microbial communities from Centralia Pennsylvania, which are recovering from an underground coalmine fire - Coalmine... | ecosystem: Environmental > Terrestrial > Soil > Unclassified ...
CAACCTGCGGTTTGCGGACGCGAGTGGCCACCTTACGACCACGAATCAAAACACTCTGACCACTGGCTCGCCTCTGTACACCACGGGCCGCCGCGTGATCGAGTTCGCGGTAAAGTATAATTTCTAGCGTCGTTTCGAGCCGGAAATTCAAAACCAAAAGGGGCGGCGCAGTATGGCCGCCTCTTTTCTTTATGAAGGTCCTGATAAGCGCCGTCTCCGGTGCGATCGTCCTGTTGGCCGTCGTTCTGTGCACTCCCGCGGCTCCCGCCAAATCCTCCCACGCGCCAATATACTTTTCACTGAAGACGATCCCGTTCCGGCTTGAAAACGCCGAGACCGAGTCGCGGCATCTGCCTGCGACAATGGCGGGCGGCGTAGCCATCCTCGACTACAACAAGGACGGACGGCCCGATATCTTCTTCACCAACGGGGCCAATCTGGAGACGCTCAAGAAGGACAACCCCAAGTACTCAAACCGCTTGTTCCGTAACGACGGTAACGGCGTCTTCACGGATGTAACGGCCAAGGCCGGCCTCGCCGGAACCGGTTACGACATGGGCGTGGCCGTCGGCGACTTCAACAACGACGGCTATCCCGACTTGTTTGTCGCCGGGGTGCATCACAACACGTTGTATCGCAACAATGGGGACGGCACATTCACCGATGTCACCGAGAAGGCCGGCCTGAACCGTCCCGATGCGGAATATGGGCCGCACTGGGGCGTCACGGCGGCGTGGGTGGACGTCAACAATGACGGCCTGCTCGACCTGTTCGTCGTCAACTACGTACGCTGGAATTATCAAAACGAGCCCCGCTGCTGGCACGAGGAACTCTCGGAATACTGCAATCCGCGATCGTACCAGGGGCTGCCAAACGAGCTCTACATCAACAAGGGCGACGGGAGGTTCGAGGATGTGAGCGAGAAGTGGGGCATTCGCAAATCGATCGGCAAGGGGATGGGCGTCGGCGTGGCGGATTTTGACCACGACGGGCGGCCCGATATTTTCGTCGCGAACGATACTTTTTACACCTTCTTTTTCCATAATCGCGGCGATAAATTTGCGGAAGAAGCTTTTCCGCTCGGCGTCGCTCTGCCTGAAGACGGGAATTTTATCGGCGGAATGGGGCTCGATTTTCGGGATTTCGATAACGACGGTTACCCGGATCTCGCCTACGTCGCGCTGAGCAAACAGACCTTCCCGCTGCTCAAGAACATGGCCGGCCGCGAATTTCGCGAGGTCACCACCGAGAGCGGCATGCGGGCGCTAAGCCTGCCGATGTCGGGATTCGGCGTCGGAATATACGATCTCGACAATGACGGCTGGAAAGACCTGTTCGTCACGCGGGGCGACGCCGTATCGCGGCCGCTGCCGGGCACACTGGTGGACCAGCCCAACACGGTTTTCCGGAACCTCGGCACGAGCGGCAAATGGCAGGCGTTCACGGAAGAAGCAGGACTGACCGCCGTGCCGCCGGCTCGCAACCGAGGCTGCGCGTTCGGCGACCTGGACGGTGACGGGCGCGTTGACGTGGTTGCAACGGCCCTGGCTCAGCCCGTGCAGATCTGGATGAACGCGAGCGAGGGAACGGGGCATTGGCTCGACTTCGCGCTCGAGGGCACGAAAAGCAATCGCGATGGCATCGGCGCGACGATCAAGGTCGTGTCGAAGAGCGGCGCCCAATATAACCACATGACGACGAACTTCTGTTATGCGTCGTCGAGCGATGTCCCGGTGCATTTCGGGCTCGGCGCGGATGAGAAGGCCGATTCAGTCGAGATCCGATGGCCGTCGGGGACGGTTCAGAAACTCGAGAATGTGGCGGCGGGGCGAGTGGTGCACGTCAAAGAGCAGTAATTAGCGATCGGCATCAGGTCCGATCTTCTTCCCTTGCATATACATCTTGTCGACGATGGCGCGCTCACGCGCTCCGTCTTCCGCCCGGTTGAGGCGATAGTAGAGCGCGGCAAGCTCAATATGCGGGCGGAGCCAATCGGGCTCGGCTTTGAGGACGATCTCGAAATTCTTCACTGCCGCTTCGATCTCCCCTTGCGAACGCTGCACTCGTGCAAGCTCATAGCGGGCGAGCGGCGATGACGGCTGCAGGGCCAGCGCACGCTCGGCGTGTTTCCTTGCACCCTCGACGTCGCGTTCCAGATTCTCGACGGCGGCGAGTGTTACGTGTGCGTCGAAGTCGTCGGGATTCTCGGCCAGCGCCTTTTCGAGATCGGCTTTGGCGCCCGCGAAGTCGCCGAGATACTGTTTGATCCGGCCGCTCAAGCTGTAGAGCCCTTTGAGCGCCGGATTCAGCTTCAATGCGGCTTCGGCGTACACGTGCGCCCGCTCGAATTCGCTCATGCGGAGGTAGACATCGGCCGCCAGCAGATTCGCCTCGGCGGTCTTGCCCTTCTCGGCCACCAACACGATGCGCTTGAGACCTTCGCCGAGCTGGCCGGCGTGAATCATCGCCGTGCCAAGGGTCCAGGAGATGTTGAGGTCGTCCGGATGCGCGGCTTCGAGCGGGGTCAAGATCGCGATTGCTTCCTTTTCATGTCCGGTTTGCGAATAACAATCGGCGAGCAGGATCGCGACACGAACGTCGTCCGGCCGGGCCGTCCGGAGCGGCTCAAAGCGCGCCGCGGCTCGCACGAAATCGCCTTTCTTGTAGTACGCGAGTCCGAGATTGAGCTGCAGCCCGGGATTGCCGGGGAGCTTGGCCATAGCGGCCTCATACTGTGCGATGGCTTCGTCGTAGCGGCCGGCGTGCGCCAGCGCGGCGCCCAGGTTCGCGCGCACTTCGGCGGCTTCCGGACGAAGGCGGATCACTTCCTGGTATTTTGCGATGGCGGTGGAATCGTCGCCGCGCTGCTGGGCGGCCACCGCGTCGCGGAAGAGCTGTTCGAGATTCGGCTCCTGTGCGGCGAGAACGGTGGACAGCAACGCCGCTAGCCAAACGAATCGCATCAACCTTCATGATAGCCGCGCTACGCTAATAGCAATGAGGGTTTTCGTTTTTCTGGGCGCCGGCCTGGCGTGTCTCATCGGCGCTGCCCAGCCACCTTCCGACGCATTCGAAGACTTGTCCAAACGGGCCGAAGCCGTCCTCGATACCGACCCCGCGCAAGCCGCGACGCTGTATCAGAAAGCGCTCGAGTTGCAGCCGTCGTGGCCGGAAGGATGGTTCTATCTGGGAGGCGCGCTATACCGATTGAATCGCTGCGCCGAGGGTGTAGGAGCATTCCAGAAAGGAATCGACCTGTCGCCGAAGAACGGCACCGCCTGGGGGTTTCTCGGTCTCTGTGAATACGAGCTGAGCCATTTCGACAAGGCGCTAACGGCGATCGCGAAGGGCGAGCAACTCGGTCTCGGCTTGAACACCGGCTTCGAGGCGGCCGTCCGCCAGCGCGCGGCCATGATTCTGATTCGCGCGTCGCAATTCGACCAGGCGATGTCGCAGTTACAGCCGCTCGCGAAATATCAGCAGAACCTGCCCCCGGTGATCGAAGCCGTGGGGTTGTGCGCGCTGGGCGTTTCGGAGGATCCGTCGAAACTGCCGGAAGCGCGGCGGAAGGTGGTCGACATGGCCGGCACGGCGATGTGGGCGGCGACCAGCCAGCGCCCCAAGGATGCCGAAGAGGGCTTTCGCCAGCTTCTTGCGGCGTACCGGAATGAACCGGGCGTTCACTACGCGCACGGGCTCTATCTGATGGACATCGACCAGCACGGCGCGCTCGAGGAGTTTCACAAGGAACTGCAAGTGAATCCGAATCACTGGCCCGGGCTGCTGGTGAGCGCGTTTCTCGAGACGCGGCAAGGGAATCCCGATCTCGCGCTGCAGTTATCGGAGCGCGCGCGGAAGCTGGCGCCGGCGGGCTATATGTGGTTGTGCGACGCGGAAATGGGTCGCGCATATCTGGCAAAGGATGAGCCCGAAAAAGCGGTTCCGCTCTTCGAAGATGCGGTCAAGCGGCAGCCGGACAATGCCCAGACTCACTACTATCTCGAGCAGGCGTACCGGCGGGCAGGCCGCAAAACGGACGCGCAGCGGGAGAGGGCCGAGTTCACGCGGCTCAAATCGCTGCAGGATCCGCTGAGCGTCCCGGGGCTGATGAACAACGGGAATCGCTAACCGCACTCCCGCTTGCTCGCGCGCGCGGCGCCGGTAACGGCTACTACGATAGTTGCCCTGTTTCCTTCCACCGCGCGATGCGACGGAAGTGATACTGGAAATACAGGATGTTGAAGAAGAATGTCATCACGCCGCTGAGGCGCAAGCCAATCGGCTCGACGTTGTTGTAGTAGCGCTGGATCGACGAGCGCATTCCGAATATCCCCACCAACAAGAAGATGAAGCTAAGAGGAGCCGCGATCGAACACGTCAACAGCAACGCCATATTTGTTTGGAGGTAAGCATAGAACGCATTGGCCACCAACTGGACATACTCTGGATTCTTCATTTCGGAAAAGTCGATGTGCAGCTCGTAAATGGTGTACCCGAAGGCTCCAAGGGTTGCGAGAGCCATCAGCAGATAGAGCGCGAACCATAGGCCCGCTTTGCTTCGCGGATCGATTTTCTTTACGAAACCGGCCTGCACGAAGAACCAAATGTACATCAGAATTCCGAAGGTCAGAGTGCCGAGCAGCAAGAGCACGAACCAGTGCATACTCGGCGGTACAGCGCCGCTCACGGGCTGTGGTGGACCACCGCCATAGGGCTGAGCGGCCATCGGAGCCGGGACGAATGCCGGCGGCGGCTGTTGATATGGCGGCTGTGCGGCATAGTCCGGCTGCGGCTGCGGAGAATACTGCGGCTGCGGAGGATAGATCGGCGGCGCCTGCTCGAATTGCGTCGGCGGATGTTGCACGGGCTGCTGCGGCGGGGGCTCGAACAGGATCGGCGGCTGCTGGACCGCAGCCGGCTCGATCACCGGGGCTGGGGCTCTGACAGGTTCGGGAGCGGGAGGGGCCGCTTTTGACACGATCTCCGAAACGGGCTTCCACTCGGGCATCCCCTCGGCCCAAGCGTGATCGGTGGGCTCGATCTGACTTTGCGCCAACATGTTCTCGATGTCGGCCAATGCATACGGCCCGTACTGCTGGCCGGACCTGCTGATGTAGTAGTTCATTCGTTTTGGTCTCCGGGCAGGATACCAATCTTACCGCAACCGCAGGCCAATTTTACAGTGCGTTAGTTCGCCGCCGCGCCCGGCTTCTTGAGCCACTCGTCGATCCACGTTAGAAACGTGTTGTACCAAAGCACCGAATTCTGCGGTTTCAAAATCCAGTGGCCTTCGTCGGGAAAGATCAGCAGCTTCGACGGGATCTTTTGCATTTGCAGAGCCGTGAAAAGCTCAAGCCCCTGCGTGTACGGCACGCGAAAATCGAGCTCGCCGTGAATCACGAGCGTCGGGGTTTTGAACTCCTTCGCGTATGTCGAGGGCGACCATTTTGCATAGAGCTCGGGATCATCCCACGGCATGCCGTGAAATTCCCAGGTGGAGAACCACAACTCTTCGGTCGCACCCGATTCGCTGGTCAGATCGTACACTCCGGCGTGCGAGATCAGCGCCTTGAATCGCTGTGTGTGGCCGAGCAGCCAATCGACCATGTACCCGCCGTACGAGCCACCCGCCGCCGCCATACGATCCGGATCGGCATACGGCTGTGCCGCGACGTAATCGGCAACCGCCATGATGTCGTCGTAAGCGCGGCCGCCCCAGTCCTGGTTGATCTCGTCGGTGAATTTCTGTCCGTAGCCAGTGGAGCCACGGGGATTCGGCATGACTACGACGTAACCCGCCGATGCGAACACCTCGGCGTTCCAGCGGTAGGTCCAGCTTTCGCCCCACGCGCCTTGCGGGCCGCCGTGGATCAGGAAGAGCACGGGATATTTGCGATTCGCGCGAAAGCCCGGAGGCTTGATCATGAAACTCGTCACGCGGGCCTTGTCGGCATTGTTCGATTCGACCGAGAACTCTTCGAGCGCCGGGAGCGTGTAATTGGCGAGCAGAGCGTCGTTGACATGCGTGAGCTGGACCGGGCTTCCGCCCGCCGACGTAACGCGGAACAACTCGGTGGGACGCGAGCCGCTCTGGCCGCTATAGATCATCACCTTTCCGTCGGGACTGAGCTGCATGTCGTCCAAGGTCATATCGTCGTTGATGAGAGCGCGGGTGCCTCCGCCGGCGACGGGAATCATGTGAATTCCCTGACGACCGTGGTCCTCTGTTGTGAACAGCAAACGAGTGGAATCGGGCGACCAGGAGTAGCTTTCGACCCAGCGGTCGAGGGTGTCGGTGAGCGACGTGGAGGTCCCCGCCGTGCGATCGTAAACCATCAGCCGCCACTTATCGCTCTCGTAGCCCGGCCGCACCTGGCTCCGATACGCGACATATTTGCCGTCTGGCGAGTACAGGGGACCTTCGTCCGCGGCGGGATTCGGAGTGATGCGTTTGGGCTCGCCGCCGATGATCGGCACGGTGTAGAGATCGCTATTGGTGCTGGTGGCGAGGACCGGGTCGAGGTTGATGGTGTAGCAAACCTCCTTGGAATCCGGCGAAATGTCGTAGCCGTCGGGACCGCCGAGAGAAAATGGCGGCACATCGCGATCGCCCGGCGTCAGGTCCTTCACGGGACCGCCGTCGGAATCGACCACCATGACGTGCGACCGCTGATCGGTCTGCCATTCGGTCCAATGGCGATACAAAAGCGTCGTGTAGCTGCGAGCCTTGACCTTGCTGTTCTTCACGGCATCCAGGCGCTGCTTGTTACAGGCATCGTCGGCGCCGCAGGACGGGAAAACGCTGCTAGTGAACACCAGCTTCTTGCCGTCGCGTGAGAAGAGCACACCACCGGCTTCGGTGGAAAGCGAGGTGATCTGTTTGGGCTGGCTGCCGTCGGCGTTCATGGTCCAGACCTGCGACGATCCGGCGCGATTCGAGATGAAGGCGATGCGCCTGGAGTCCGGCGACCAGCGTGGCCGCTCATTTTGCGAGCCGTCGTGTGTGATCTGCTGGGCCGCGCCGCCTGAGGCGGCGATCACCCAGATCTGCTTCGGCTTGGTATTCTGATCGATGTTCACGGTCTGTACGGTGAACGCGACGAGCTTGCCGTCGGGAGAGAGCTGCGGCTCGCTGATGCGTGAGATTTTAAGCAGCGCCGTCACATCGAACGGCTGATTCTGGGCGTAGAGTCCGGACGCAAGAATACATGCGATAAAGGTGGCTCGCATATCTCAAGCCTACCACCCGCCACATTTGGCTCTCAGGCGCCCGTTTTTGTAATTTTCGCACCCGTCAGTTTACGTTTCTTGACAGTTCCCCTGTAACCGATCCTGAAGCCCGTATCGCCATGTAACTTAATGAAGTTCTGGGGATTACTCGTATTTTCAATCGTTCTTGTCCGGGCCCAAGATCCGGCACAACAGCGCAAGAACACCGACGGTGAGGTCCAATCGACCGATCCGGCCGCCAAGCAACTGAAAATGAAGACCGCAGCTGGGGACGTCTACACCGTCACAACCGACGACAAGACGAATTTCTTGCGGGTTGGGTCCGATCTCGATCTGAAGAAGGCAACAAAGATCGGCTTATCGGATGTTGCGGTGGGCGACCGCATTCGCGCCCGGGGCGTGGTCGCAGATGCGACTAAAACGATTACCGCTTCGACCATCGTCGATCTGACCAAGGCCGCGATCGCGCAGAAACAGCAGCGCGACCGCGAGGAATGGATCAAACGTGGTGTGGCCGGAACTGTCGCCTCGATCGACAAGGACAAGCACGAGATCAGTCTCAAGATGGACACGATACCGCCCAAGACGGTGGTGGTTGACGTGTCGGGCAGGGTGGACTACCGCCGCTACGCTCCCGATTCCGTGAAGTTCAGTGATGCGAAGGAGAGCTCGTTCGCGGATTTGAACGTTGGAGATCGTTTGCGTGCGCTGGCCGACAAAAATGAGGACGGAACCCGCTACAAAGCTGAAGAGATTGTCTCAGGATCGTTTCTGACGCTGCCGGTTCAGGTGATTTCGATCGACACGGAAACCAATACCATCAAGGCCACGAATCTTTCCGCGCCGAAGGACAAGACGCCGCTGCTGATTCACGTGAATGCCGATACCGTGGTGCGGCGTATGCCGGAACAGGCGGCGCAGTTCATGGCACGGCGGCTCAACGCGACGGTCAGCGCAGGTGGTGGTCAAGAAACTCCTGGCGGACGCGGGCCGGGAAATCCGGGCGCAGGCGGACCTGGTGGACGTGGTCCGGGTGGACCCGGCGGTCCCGGGGCGCCTGGCGGCGGCGGACTCGGCGCGAACATGACCCAGATGGGCGGCGGCAATCGGGGCGGCGGAGACTTGCAGCAACTGCTTGAACGACTTCCTCAGATTCCGATCGCCGAGTTGAAAGCCGGCGACGCACTCATCATCTCAAGCACCAATGGCGCCGATCGCCAGCATCTTTCGGCGATCAGTATTGTGGCCGGCGTTGAGCCAGTCCTCGCCTCGGCGCCGCGGCAACAGGGCGCCATCAACCTGGGCGCCTGGAACTTCGATATCGGAGTTCCCGCGCAGTAGAAACGTATCGGAAGAAGATTATCAAATGCTCAAAAAACTCGCTCTTTGTGTGATCCTGTGCGGTGTGTCGATTTCCGCCTTTGCCCAGTCGTCGCTGGGAATCCTGAAAGGGACGGTGGCCGACGAATCCGGAGCGGTCATACCGGGCGCGAAAGTGACGGCGGCGGGTCCAGGCGGCATCGTCAAGTCCGTCGAGACCCAGACCGACGGCTCGTTTACGCTGACCGGTCTCGCGGTTGGCTCGTGGACCGTGCAAGCGACTTCGCCGGGCCTTTCGCAGCAGCAGCCCGCGAAGATCGACATCACGGGTGGAACCCAGACTTTGAACCTCGTGCTGCGTGTGGCGCTCGAGAAGCAGGAAGTCACGGTTTCCGAGCAGAGCAACAACATGATCTCGACGGATCCATCGAATAACGCCGGAGCGCTCATCCTCAAAGGCGAAGATCTCGACGCGTTATCGGATGACCCGGACGATCTGCAACAAGATCTCGAGGCTCTCGCCGGGCCCGCAGCCGGTCCGAACGGCGGACAGATTTACATCGACGGTTTCACCGGCGGGCGACTGCCTCCGAAAGAAGCGATCCGCGAAATCCGAATCAACAGCAATCCGTTTTCGTCCGAATACGATCGCCTGGGATTCGGCCGCATCGAGATTCTCACCAAGCCCGGCTCCGACAAATTCCACGGCTCGGCGAATTTCAATATCAGCGACGGCCTGTTTAACGCGCGCAACCCGTTCCTGCTGGGAACTCCCGGGGTGCCGTTCGAGATGCCGGGCTTCCAGACGCGGAATTACGGCGGTAATCTGAGCGGACCGCTCGGCAAGAAGGCGAGCTTCTTCTTCGACGTCGAGCGCCGCGAAATCGACGATGCGGCGGTGGTGACCGCGCAGATCGTCGATCCGGCCACCTTCCTCGAAGAGCCCTTCTCACCGGCAGCTGTCGGATCGCAGCGCCGCACCAGCATGAGTCCGCGCCTCGATTACGCGCTGACGCCCAACAATACGCTGATGGCGCGCTACACATACACCGAGAACGATCTGGTCAACACCGGCACCGGCAACTTCAATCTTCCCGAGCGCGGTTATCCGCGCAGCACGGTGCAGCAGACGGGACAGCTCACCGAAACCGCGGTGATCAATTCGAAATGGATCAATGAGACGCGCCTGCAGATCATGAACGACATGGTCAACCAGAACGGAAACCTGTTGCCTGTGATCAGCGTGTCCGGCGCATTCACCGCCGGCGGTTCCGGCGTCGGCGTCTCGTCGAACTGGCAGCGGCATTACGAGATTCAGAACTACACTTCAACGACGAGGGGTACGCACTCCATCAAGTTCGGCGTTCGCGTGCGCAGCATCGAAGAGAGCGACATTTCGCAATCCAATTTCGGCGGCACGTGGATGTTCGCGGGCGCGACCGATCCGGCGACCGGCATCGCTCTTACGTCGCTCGATATCTATCGCAACACGCTGCTCGCGCTGGCGGGTAAGCCGCTGCCCAACGGCGAAACGCTTTTCGGGCCCTCTCAATTCACGCTCAATACGGGCAACCCGCTGGCGAGCGTGAATCAGACGGACATCGGATTCTTCTACCAGGACGATTGGCGGATCAAGCCGAATTTCACGTTGAGCCTCGGCGGGCGCTATGAAACCCAGACCAACATTCACGATTACAGAGATTTCGCTCCACGAGTTGGTTTCGCATGGGCGCCGGGCAGCAAGACCACGGGCAGCCTGTTCTCGCGTCCCAAGCTGGTCTTCCGCGGAGGCTTCGGCGTTTTCTATGACCGTATCAGTGAAAGCTACACGCTGCAGGAAATCCGTTTCCTGCAAGGCGGTCAGGAGAGCCTGCGCACCACCGATCCGGCGCTACTCGCGCTGTACCCGACGATTCCGGCAGTCAGCGCGCTGGCAGCCTCCAACTCGACGATCAAATATCAAATCGACAAGAACATTCACGCTCCCTATGTGGCCCAAGGCGCGTTCGGAGTGGAGCGGCAATTGCCCAGAAACACCAGTCTCGCCGTCACATACACGACCACGCGGGGCGTTCACGAGCTTGTGGAACGCGATATCAATGCGCCGTTCCCGGGGACGTACGTTCCCGGCCAGCCAAGAACCGGCATCCGGCCGTACGGCATCAATGGCGACATTTACAACTGGGAATCGACTGGCGTCTTAAATCAGAACCAGCTTATCGTCAACGTCAACGCTCGAGTCAATTCCAAGATCAGTCTGAATGGCGGATACTTCTTCAGCCACGCCAACAGCGACACGGGCGGGGGGCTGCCAGCGAACGACTACAATCTCGCCGCCGAATACAGCCGCGCGAATTACGACGTTCATCATCGCGGGGTTCTCGCGGGATCGATCGCGACCAAGTGGGACATTCGTCTGAGCCCGTTCATCATCTTGAACACGGGCGCGCCGTTCGACATCGTCAGCCCGGTAATTGCCGGCAATAACAGCTACACGCTGCGTCCGGCCTTCGCGCCGTCAGGCACCCCGGGAGCGGTAGAGTTCCAGGGCCACCTGCTCGATCCATTTCCCTACCTTCCGGACGGCTCGCTGAAGCCCGGCGAAACGATCATCCCGCGAAACTTCGGCAACAGTCCCGGTTCAGTCACGGTGAACATGCGGCTAAGCAAGACGTGGGGCTTTGGACCGGAGCGTAATGCAGCGGCATCGAACCAGGGCGGCCCAGGTGGTGGCGGCGATCACGGACCGCGTGGCGGCGGCGGTGGCGGCCCCCGTGGCGGCGGTGGCGGCGGACCACGCGGCATGGGTGGAATGGGCGGTATGGGCGGCGGAATGTTCGGTGGTGGCGGCGGAGCAACCAGCCGGCGTTACAACCTGACGTTGTCGGTAAATGCGCGTAATTTGCTCAACCACACCAACTACGGTCCGATCAACGGATTCATGAGCTCGCCGACGTTCGGCACATCGACGACGCTGGCCGGTGGTTTCGGCGCCGAAGCGTCGCCGCTGAACAACCGGCGTCTCGACTTCCAGCTCCGGTTCTCGTTCTAGCGAAAGATCCGGTCAACCGGGATTTTCAGCCGTAACGGCGCGGGCAGTTCGATCACATCGCCGGCACCGCACACTTTTCGGGCAGCGGCCGTCACCACGATGATCTCGCGGCGCTCGGGCTTCACCAGCCACACACTGGATGCGCCATGCGTGATGTGCGCAACAGCGTCTTCTTCCATCTTGCGATCGCGATTTGAGCGGCTCTTGACCTGCACCACGAGTTCGGGTGAGCCGATCAGGTAGCTATCATCGGGGATCGCATCGAAGGTCTTGCGCCGGACTACGCCAACATCCGCCGCGCGAGCATCAAAGCCCTCAGAGAGTCCGTAGGGCATCTCGATTTCGACCAGCCAACGTTTTCCGTCGAGCGCGGCGAGAATCAGGTCGCGAATGACCATCTGCAGCCGGAAATGTATCTTCTTAGGACGACCCACCTTGACAAGCTCCCCGAAATGTAGCTCATAAGTGAAATTGCCGACCGGTTCCGGCAAGGCAAAGAACTGCTTAGCAGTCATCAACGGGAGTGCCTGCAAGCTCGACATATACTCTTTACCCCATACTAACTCCATCCATCCTTGCTAAACTGGTCCAAACCATGGCCATCAGTAAAGATCTGCTGGAGATTCTGGTCTGCCCGCTGTGCAAGGCCAAGGTCGAGATGAAGCCCGACCAGAGCGGACTCAAGTGCGTCCAATGCAAGCGGGTTTATCCCATCCGCGACGACATTCCCGTTATGCTGATTGATGAGGCGAAAATAGAAGAGTAGCTTCCTCAAGAATGGAAACAGTCCTAGAGCGCCTGCGGTCTGGGGCGCGGATCGCCGTGATACGTCTGCGCTCGCTGGGCGACTGCGTGCTGACCACTCCCGCGGTCCACCTTCTAAAGTCGGCCCGTCCGGACTTGAGTATCGCGGTGGTGGTGGAGGACGCCTTCGCTCCCATTTTCGAAGGCAATCCTGACATCGAACGAATTCTAGCGCCGAGCACGTCCGCGATCGCGCGCTGGCGTCCGGAGCTCGTGCTGAATCTCCATGGGGGAACGCGTAGCGCGCAGTTGACGGTGGCCGCGCGAGCACGGCTGCGCGCCGGTTTTGGTCATTTTCGATTCAGCGCCATCTACAATATCCGAATTCCCCGCGCGCAGGAGATCCTGGGAGTCGAACGCAAAGTGCACACGGCAGAACATGTCGCGAGTGCGATGTTTTATCTGGGCGTCCCGAGCGGCGACATACCGCGCGCCCGTCTTTTTTGCACCGCAATGCCGCCGCAGGCAAGGCCGTACGCCGTTCTCCACGCCAAAGCTTCGGCGCCCGACAAAACCTGGCCCGCGGAAAACTTTCGCGAGGTAACGGCGGGCCTCAGTCCCGATCTGGAGCCGGTCTTCATCTCAGGGCCAGGCGAATCTCTCGATGAATTCGCCGAGTTTCGGCGCGTGACCGGCGCACCGCTGAGCGAAATCAAATCGCTGCTATCGGGCGCGTCTCTGTTCATCGGGAACGATAGCGGGCCGGCCCATATGGCCGCGGCATTCGGTGTGCCCTCGGTGGTGCTCTTCGGCCCGTCGGACCGTGAAATCTGGGCGCCCTGGAAGACCGAGGCTGCCGTTTTCAAATCGCCGGACATGCGAGACATCGCGGTTTCCGATGTAATCGAGGCAGCGCGGCTACACACCACGGAGCGGAGCACCTCGCGATGAAGGAACTCGGCCGGCTCCTTCGATTCGTCCGTCCCTATCTGCCGCCGCTGCTCGGCTCGGTGGTACTGATGGCGATGGTCGGGGCGATGCAAGGGTTGATGGCGTTGCTGATCGGCCCGGTTTTCGATCGCGTGCTCAATCCCGCCTCGGCAAACGCACCAGTCCCGCTGGTGACGCTTCCGATTTTCAACCATACGATTTACCTCCACCAACTGCTCCCTTCATCGATTCATAACGTGTGGGTGATGGTGGCAGTCGCGATTCTCGGCGCATTCCTGATCAAGGGCGTGTGCGACTATTTCGGCAACTACCTGATCAATTACGTCGGGCTCTCGGCGGTGACTGACCTTCGCCAAGCCGTCTTCGACCGCGTGATTTACCAGGACGCGCAGTTCTTTGAATCGACGTCCACGGGCCGCCTGATGTCGTCGATCATGAACGATATCGAAAAGATTCAAGTTGCGACTTCGCACATTCTCGCGGACTGGCTGCGGCAATCGTTCACGGTGTTCTGCCTGCTCGCAGTGGTGCTGCAAAAAGACTGGCGCCTGGCGGTCGCGAGCTTATCCGTGCTGCCGTTTGTGCTGGTTCCGACGGTGCGGCTCGGCAAACGAATCCGCAAATCGACGCGTCGTGCTCAGGACGACGCGGCCGAGGTGAATCAGATCCTGCAGGAAACCATCAGCGGACACCAGGTGGTGAAGTCGTTCGGAACGGAAGAGGTGGAATCGAACCGCTTCCGCGAGGCGGCGCGCCGATTGAAGCTGAGCAATTTGAAATACGTTGCGCAGCAGGCCATCGCCTCGCCGCTGATAGAGTTTTTCGGCGCGATCACGATTGTCGCGCTGCTGACCTATGCGCGCCAGCAGATCCGCATGCACACCTTGACCG
>Ga0070735_10003307_pt1 | contig 14187 bp, 7 predicted proteins | sample Coa_R1_FD_66443 | JGI IMG/M metagenome (GOLD analysis project Ga0070735, IMG submission 66443) | Surface soil microbial communities from Centralia Pennsylvania, which are recovering from an underground coalmine fire - Coalmine... | ecosystem: Environmental > Terrestrial > Soil > Unclassified ...
TCCGTGTAGATTCGCGCGGTCGTCGCGTTGTAGTTCCCGGTTCCAATGTGGACATAACTGCGCGGAACGCCGTCGGGATCGCGGCGCACCAAAAGCGAAAGTTTGCAATGCGTCTTCAATCCTACGAGCCCGTGGAATACCTGTACCCCCGCATCTTCCAGATCGCGCGCCCAGCGAATGTTATGCGCTTCATCAAAGCGCGCCTTCAACTCCACCACAGCCGTTACTTCTTTGCGCTGCGCCGCTTCGATAAGCGAAGGGACAATCAGCGAGTGTTCATTGGTCCGGTAAAGCGTCTGCTTGATGGAAAGAACATTGTCATCTTCTGCGGCCGATTCGATGAACGCCACAACGGCATCGTAAGAATCGTAGGGATGGTGGAGTAATACGTCATGTCGGCGTAGTTCTTCGAACAGGTTCTGCGATTTCGCAGTGAGCCGCAACTCTCGCGGCGTGAAGGGGCGATCTTTCAGATCCGGCCGCTGCGTCTGCTCATAAATATTGAACAGCCGCGACAAATTCACCGGACCGTTGACAGAAAAGACCTGCCAGGGATCGAGCTCGAACACGGTGCGCAGCCGGTCGATAATCTCCGGGTCGGCGTCGGCTTCAATCTCCATCCGCACGACATCGCCCTTGCGGCGGTTGTGCAGTTCGGTGCGGACGGATTCGAGCAGGCTGCGCGCTTCTTCTTCCTGCAGATACAGATTGCTGTTTCGCGTGACGCGAAATGGGGCTGCTGCGATGATGTCGTAGCCGTGGTACATCTTCTGCGCGTGGTGCGCGACCAGATCGGCCAGAAAAATGAAATCTGTAGTTCCTTCGGAGGGTAATCGAATCAGTCGCGGCAAGGCCCGCGGAACCGAAACTACGCCGGTGTAGGTAAGCGCCGATCGCCGCCTGCGCCGCAATAGCAGGCCCAGGCAGAGCGCTTTGTTGATCACCCGGGGAAAAGGATGTGCGGGATCGACCGTCACCGGCGTCAGGAGCGGATCGAGTTCTCTGGCGCAATACTCCTCCGCAAACCGCCGCGCCTCGGCATCGAGTTCGTGCAAGCTGAGCACGCGGATTCCTTTTTCCGCCATCTCCGGCCGCAGATTGTTCCAGCATTCGTACTGCTGATCCACAAAATCGTGCGTGAGTTTCGCCAGCGCGTCGCGCCTTGCGGTTAGCGTCAATCCATCCGGACCGGCCTCGTTATAACCGTCTTCAATCTGCTGCATCATCGCCGCCACCCGGATTTCAAAAAACTCATCCAGGTTGCTGGCCGAGATGGATAAAAACTTCAGCCTTTCCAGTAGTGGATTGCCCGCGTCCTCGGCCTCTTCCAGCACACGTTCATTGAACGCAAGCCAGGAGACGTCGCGGTTGATGTAGTACTGAGAATTGTCGAGTGCGAGGCGAACCATGGGCTGACAATATTACTGAATCGTTCGACGTTATCTTCTTGGTTTACGGGGAGTCGCTTTCGGACGACCGGAAAAAGTGAGCTCAGTGTCAGTATAAAACAACCCCGCTGATCCCTGAAAGGTTAGCCAACCCGTCACGCTTCAACTCTAGCCCAAAAAATCCGGCGCATCTCGGATTTGAGTTCACCGAGTGCGCCGGAAGTATGAACAGGCCAATGCTTACGGTATGTAGTATCGGAAGGAGCTGAATACCATTCCATCCAGGCCATGCGGTGCAGTGCCGATGCCGGGTGTGAAGCCGACACCCGACCACGCATAACGGTCCGCATACGAATACTGCAGGCCCCACTGAAGGCGCCCTTTGGGACCGGTATAAATGCGGTGCCAGAAACCGACAGTGGCCTCTTGCACCACGCGCGAATCGGCGGTGCACTTGGATAATCCGCCGGGGAAGAATCCCCCTCCAAGACTCGGCGCTGTCTCGGTATAGCAGCCGGAATTGTTAAAGGCGGGCGATCCATATCCGATCGCGCTGAAGTTGTTCAGTGGATCGACTCCCGCCGCCCTGCCAGCATATTCCGCGCCAGCATTGAAGTAGACGTCGAGTTTCGGACCGTGCCACTCCAGGGTTCCGAGCCCCTGCCACGAGCGGACGAGATCAAGCGTTCCGTCGGCGTGAACCGCGGAATCTGGAAGACCGGCAGTTCCGTAGCGCCCGATGCCTCGGCCCGTCAACCCGTGCAAGCCAAAGTCGAGCCGCTTGTGATCGAACGACCATCGCGCATTGGCGCCAATACCACCGCCATTGGTTGAGGCGTTGTAAGCGCCAAGAGCGTTGGTTCCGGCGGTTGTGCTGCCGCCGCAGAGCGTGGTTGAACTCGCCACTTCTCCGCAAGGATAGACACGATCCCGGAAGCGGCTATAGATGCCATAAAGTTCATAGTGGCCAAAACCAGGCTCGGCCACCGCTTTCACAATCAGATCGGGCGAAGGATTGAAAGCATAGCTGGCCGCCAGAGAACAGGTCGTCACCGGGTTCCCACTACTATTTAGCGCAGTGGTGCAATTGGTGACCGCGCCGTTGTAGAGACCGCCGCCCGCGCCCGCTTCACCCACGATAAAGTTGCTTCCGTTTCCGTGACTTGTGACCGTGGCCTGTGCGTTTTCGATGGATGCCGCCAGCCAGAATTTGTTGCCAAAGTTTTGCGCGATACGCAAACCATATTGCCGTGCCCAACTAAAACCGACGGTATATTGAGGGTCAATCGTCATGGGCAAAGCCTCGGTGCGGTTATCTACACCGTGCTTGGTTTCCGTAACCAGACTCCACATCTGCCCGCCGGTGATAGAGAAGCCGCTATCCAAAGCAGCCTGTCCCCAAGCTTGGCGTTGCCGTAACGAGTAGCTATTGCTCTCGTTATTGTTGGAGGTCACCGCGGCTGAGAGAAAGTCAGCCTCGTAGTAGCCGCTGAGTTTTGCATCGGCCAGCTTGCCCTCGGCGAGCATTGAAATTCGGGACTGGCGGCCAGATCCGAAGAACTCTGAGATGCTGCTCTGCGCGGCTCCCGGCATAGTCAGCGAGTTGAAGGGGGTGTTGATGTCGGAACCCAGGGCTCTCGACCGTCGCACAGTTTCTGCCGCCAGGAAGCCGCCGGGAGTAATAGTGATTCCCTTGTAGTGAATCGCTACCGGATTTTCGATTGTGGACGCCACATTCTTCTGCGTTTCCTGGAGTGACAGCGCCGTATTCGTCACATTCGTCTTCAGGTCCTTTACGTCCGACTTCAGCTCCGTGACGGATGCTTGCTGTTGGCTGGCCTGCGCTTGTGCCGCATCGGCTTTGCTTGCGGCGTCGCTGGCGGCAGCCTGAGCCTGCGACACAGCCTGATCCTTGTGTTGCAATTCGTCCCGCAGTTCCTGAATCTCCTGCTGCTGACGCGCAAGGGCCGCTTGTTGCGATGCGAGTGCATCCTTCAATGCCTGCACATCAGCTGCGGTTATTGTTGCCTTCGCTTTTTTCGGCTTAGGGTCCGGACTGTTTTGCGCCAAGACGCTCGCGGCCAGAAACACTACCGCACAGGATTTCCAAAGGGAATTCATTCATCTCTCCTTTTAAAAAGTTCGTAACCTGGGACTGAAAATTTGCGCGGAAACTAGCGCACCAGCTTGATTGCTTCCTTCTCTTTCTGCACCACGCCCTCCGGCAGAGGAGCGTACGAAAGCGCGGCTGTCATTTTTTGCCCGTCCGTAACCATCCAGTTCAGGAAATCAGCGAGGATCTTTCCCTTGGCTGAATCTTTGGATTGCTCAGGAATCAGCAACCACGTGAAACTGGAAATCGGGTACGCTTCCTTGCCCGGCGGGTCAGTAATCGAAACCCGAAAGTCTGCGGGCATTTTGGGGGCAGAAGCCGCAGCCGCCGTCACGCTCTCCAGAGAAGCTTTTACAAAGTTCCCTGCCGCGTTTCTGACTGAACCGTAGGCAATGTTGTTCTGCACAGCGTAAATAAGTTCTACGTAGCCGATCGCTCCCTGCAATTGCCTTATCGATCCGGCTACGCCTTCGTTCCCTTTTCCTCCCAAGCCTATCGGCCATTTCACTGAAGTTCCCTTGCCCACCTGGCTTTGCCATTCCGGGCTGACTTTGGAGAGGTAATCGGTCCAAATGTAGGTTGTGCCGCTGCCATCGGAGCGGTGGACGACGATAATGTCGCGATCGGGAAGATTCACACCCGGGTTGACGCCGGTAATCGCCTTGTCGTTCCACTTGGTGATTTTCCCGAGGAAGATTCCGGCCAGCGCTTCCGGCGTGAATTTCAACTCCCCGCTGACGCCGGGAACGTTATAGGCGGGAACATCGGCGCCCAACACCGTGGGCATGTGCAGAATCTTGATTTTGGCTTCCTTCAGCATCTCATCGGTCATGGGCCCGTCGCTGGCTCCGAAATCGACCGTGCCATTGATCACCTGACGGATTCCGCCGCCGCTGCCAATCGACTGATAGTTGATCTGAATCTCCGGATGCAGCTTGTGATATTCGCTGAACCACTTGGAATACATGGGATAAGGGAAGGTCGCTCCTGCGCCATTGAGCGTGGTCTGTGCGATTGCAGGCAAAGCGAGAAGCGCGCACAAGAGAAACAAAGTGGCTCTTCGCATCGAGTTAATAATTTCCTCCTGGCTAAAGATACGATCGGTAAAGATACGAATGGATATCCCCGTTCTATCGGCGTTGTGTTACAGGACAGTTACAAACCAGTGAATTTCTGATGAATGGGAGCGGGGCAGGGCAGCCTAGATTGAGGCCTACTTTACTGCGCTGATTTACTGCGCTGATTTAGTGCGCCGACTGAAGGCGGGCTATTTCCCTGGGGAAAAGCGTGTTGCCGGGAAACTCAGAGCGCAACGCGGATAGCAGATCGAGTGCGCGCTGTTTATTCTTGTCGCGCACGTAGGCGATGGCGAGCAGTATGCGGGCGAAAGGGGCGAGATAATGGCCGTGTTGAGCCGTCATCTGCAGATCCGAGATCCCTCCCTCCTTGTCCCCCGGCAGGCCGCCCATTTTCATCAACCAACGCACTGGCGCGGACATGCTGCCGATGATGTATTTGCTGAAGCCGGTTGCCACCTGCGCGTCATAACAGTTCGAACAAACCGCCAGCAGTTGTTGCGCCCAGGTGGAAGCCTCCTTCGTGTAATGCAGGGAAGCCAGATTTTTCTTTTCAATCAGAGCCGCATAATCCGCCTGCAGACCAGAGCCTAGAGTCAGCGCAAATAGAGCATCCTGATCTTTGCTGTTCTTGTTCAGCCGAGCGTGGGCCAGTTGATCCGAGCGATCGATTGCCTCCTCAAAGTGGCTGTGTACTGCGGGGTCCGGACTTACCTTGGAGCGCGCCGCAAATGAAGAGTCATTTTCGTAAAATTGGCCCTCAAGAACTCCCAGCCGATTAAACTCCGAAAAAAGACATCCAGCCGCCTCGCTGACCGGCCCTACAGGATCATCCGGATGCTGCTCCTCCCAAACGGAGAAGTCCCGTTGCGCCCCGGCAAAATCCAGGTTATAGAGGCCGAGATATCCACGGTCCAAAGCAGTTAAAGAAACGGCGTCCGGAGTGGCCGACGCCCGCGCCGGCGCGCAAAGCAAACCGCACGACAAGGCTGCTACCATACAAAGTGCCGGAATGAATCGAACGCTCTTCACTGCTTCCATATTAACTTCGCCGCTTATCGCGTCGGGATGACCCATTATGGCGAGTCCTCGCCGAATTGCAAGATTACTTTTTATGTATCTCTTTGTTTCGATGCCATTCCTGCACGATGTGGCCAGCTTATCCGTAACATTTGGCCAATATTAACTGATTGATGACACGGACATGACACGCCGATGACAGATTCCCTCGTTCGCCACGCCCCGGGATGGCCCGGAATTCCTCCGCGCTGGACCTCAAGCGCCAAAAGCGGTGCCGGGACGGCATTGAACCAGCACAGCAAAGTCTGGTTCACAATCAGTCACGGAATTTTAAATGAAGTTTATTTCCCCCGTGTCGATCAGGCCTGCACTCGGGACATGGGTTTCCTCGTCACCAACGGACGCGATTTCTTTTCCGAAGAAAAACGCCACTGTACCTTCGATAACAGGCTAGTCGAGCCCGGCGTTCCCGCCTACGAACTTAGAAATACTGAAACCTCCGGTCGCTACCGGATTCGTAAAGAAATTCTCTCCGACCCCTACCGCAATGTGGTTTTGCAGAAAGTCCGTTTCGAACCACTGCAAGGGCAGCTTTCCGACTATCGCATGTACGGGTTGCTCTCCCCGCATCTGGCGAATTGCGGAGATCACAACACCGGCTGGGTGGGCGATTATAAAGGCGTTCCCATGTTTTTCGCCGAGCGCGACGATACCGCGCTTGCGCTGGGCTGCTCCGTAGGCTGGAAGAAGATGTCGGTCGGCTTCGTCGGCTACTCAGATGGCTGGCAGGATCTTTCCAGTCATTTTCAAATGCTGTGGGAGTACGATCGCGCCGAAAACGGCAATATTGCCTGCACCGGCGAAATCGATCTCATGGCAAACAATGGCGAATTCATCGTGGCCCTGGGTTTCGGCGGCATCGCCACCGAGGCTGGCCAACAAGTCCGCTCTAGTTTGCAGGAGGATCACGAAGAACGCCGCCAGAATTATGTTCTGCACTGGAAGGAATGGCAGGATACGCTCATCAAACTCGACGAACCGCAGCGCGAGACTGATCTCTATCGCACGTCCGCCTCCGTTCTGCGCACCCACGAGTCCAAGGATTTTCTCGGCGGTATCATCGCCAGCCTTTCCATTCCCTGGGGATTCAGCAAGGGCGATGAAGACCTCGGAGGTTACCACCTCGTCTGGCCACGCGATCTTGTCGAATCTGCAGGGGCGCTGGTGGCATCAGGAGCGGTTCGCGACGCGGTGCGGGTACTTCGATACCTCGAGGCGACGCAGGAAGCCGACGGCAACTGGGCGCAAAACCTCTGGCTCGATGGACGTCCCTACTGGGGCGGCATTCAGATGGATGAAACCGCCTTCCCCATCCTGCTCGTGGATTTGTTGCGCCGGGAAGCTCCGAGAGAATTGGGCAGGATGGAGCGCTGGTGGCCAATGGTGCGCAAAGCTGCGAGCTTTCTGGTGCGCAATGGTCCCGTAACGCAACAGGATCGATGGGAAGAGGATGGCGGCTATTCACCATTCACTCTGGCAGTAGAGGTTTCAGCACTGCTCGCGGCAGCAGATTTCGCCGACATTGAAGGCCAGAGCGATTCCGCCGCCACTCTTCGCGATGTAGCCGACGCCTGGAACGATAATATCGAGCGCTGGACCTACGCCACCGGAGGCGATCTTGCCCAACAACTAGACGTGGAAGGTTATTACGTCCGCATCGCGCCGCCAGTGACTGACGCTGCCGCGTCCCCCACCCAGGGTTTCGTGCCCATCAAGAATCGTCCACCGGGACACAACATGGAGCGAGCCTTCCGCATCATCAGCCCGGATTCACTGGCGTTGGTTCGCTTCGGTCTGCGCGCCCCCGATGATCCACGTATTCTGAATACGATCCGCGTTATCGATTCGCTCCTCCGCGTTCAACTTCCGCAAGGCAAAGGCTGGTATCGCTACAACGGCGATGGTTACGGGGAACACGAGGATGGTTCGCCTTTCGATGGCAGCGGCATTGGCCGCCCGTGGCCGCTGCTCTCCGGCGAGCGCGCACACTATGAACTGGCTGCCGGCAATAGAAAGGAAGCGGAATCGCTGCTCTCTATGATGGAGGGATCCACTTCCGACCACAACCGCTTGCTTCCCGAGCAGGTCTGGGACGCCGCGGATATCCCCGCCCTCGAACTATTTCGCGGAAAGCCTTCAGGCTCCGCTTGCCCCTTGGTGTGGGCGCATGCCGAGTACATCAAACTGCGCCGATCATTGCGTGACGGCAAAATATTCGACCAACCCACGCAGACGGTGCAACGCTATTTAGTTGAAAAGGCCGCACGCAAAACCAATGGCTGGAGGTTTAACAACAAGTGCCGTTCGATCCCGCGTAACCGCACTTTGCGGCTCATGCTTCCCCAATCTGCGCAGGTTCATTGGAGTATCGACGGTTGGAAGACCACGCAAGACACGCCCGCACGCGATACTGGGCTCGACATATATCGGCTCGATCTGCCGACCGCTTCGCTGCCGACGGGAAGCCAGGTAATCTTCACCTTCTACTGGCCGAGAGAAAATCGCTGGGAAGGCAAAGACTACACCGTCCGGATCGAATAAACCTTATCGAACCGGGCAATCGGCCCTCTACCAGACGCGGCACGAATTCACGGGCATCATCGGCTGGCCGGGTTTGCACCCGAATGCCTTGCCGAACTCCGGCATATTCTGCACAACCCCATCGACCCGGAATTTGCGCGGAGAGTGTGGATCGGTTTGCACTTGCAGACGAAGCTGCTGCGGGCGCGTTTCTCCACACCAGTCCTGGCCGAATCCGAGGAAGAACTGTTGCAGCGGCGTATAGCCATCCTGCTTCTGATTCAAGTCGATGTTCTTCCGCTTTGCGTCGGCCAGAAAAGCAATGTAGGCCAGTCGAAGTCCGCCATTATCGGCCGTGTTCTCGCCCAGCGTCAGCTTGCCGTTGATCTTCACATCATCCACTGCGGTGAAGTTGTCGTATTCCTTTACTTCGCAATCCGTTTTCTGTTCAAAGCGCTTCGTGTCCTCGGCCGTCCACCAATCGTCAAGATTGCCGTTGGCATCGAACTGCCGCCCTTGATCGTCAAAGCCATGCGTCAGTTCGTGACCCACAATAGCGCCACCATGCCCATAGTTCTCGGCATCGGTGGCGTTTTTGTCATAAAACGGCGGCTGTAGAATGCCCGCAGGAAAATTAATATCATTCATGGTCGCGCTGTAGTAGGCATTGATCGTAGGCGGTGACATGCCCCACTCGCCACGATCCACCGGCTTGCCAATCTTGTTCAGCTCCCGCCGATTTTCAAACTCCGCCGCCCGATCGGCATTGCCTAAGGCATCTCCACGAATGACTTCGAGCTTCGAATAATCGCGCCAATGGTCGGGATATCCGATCTTGTCCGCGACCGCATGCAGCTTCTGTTCAGCACGAGCCTTAGTCGCAGCCGTCATCCAATCGAGATGCTCCAGGTCTTCGTCCATCGCGGCTTCGATGTCATGCACCATCTGCACCGTGGCCTGTTTGCTCGAAGGCGGAAACTCCTGCGCCACATATACCTGCCCCAGCGCTTCGCCCAGCGCCTGATCCGTGGCTTCCACGCACCGCTTCCAGCGCGGGCGTTGCTCGGGCTGTCCGGCAAGCTTATGGCGGTTGAAATCGAATTCTTCGTCATCCAGCGCCTTGGGAAGCGCTGTGCTATCGGTCGAGTTCACGAGTTGCCATCGCAAATAAGCCTTGATGGTATCGAGATCGGTCGAGGCGATTAACGAATTCAAGCCTTTGAAGAAATCCGGCACAGTTACGTTCAGATCGGTGATCGGCGTGATTTTGATGTCGGTCAGAAAGCGATTCCAGGCAAATTCGGGCGTGATCGTTTCCAACTGCGACAGCGGCATCATGTGATAAATGTTTTTCGGATCTCGCCGTGAGGTGATGTCGAGGGAAACCTTGGCCAGCGCGGTTTCCAGGTCCATGATCTTTTTCGCATCGGATGCAGCCTGCGTCTCCGGCTCACCCATCAGCTTGAGCATGTTCGTGATGTGCTGCACATACTCGGAGCGGGTTTTTTCGGCCACGTCTCCCTTGCGGAAATAATAATCTCGCTCCGGCAGGCCCAAACCTCCCTGATCGGCGATGGCGATTTGCTTCGTCGCATCCTTGAAATCCTGTTGTTCGCCGAATCCGAAAAACGCATTCACATTGATCATCTGGAAGTGGGCTAGCAGCGCGGGAAGCTCATCTTTGCTTTTAAGCGCCGCGATACGGTCAAGGTCGGGTTGCAACGGCTGCAAGCCCTTCTTGTCGATCGCATCGATATCCATGCAGGAGGCATAATAATCGCCGATCTTCTGTTCGTTTGCTGTCCGGCTCTCACCTCCAGCTGCAGCCTTTTCCAGCATGGTATGCAGAATATTCTGCGTGTATTCGCTAATCATCGCGCCTACTCCGAAACCGGAGCGATCGCTCGGAATCGGATATAACTTCGGAAAATTGCCGCACGCGTACTCGAAGAAATCGACACAAGGATCAGCGGAATTGTTAATGAGCTGTTTGTCGAGCCCCGGGAGTAACTTGTAGGTTTTGTCCGAAGTGGAAGAGGAAGACTGGGTCTGCGCCAACACCAGAGATGTTGCCAGAAAAAGCCACGTCAGCATAATCCGGTAAACCATTATTTTCTTCAACATATTCCTGCTTTCGTGATTGGGATTCGTTAGTCCGCCTCAGCCGCCGAGAAAATCAACTCCACAACGGTGCAGTCGTCGTTTAGCGGGTTGCCGGAACAAAACTCGGACACCGCCGAGAAAATCCCTTCCAAGGTTGGGCTCTTTGCCGCAGCCTTTTCCAGCCGCGAGTCTTCAAAAAAATCGCCGGCCGGATTTTCGGCCTCGGTCACGCCGTCGGTCACCAGAATAAATCTGTCGCCGGACTTCATCTGGCAGGTCGCGCTTTCAAATGTCGCGTCCGGGAGCAGTCCCACGGGTACGTTGCCATGCGGCGGCCGCATCACTTCCCCTTTGCAGACCAGCAGCGGCTGCACATGGCCGCAGTTCACGTACTCCAACTCGCCATCGCGCCGCAACCGGGCCAGCAAAACCGTGGCATACTTCTCCCCTACCAGTTTCTCGGTAAAGAACCGGTTCACCGCAGTTACCACATCGAGCAGCGGCATGCCCGAACTCAAGTGTGAATAAATCATTCCTTGCAGGGTGGAAGCCAGCAGCGCCGCCGAGACCCCCTTGCCGCTTACGTCCGCTAACACTACGGCAAGGCCTTCTTTGGTGTTCACCGCATCAAAGAAGTCTCCACCGATTTCTTTACAGGAAAGATTTTTCCCACGCAGGCGCGCGAACGGCACTTCAGGTATTTTCACCTGCATCAGCCGCTGCTGAATGCTGGCGGCGATCGTCAACTCCTGCTGGTAGCGGCGCGACTCCTCCTCAGCCTGCACCAGCCTTGCGTTTTCAATCAGCGAAGCGGCTTCTGTCGCGATGGCGTGCAAAATGTCGTGGCCGACTCCGGAAAATTGTCGTGATGCAAAGCGCGAATCGACATATAGAACTCCCAAGACCTCAGCCTGCGCTCCCGGAGCCGGCGTCTGGTCGCGCGTAGCCTGCACCGAACGCTTGCGCAGCGGAATGCAAACCACGGTACGCAAGTCATAAGCGACAATGCTTTGCCGCGCCGCTACGTCCATCGAACTTCCGGTATCGGTCAGCAAAAACTCCTCGTTGGAACGCAGCGACTCTTCCAGCGCGGAGTGCGAGATCGTCTTGTCGTCCAGCAGCGCTTCCTTTTTTGCATTGCGCCCCGCGGCCAGCCGGAGCTTCCCATCATCATCCTTCAGAAAAACGTACCCGCGCTCCGCTCGCGTGAGTTCCAGAGTGACGTCGAGCATCGTCATCAGAATTTCGTCAAGCACACCGGCGGTGTTCAATTTGCGCGCGGCTTCGAGAAAAAGCGTGAGTTTCTCCAGATCCGTCGCTTCCTGCTTGATCTGGATTCCGGAAATCTGGCTTAAGAACTCGCGCGCCGTGTTCGAAGTTCCGTGCGCAGGATTGAAGATGGCATAGCTCGAATCGCGCGCCCCAAATTCCAGCCGGTCATTGCGCTCCAGCTTCTGCCGTTGAATGCGCTCGCCATTGATGAAGGTTCCATGCTTGCTGCCCTGGTCGACCAGATAGAAGCCGTCTTCTTCCAATTCAATCAGCGCGTGATCGCGCGAAACCCGCGGATCGGCAATCACCAGATCCTTATCCACCTTCCGCCCCACACTGAAGGGCGTGCGATTGAGCACAATATTTCTCTGCTCGTTGCCCTGCACCATCACCAGCATCGGGAAGACGCCAGATCCGGAACTCTTCGGAGTTTTCATCAAGTTCAGAGTCATAGAGTGCGGCGGTTCAGTTTAAGCGACATCATTCACTCGCGCCAGTCGGATTCGTCGGTACGCAATAGAATACGACAGTGACGGGGCATTTGGCGGAAGGCTGCTGCCATCAATAGAGGTTGCGTCGGTCTCATGCTACGAAAGCCCATCCTTGAAAAGCCACAACACGCCTACATTCAGGAAGAAAACGCCGACGCAAACGGCTAAAAAAGGCTCCTCGATCGCTCAAGGAGACTTGTAACGTGCGCACATGAGAATCGTCTCGCCTCCCGGCCTCAGACCCGAGTTTCGACTGCCAGATTGCGACTCGAGCCCTTCGTCCGCAAATGCACGAAAATCAGTCCAAAAATCCAAAGCGGGACTGCGAACGTGCTGAGAAATGGCCAAGTCCAGCCTTGCAGGGCTCGGTCATGGGATATCAGAAAATAAAACAAAACCAGGCCGATGCTCGCAATCCACTGCCACGCGAAAATCGCGATCCCTATCGCAAAGGCAGTCCGTCTCCAGCGTGCTTGCTTAAGGAACTCCTTTCTCTCTTTCCATAAGACAAGAACCGCTGGCAGCAAGAGAACTTGATTGTAGGGCGCATACATCGGCACGACTAATACGGTTACAGCGAGTATCAATGCCATTGAGGTGCCGAATTCCGAGCGCATAGCATCAACTTTTCTCCACTTCCACATCGCAACCCCGCAGGCGAGCACTGCAGCGAGCGAGAATGCCACCGCGATCAGGTGTGCGATGTCTTCCTTGCCCTCGAGGCCGAAGACTTCGCTCAGCGTCACCTCGATTACGGATTGATTATGCGTGTACTGGTGGTATTGTCCCACTGCCTCAGCGAACAGCTTCCACCAGCCGGGGAGCACGATTTCCGCTCCCACCAGCAGCGCAGCCATCGTGACCAGAAACCCGATCGCAAGAGCACGCCGCTTGCGCCAGTCGCTGATCGCCCAAAGCAGCAACGCCGCCACCAACTCCCACGCTAATTGTGGCTTGATCGTCGCAAAGGCCAGGAAAACTCCTGCCGCCAACAGGTAACCTTCGGAAATACAGGCCACGGCAAGGGCTATTAATCCAGCAACCATTAACGTAAGTTGCTGAATCTTAATGCCCTGCACTGCCGGGACATTTCCAAGAGCTAACGCCATTGAGGCCAGGACGGCCACCCACGGTAACGACCAGCGCAAAGTGCGCAACCATAGCCAGACGCTGCCGGCGGTTGCTGAAACGAGCAGCCAATAAAAAAAGATTTGCACGTCGTGAAACGGCCACCAAATGAGTGGTGCCAGCAGAAATACCACGTAGACGGGATATGCGAAGGCTTCTCGGTCTTTCGGGTCATTTGAGCGCCTCGGATCAATGACCCGGCCGTAATATCCCTTCTGAATTTCCAGGGTCACATCGTCGCCGTAGGGATTGCGATGGTTTAGCAGCAACTCTCGCGCGCCCACCCATCGCGGGTAGAGGTCAGACAGGTTGCCTCGCGGACTCTCATGTGCCGCCGCCTCCTTCACCTGACGAGCAATGAGGATGCGATCGGCATAAATCCAAACGCTGGCCGCGCATAGGACAGCGATCAAAAAAAAAGAAAGAAACCTGGCGTTGAAACCCAACCAGGCGAAATTGCTTGCTGACGTCAGCGTATTCCGAGCTGCAGGTTTGATGCCCGCTAAATCGTCACCCCGAGGCTCTGACATTTTCTGCACTTCCAGACAATTCCTCTCCGATTTTCCAAACCCACCAAATCATCGGGATCGCCATCAAATTTACGTGTCCCAGCCGTAACCAAAGCACCATCCATAAGGGACCGATGAGCAACGGCAGGGCTGGGTACAAGAGATGGAACTTTGAAGACTCCGAATTACGATTACGGAGACAATAGCCTAACAGCAGAACCAAAGGTAGAGTAAGCAGGCACAGGTCATGGATATTTGTCTGCCACGCCACAAGCACTGCAACAACGACACCTAAAGAAAATTGAAGGTCGAAATCATCCTCGGGCAAGACATCCGCGCTGCGACCTTTCGCTGCCGCAAAAGCCAACAGCAAGCCCGATATCGCTAATGCAATCGCCACCGCCGGCCATCTCGCGATACTACCGTTCCAGCCAAGTACTAGCCCATGCAGATTGGGAAGAAGACTCAAGGGAACACCTCCCAGCGCGTGCGTCTCGACTACACGCA
>Ga0070735_10003308_pt1 | contig 14186 bp, 18 predicted proteins | sample Coa_R1_FD_66443 | JGI IMG/M metagenome (GOLD analysis project Ga0070735, IMG submission 66443) | Surface soil microbial communities from Centralia Pennsylvania, which are recovering from an underground coalmine fire - Coalmine... | ecosystem: Environmental > Terrestrial > Soil > Unclassified ...
GCAACTTAAATCTCAGATTGATCTTCTGATTGCACTACAACTGCCGTCGCCTGCGGTTTTCCCTCGGTGCCACCGCTGCGATGAGCCATTCTCTGATGGTCCCGTAGCTTGGTTTGCGAATCATACGAAGCATTGCATACGCTACAGATGATCGAACCTGGTACTGGTAGCACGGTTACATCCTTTCTGAATTTTCTTTTCTGAATCTTCTTCACTTGCTTGACGGTAGACGCATCGGGATTCAGTGTCTGTTCTATTGTGATCACACACGTATTCTGACACTTTACAGTACCCTCGATCGATTATGAAGATTGGTCCCGAGAAACGGAAACTGGGAATCAGAATCATTGGACGACAAGCAACCCTGTCCTCCGCACTGGGCCGCGGAAACCCAGTTTTGTTTCAGGGGGCACGTTAAGCCCTTTCCTTCCAACGATAACCTTAAGAGGCAATACGTCTAAGTGGCTCCCATTGAACAGTATTGTCTCTCTTTTAGTGAAACACTACCTCGTAGAAGGGCCAATCTTTAGTAATAAGAGGAAAATACCACTTGGACGAGAGCCCTGAGGAAATGACAATGAAGAAAGACAAGTTGCTTTCGGTTTTAGTGGTTTTATTCATCGTTGCGGGCTGCTCGAACCATACCCAGCAGGTCGTACCAAGAAACGTAGCGCCCGCCAGTCCGGGTGTGGCCTCTTTTTTTCCATCATCGCCCACTTCTCAAACTGTTTCGGAACTCCGTGGGCAAGAAATGGCTGCTCCCGTCCGTGAGATCACTGAACGTGCGAAACCTGACCTTCTACCTGCCATCGCCGCAGCCTTGGATAATGACAAGAAAGACTTCTGCGAGTACTCTCAATCTACCAACTGCGACAGGGATTTTACGCAGGCATTCCATTTTCGCAAGGTCACACTGAGTGAGAGCGGTCAGGTGGGCTTTATTGTGGAATTTTCTGGCGCAGGTTTCTGTGGTTCCGCGGGGTGTAGCATTAATGTGCTGAAGCAAACCGGCGACAAGATTGAAAGAACATTTGAAAATGATGAAATTGGCTCATTGGATTCATTTGAGTTTGCCACGACGATTACAAACGGGTTCTACGATTTGACGAAACACGGTAGTGACGGTACGGACTACTATTACTCATGGACAGGTTCGAACTATGAAGATGTGGACGCACCACTTTCCGCCGGGCAGGCTCGAACCGTTCCTGGGGCCTCCGAGCCTGCACATAACGAATGTAGGGATTGCGTCACGGTAAAAACTGTTCGAGTTCCGCTCAGTCGGGATCCCGCCACCAAAAAGTAGACGTGTTCCTTTTTGCACAGACGCTCAACCCTCGACGCATTAGTCTTTTGAAGCATCCTTATTCTCAGGAGTCTTCAGCTTCAGCCACCCTCGAGTCAAAAATGGGTACCCTGGCTAAATACTGGATGGAAATGTTGTTGGTCATGGTCGCGGCTTCAACCACACTCCTCGCTCAAGGTAGCGGATCGAGCAAACCTCAGAATTACGCAAGTGTCGAAGACGTCCGTCAGATCGTTGGTCAATCGGTCGCGGCCACTGAACGCAGCTGGCAGGCGCGTGACCACTACATTTACATGGAGCGTGATGAGGATCGGCGCCTGGACTCGTTTGGGCAGGTAAAATCGGAAAATATCGACGTCACCCGAATGATTACTGTCAACGGTGCTCGCTTCGAGCAGCTCCTGGAACACAACGGACAACCTCCATCTTCCACGGAACAGAGGAAAAGCGACGTGGATCTCGATAAACTGAAGCACGAAACGCAGGAGCAGCGCACTGAGCGGCTCCTGAAGGACCAGGAAAACAGATCTTTTCTCCGTGACGTACTCGATGCCTTTGACTTTCAGCTCATCGGCGAAGAGATACTTGGGGGCAGACAGGCCTATGTGTTTCAGGCCACGCCGCATCTGGGCTATCACGCACACGGCAAGTACGGCAAAATGTTTTCCAAAGTAGAAGGCAAGCTTTGGGTCGACAAGCAGGACTTCGGCTGGATCAAGGTGGACGGCCAGGTCACGCAATCGTTCTCAATGGGATTATTCGTTGCCCGTGTGGAGCGCGGTTCACACATCATCCTGGAGCAGACATGTGTCGGTGACGCAGTCTGGGTGCCGAAACTCATCGAAGTGCGAGCAAGCGCCAGAATCCTTTTCGTAAAGAGTCTCGAGATAGACAAAATCCTCACATACTCGGACTATCTCTTGGCGACGGCCAGCCCATATTCCGTGAGTAGATAGCACGCCCAACGCATGGCAATGAACACAGTGCCTACGAAGTCCTCTTCATTGAGGACGCCAAGCAGCTTCTTTTGCCGCATGTTCGAATCTGGCAATCACACGCCATTACGATTGTCTTCACATCTATATTGGCTACGGGCGTCGCTCACTTTGTAAGCGACAGGCTTACATCAATCAACGCGGCGCTGGAACTACGTATTTCAGAGCGAACCTCCGAGATTGCGGAAGCCAACCGGAAGCTGAAGGCCGACAGCCATCAGCTTACTATTCTCAGTCGAATGGGTGACGCGCTACGAACGTGTCGGGATATTGAAGAGATAAGCGCTGTCATTCGAGAGTTTGGACAGCAAGCATTCACTGGAGCTTCAGGAACTCTATGGGCAATTTCGGAATCCAGGAATATTGTAGAGGCCATAACGTCTTGGGGTGGTCCTTCGCCAGTGGAACAAGTCTTCGCACCTGAAGACTGTTCGGGGTTGAGGCAGGGTCGGCTCCATCTCGTCGAAAAGGCCTCCGGGCGGGTGTGTCGGCACATAGGTGCGAATGGTTCGTTCCCAAGTTTGTGTGTGCCCTTAATGGCACACAGTGAGACTTTGGGGTTGCTGCACATTCAGGGTCGTCGAAGCGGGTGACATCGGTGTTTTCCATCTGACCTCGCGATTCCCTCAGTATGGTCTGCCGGTAAGGAAATGTACCAAATGGACACACGGAAACATGCGAGTGAGACCTTACAAACCTACTCGTCTTTGACTTTCAATACTAGCCGAAACGAATGTACACACCACTTTCAAAGGTCCGTACACGAGCATCACACGGGGAAAATGGTGATAGCGTGGCTGAGCCTAGGATTTGTAGAGTTGGTCGATCTTTGCGGCCAGGATGAAATCGCTTTCGGTTAAACCATCGATCTTGTGTGTCCAGCTGGTTACATCGACCTTGCCCCAGGTGAGGAAAATATCAGGATGGTGACCTTGCTCCTCGGCCAGCTCTCCCACTCGGTTCACAAACTTGAGAGCCTCCCGAAAGTTGGGAAACTTAAATGCCTTCGTGATGTGGTGGTCCTCGACGACGTTCCATCCGTCCACCTGCTTTTGTAAAGCGACGAGTTCCTTCCCCTTGAGCAGTGGCACGCCTCCTCGGCACGGAACACAGGTTTTGCTCGCTAGATCTGACATCACTGACACTATTCTATCACTTGTGCGTCAAACTCATTCTGAGTACGCTTCCGCTATGAAGGGAAGAAAGAGAAGTTGTACGGCGATCTGAAGGGGAGTGGTTCAACTACATTTCTTGGACTCGGATTGGCATCCGTGCGCGCAGGAGCAGCCTTGCACTTTTAGACTTCGGTACCCTGGCGTTTGGCCAAGACGAGCGTACGGGGTCTAGCGGGCTTTCGAGGAAAGCGCATGCCTCACACTCATGAATGTCCGCGCTGCGGGACGAAGTGGGAATGCGACGACGGCAATTATCAGGACGAGTGTCCCTATCCAATTACGACGCTTTGCACAAAGTGCTGGGCACAAGAAGTGCCAAGAGAAACCTATCTACCTAAAGAAAAGGAATGAGTATAGACTCAGAGCGAGAAGATCCTGCCCCCAGGAGTTGACCGATGGCCTACATCATCGCTGAGCCCTGTATCGGGACCAAAGATACTGCCTGTGTGGACGTGTGCCCGGTGGATTGTATCCATCCGGCGAAAGGCCGAACCTATGACGATGGCCGCCCGACGTTCGACGAAGTGCCTCAGCTGTATATCGATCCTACTGAGTGCATTGATTGCGGTGCCTGTGTGCCGGTCTGCCCGGTGACGGCCATCTTCGCGCTGGATGATCTGCCGGAGAAGTGGAACACGTTTATTGAGATCAACAAGAACTACGTTGTCGGCGGCAATTTTCGGCCTGACAAGTACAAGAAGGCCGCTTAGACTTCGGTTTGGTCACGAGGAAGGTTGTGGGGGTGAGAAACGTGGTCCGGCCTGCCACCGTTCGTCTTCGGCCGAACCCAGGACAGTGGAAAAGGTGAAAACCTGTGCCGTCCTCACCCCGAGCCTAGGGCAAAGCTTAGACCCCCAGTCATGGCCCGCGTTCAAGAGCCCTCAAATTCAATTCCTGGGCCGTAGCCAAGCGAAAGGCTTCTCCTCTTTCGTGCCCTGGTATAATAGCGGTCCAATGTCGTTTCCTTTCGGATCGATTTAGCTCCCAATGTGAACTTTGCCGAACGAACGATAGTCGTCTCGATTCGCAAATGCCGTCGGATAGGTTCGAATCCTTAGGATGATGCCCCAAGCAATCCGCAACATTTTCACTGGTACTATCGGTTGGCGTGTTGACTTCGACTCTCGAGTTATTTCTACACGAGGCCTTCGAGGAAGACCCGGAGCTTGCTCGATCGCGACGGATGGCGCAGCTTGCCCAGCGCTTTGGCTTCGATCTGCCGGATGCGCTCGCGCGTGACTGCGAACGTTCGGCCCACTTCCTCGAGAGTGTGTTCGCTACCATCGTCCATTCCGAAGCGCATCCTGAGGATCCTTTCCTCGCGCGGGGTGAGCGTCCTCAGCATTGACGCCGTCTGTTCCTTCAGGTTGAGGCTGATGGCCGCGTCCGAGGGTGACACGACAGCCTTGTCCTCGATGAAGTCGCCCAAGTGCGAATCTTCCTCCTCGCCGATGGGCGTCTCGAGCGAGATGGGCTGCTGCGCGATCTTCCGGATCTTGCGCACCTTATCGACGGAGATATCCATCCGCTTGGCGATCTCTTCCGAACTGGGCTCGCGGCCAAGCTCCTGCACCAACTGCTGGCTGGTGCGGACCAGCTTGTTGATCGTTTCGATCATGTGCACCGGGATGCGGATGGTGCGCGCCTGGTTGGCGTTGGCGCGGGTGATGGCCTGGCGAATCCACCAGGTCGCGTAAGTCGAAAACTTGTACCCGCGGCGCCAGTCGAACTTCTCCGCGCCCTTCATGAGGCCGATGTTGCCTTCCTGAATCAGATCCAGGAACTGTAGGCCGTGGTAGGTGTATTTCTTTGCGATGGATACAACTAAGCGTAGGTTCGCCTCGGTTAGCTCCTTTTTCGCCTGTTCGGCTTCCGCCTCGCCGCGCAGAATCAAAGTGAGAGTCCGCTTCAGACTGGGTAGCCCGACCGCGCTCGCCTCTTCGATCTCTTTCAGCTCCGATCGACGCGAGCGCAGCTCCTTGCGCGCTTCAGCAGCGGTATCGCCGCGAGTGACGTCGACGCGGTGTTCCAGCCGACCGGCTTCGCGCTCCAGCGAGCGCAGCCGCTCGATCGTCTGCCCCATCGTGTCAATCAGGCGCTTCTTCTCGAGCGGGTTGAAATCGATCGAGCGGACCAGCAGCGACATCCCAATCCGTGTCCGCGCCAACTGGTGCCGGGCCCGTAGACAGCCGCGCTTATTCGACCTTGGCGTGCGCTCGAGCTGGGCTGCTTGCTTGAGCCCCACCTTGTAGAGCTTCTCAATTTTGTCGATGATCCGCAGCGTGTGACGGGTCTTGTTCTTAATTTTTTCTTCGGCCAGCTCTTCCTCATCGAACCGGACAACTTCCTTGATCGACCGGGTACCCTTGCGAAGCTCCTTACCAATCGCCATCAGCTCCTTGAGCACAATCGGCGAGCGAGAAATTGTCTTGAGCACCAGTAGCTGCCCGCGCTCGATGCGTTTGGCGATAGCGACCTCGCCTTCGCGCTTCAACAGCGGCACGGTGGCCATCTCCCGCAGATACATCCGCACCGGGTCGTTGGTCCTCTCGAACACGCCCGGCGTCAGGTCGAGCTCGACCTCTTCGCTGCCACCGGCAACTTCTTTCTTGGCCTCCGCTTCAACGGGTTCAACGACTTCGAGCTCGGCGCGCGCAGCCTTCGCCGCCGAAACGCCTTCGTAGATATCAATGCCGTACCGCTCGAACATCGAGAGCAGATCCTCGATCTCTTCCGACGAGTGGGCTTCGGCGGGCAGGATATCGTTGACTTCGTCGTAGAGCAGGTAACCGCGCTCCTTGCCCATGGTGATGAGGGTGCGGACCTGGTCATACTTTTCTTCCATCGCTAGCGACAAAGGTTCCTCCGGGAGTTGAGAGCGAGTTACGCCCACTGTTCGGAGTCGAAAAGCTTCGGGGAAAGCGTTCTACGAATTTGCCTTTTGTTTTTTCCCCCGTCTGCCTTTGTTCCCTGCCCAGTGCTGTACTGCCCCTTTCCTGCCGTCAAGCTGCAGCTGTTTCTCAATGCCATTAGCCTCCGGATGTTTGTGCATCGGGGCGGCTGACCCTTCCAGTTGGGACTGGCCCAGTATTTTTGTTCCCAGGGGCCGGGTCATGAGCGCTCGAAAATGGAGCGGGTCTCTAAGATTTTGCAATTCCCGGTAATAATAGAGTGGAGTGGGCCGTTTTCCGTTGAACCTCAGCTTCCTTAGAAACTCCATTTCTTCCTTGGTGGCTGTCCCGCTGAGGGAACTATCCTTAAGGAATTCTTTGAGCCCAAACTCTTCCTCTGGTTGGTCAGGTTCCTTTTCAACGAACTCAAATTTCTTAGGCTGGCCTGGGGTGAGTCTGCGGTTTAAGACAATTTCCATACTGAAAGTCGCGAGGTCGATATCCCAGGATGCAATCAGCGGATCCAAGAAGGATACGCAGTTTTCAACCGACACGTTGAAGACATCCGTGTCCAGAAACTCAAGAATGATCACCCGCATCTCTTCATAGCTTCGGCCGCTGTGTCGAGCCACCAGATGGAGCCAGTTTTCACCTTCCAGTTCTTCTCTCGCGACTCTCTTGACGACGTCCGAAAGCTTTTGTGTGACGAGGCGTTCGAGTTCGCCGAAGGGCTGTTTCTCAAAAATCGCGCGTATTTGTTTTTCTTTGTCGGGCGCGCACTTACGGAGAATCAATTCTCGAACTTCGTGAAACAAGGGCGCGGGTGGGTCTCCCAAGTCTCTCTTCAATTCTTCCATGCGCTGAAGGTCAACCAGCTTCGAAAGCTTATCGCTCGGAAGCTTCAAAAACTTTGCCATTTTCCCATAAATATCTGTTCGGCCAGGCGCTGGGGGCAATTTCTTCCGAGTCAGCAGCTGGGAAATGTAGGACTCCGTAACTTCGGCGACAGCCGCTAGGTCTTTCTGCTCAAGCCCCAGTTCTTCCAGCCGCTGTTTAATCAGTAAGCAAACATCCACAGGGCGCCTCCCCTTGGCGTAACTAAATAGATTAACTTTGTAGAATACTCTCAGATTCTACTTGACAAGTCAAGTTAACTAACTTACTGTAGTTCAGGCTCTAGGGCGGTCCTCAGGTTATCTCCTGTAGCGGGTTATCTTTTATTTGCATCGCCCCTTGGCCAAGACAACCAAGGAGGTTGCTATGAACACCATTACGCGTTGGGACCAGTCCCGCGGTTTGACAACTTTACAGGACCAAGTTAATCGTTTGTTCGAGGGCAACTTTGCTCGCGACCGCTCGGGTCATGCCGACCTGGCAACCTGGGCGCCACCTGTGGACATTTACGAAACCGAGAACGAACTGGTCGTGAAGGCTGACCTACCCGATCTTCAAGAGAAGGACATTGACGTTCGCGTCGAAAACAATACGTTGACCATCCGTGGAGAGCGGAAGTTCGAGAAAGACATCAACGAGGACAATTACCTCCGAGTTGAACGTGCGTATGGTCCGTTCACGCGGAGCTTCTCCCTGCCGAACACGGTCAACTCCGAGGGCATTCGCGCCGAGTATCGCAATGGGGTCTTGACACTGCACATGGCGAAGCTTGAGGAGTCTAAGCCGAAGCAGATAAAGATCAGCGTCTCCGCAAACGGCAAGTAATCCACATCTCATTTCGAAGGTCGGCGCTCCGGCCCCCGTAATGACAACCAAGGAGGTTGACATGTTTGCACGCAGAGTTTCCATGCAGCTGAAAGCCAATAGCGTTGGGGAATTCACGCAGAGGATCGAAAAGGACATTCTTCCCCTGCTTCGAAAACAGACCGGGTTCCGGGACGAAATCACGTTCGTCGTCCCAGGTGGAACGGAAGCGTTTGGAATCAGTTTGTGGGAAAACAAAGAGAACGCGGAAGCGTACAACCGCGGATCCTATCCCGAGGTGGCGAAGATCCTGGCGAGAGTGGTTGAGGGAACGCCAAAGGTTGAAACCTACGAGGTTGCCAACTCTACCTTCCACAAGATCGCCGCTGCCGCAGGAGCCTGAAGCAGGCAAGTCTTTTCGTTGGGGGGCGGCCCAGATCCGCCCCCTTCAGTTATCCGGAGAAGAGGGAACTCGTTGGAGAAACGAGGTTACCTATGGTCAGGAAAATCATGCAGTGGATTCCCATTACGGTGTTGCTCCTGGCGTTGACATGGCGCCCCTCCGCGAATTACCAAATACTGCTACTTATGGTTTGTGCGGGTGCCGTCATGGTGATTCTGCCTTTGTTCTTCATCAAACACAGAGTCGGGACTCACTACTACGCCGTCGATCACAGACCGGACCTGGGGAGCAAATCACTGTAAGGCTGTGACCATGGTGGTTCTGAGCGCCACTGTAAACGCAAGCGAGACGCCAATGGCAGACACAATCAAAACAGGGACCACCCTGATCGAGGAAGGCACCCTGATGCTGGAATCGTTGCAATTTGAAAGCGAGCCCTGGACCTCTTTCTACATGGCTGGTGAAATCATTCGAGAATCGCGGAAGGCGTCTGGAAAACAAAGCCAGTTCGCGAGCGAAGGCGACAAGGCTCATGTCGACAGCCTTCCGAAGGATGAGCCGAATGGGGGCATTGGCCTGCTCGGCGCGCCCGAGTGCGGTGACGTGATGAAGCTGCAGATGAAGATCAATTCCGAGACGCAAGTCATCGAGGAAGTGGAGTTCAAGACGTTCGGCTGCGACTCGGCAATTGCCAGCTCTTCGATCGCCACCGAGTGGGTCAAGGGCAAGTCTTCGAGGAAGCGCTGGCCATCAAGAACACGAATATCGTCTGCGACGTCAGCCTTCCCCCGTGCAGCCCTGCTCGACGCAACAAAATACTCCGGAATTGGGGGGAGGCTACACCTGGTGGGTAGCCCTATTTTTTAATGGATCATCCACTGAGAACTTTGCTCTATGTGTTGTGCGTTGAGCCCTCCCTGTAGACGCCAAGGAGATCCCAAATGGCAGAGACAATCAACACGGGAACCATCCTTATCAAGGATGGCACATTCTTACCGGATGCGCTGCGATTCGAAAGTGAGCCCTGTGCGACTGGCTGGCGATTGGTCAAAAATCTCGATGGGTACGGATTTGGTCGAAAAATCAGCGAAGCGGGATGGACCTTCTTCTGGATGGCTGGTGAAATCCGGGCAACCGTATTCGGTTTTGACGGACAAAAGACGGTACGCAGAGCAGTCAAGCGAATCTTGACGAACCTGAAGTCGGGGAAGTTTAATTCCTTGGAAATCACGAGAGTGGCCTCGAAACGTTTTCTGGGATTGCCCTACGCGAGTGTCTCCGCCCATTCACGACATATCCAGGAAAATGTGTTTCTCTTGCGAGCCAAGGACCATCAAGAGTGGGACCGAGCAAAATTGAAGGCCGCCTGAACCCAAGCAAGTGGCTCGCTGGGGGCAAGGAACTGCGTTGAGGGAGAAATGGGCACATGGCTAAATGTGGCAACGAGCAACGATCTTTGAATCTTTAATGTTTCGAATGAGCCATTCAAATGAAGATGATGTGCAGTCTGGTCAGTTTCTTCGTTATGATCCTGCTTTCCTCCCAATGTATCCACGGGCAGGATCTTTCCAAGTATCAGACCTTTTCGTTCGGAATGCGTTTGGTAGACCTGTCAGAGCAGGTTGACCAAAATCCGACCGAGGCCAACTTGATCCACCTGCGCCCGGCGCTGATTCAAGAGTTGATGTGGTGGCCACCGCTAGCTTCAGGAACTCGTCTAGCGGAGCCTGTCCGGCAGATTCTCTTCTCCTTCTACAACGGGGAGCTTTACAGGATTTTGGTGACCTATGATCGGTATGTCACAGAAGGGCTAACTGCCGACTCCATGGTACGAACTATGTCCGCGAAATACGGCACTGCAACCAGGCCGACTGCTGAGATCAATTTCCCCACGAACGAGACTGGGGAATATGGGACGACAGAAAAGGTGATCGTTCGCTGGGAAGACTCGCAATACTCGTTCAACCTTTTCCGGTCGCCCCTGTCGAACACCTTTGGGCTAGTCATGTTCTCGAAACGGCTGGATGCACGAGCTGAGGCTGCGATCGCCAAATCTCTGAAGCTGGAGGGGCAAAAGGATCCGCAGAAACAAGTCGCTCGCGTGAAAAAAGAAGCCGACGACCCGGAAACATCGCGACAGAAGAAAATAGCAGCGTTTCGCCGCTGACATCGGTGTGGCGAAGTAACGCGTTTGCTGTTGGAATCTTTATGGCGAATTTAACAGAGGATGGAGAATGACAGTTCAAATAATACCCCTCCATGATCGCGTCCTGGTGAGGCGACTCGAAGAGAAGGAGACGGCGAAGGGCGGCATCATCATTCCCGACACGGCCAAGGAGAAGCCCCAGGAAGGCGAAGTGATGGCCGTCGGGGGCGGCAAGATCGACAAGGGTAAACGTGTCCCTCTCGACGTGAAGGTCGGCGACCGAATTTTGTTCGGCAAATACACCGGCAATGACATCACGATGGATGACCATGAGTATCTGATCCTCCGCGAGGAGGAGATCCTGGCGAAGCTCAGCGGAGCAGCGAAAGCGGCATCCGGCAAGAAGTAGTTTCCTGAATGGTCCCCGATAAGATTGTACGCGAGCCGTTTCCGGCGTTAGCTTGGCAAGGAGACTCCATGAGTGGCGTACTCACTGAGAGAACAAAACTACGCAAGTTTCTTTTCATTGTTTGGCTGCTGGAGTCAGCGGCGCTCATCGTGTTATTCGTGGTGATTCTGCTAAAGGGCCAGACACCCAACCGCATCGACTTGACCGGAGACCTCGGCGTGGTATGGGGTGGCATAGGTGGGTATCTGATGTGGTTGAAATGGAAAGAGAGGAAGGCCGAATGCGCGAAGTGAATCCGGGCGCGCCGGGCCGTGGTAGAATCCCACACAGAGGTCACACGAATGCCGAAGAAATCGCCTAAGAAAAAAGTGAAGCAGCCGAAGGCGAAGCCAAAGCGTACGTTTCCGCCATCGAAAAGAGGCAAGGACGATTTTGTCCATCCCGACCCCGCCTCGAGCTAAATAGCTCGTGGGGCTGGCCAGAATTCTAATGCGCAACAATCCTGGGGTTTACTCGGGCACTTAACCTTCCGAGTTGGCTGGGATATTCCTTGCCCTAGCGCATTTTGCCTACTGGGCGATAAATCTGCACATGGGGTTGACTCTATGACATCGGGAAATGAGTGCAAAGTGAAAGACGATCTCGTGAATCTGCTCATCGCTTTGAACAACAAACTGAATACTCTGAGTCCCGCCTGGTTACACAACGAGCAAGCACGAGCAGAAATACAGGAACGACGAGAGAGCCTTTACATCGAAATCAAGCAGCATAGGGCGAAAGGACACGAGGGCAAACCTTGTCCTGCCGCCCAGCGCCTACCCCTGTGGTTCAAATATCAAGTGAGATTTTCCAGCTTTCGTGAAATGGGGTCTTACCGGAATGCAGCCGAAGCGCCTGGCAGAACATCGTGAAGTGAAGTTCGCACCGTGTATGAGACACTGAAAAGCGATGTCTGAAACCCTGGATGCCATTTTTGAAGTCAAAAGGAAAATTCCGGATGAACCGAATTTCTGTTTTCACGCTACTGGTCGCCTTGAGTGTTTTTGGGTCGATACCGGCTCAAGCCCAAGATACCGGCGTTGCAGAATATGCGCGCCAATCCCGAAAGGCGAACAAGAAGGCAGCCAAGGAACAGCGGAAAGCATGGAAGAAATAGGCGAAGGCGCAGCGGAAGGCGCTCAAAAAGACGAATCGTCACACTAGGAATCGGACTCCTGCAAGCCCTTCAGGTTAGAACGCTACGCGAGACAAATAGAGCGCTAGAAGCAATGTTCTCACTTCCTAGCTACTAAACCGCGATACCTCTGGGCCGCTGCAACCAAAACTTCTCGGGTCGAACTGGCTTCAACGTCGGCGTGCTTTCTGCTGGGCCATGATCTCGATCTTCCGACGAAATTTCCTTGGGATTTCGGCCAGACGCTCGGCTTGATACTCTTCCGCCGGAATTCCATTCGACACTAAGTAATTCTCGGCCGTAAGCCTTATCCCGTGTGCCTTCATCCAATGAAGCATGTCATCCGTCTCGGGCTCTCGTGCGGTGCTCCTAATTCGGTTTGACATACTTCCTCCCAGCCAGGTCGGCTGACCTTTCTTCCGTCGAATACTGATCCAACGTGCCTTTCTTATAATGCTCCGTAATTTTTCTTGCAACGGTTGCGGCTGATCCCGCCGCTTCGGGGGCGCAATTGCGGCAGAATCGCCGACCGGTTTTAAGCTCGGTTATGAGTGAGATAACTTCTTCTCCGCAACAGGGGCATTTTCTCCGTAGGTTCATTGTTGTTCCTTCCTTTCTCGCTGTCTACCTTGTACTACGTCAAACCAATCAACTCGCGTGAGAACCGTGGCCCTCGAACATTCCAGGGAATGTTGTTGATACGTTTTCGCGCCGCACCCGTCACACGCTGAGAAGTCTCTGTGCTTATTTTCGTACGCAAAAACTTGCGCAAACTCCTGATCTACCGAGATCCCGGCGCTCTTCAAGAAGACGAGATCGCCCAAGACCAGTCTCGGTGCTATCACTGCAGGCGCTCCGACGTCTGCGAACTCAGGCGGCCCTGCACGCCGGCCCGGAATATCGCTTTCTGCACATCATCCCAGGACTCGATGGACTTCCCCAAAAGTTCTAGCAACTCGGAAATTGTGCCGACGAACGGCTCGGTTTTATTGTGATCTGTCATTTCGACGCGCCTTTCTGAGCCGCAGTAAGAGTGTGCCCATCAGTTGATCTGCGCTTTCGCTGCTGCCAGTGCGTCGGGCCAGTGCGGCTGTGAAAGATGCCAACCGTCACAGCCTGATTTCAAACAGCGCACCGCAACGTCGCCCTGGTACGCTGTATTCGTCGGATTTTCGGCAAACGCAACAGCCTCTACTGCTGTCGCAAACCACGCTCGCAGAGTGCCGTTGGACCTTTGACAACGGTTTTGTTTTATTTGTTCGTAATCCTCGGGCACGCCGAGTGGAATATGTGAAATTTCCAATTTTGCTGGAACCCGCATATTGAATCTGCGCCTGGCCCTTAGTTTCTGAATCTCGGTAGCCAAGGCCTTAATGCCGCCGTCCAGCAGGTCATTCCATGAGAACCAATGGTTCGCAGCGCCGGTAAAGTCTTGCCTGCCTCGGCATGTTCTGTAGAGGATGCCAGGCGCGTCGGCGCTCACCACGACATAGATGTCGTCGGCATGAAACACGGACTCGCCGGAAACAGCGATGCCGCCGGAATTGAATCGAATCTCAGCTTTGATGGCAAGCTGCTGCGCTAACTCACGCAGGAGCTTTTGGCAGAGAGAACGAAACTTAGATTTATTCGCGGCGTTGTAAAAGCATTGACCGCGGAGGCTAACAAGCGTATCGATTTCACGCTGCGTCATACGACCGCCAGTCCATCTGAAATGATGGCTTCCACCAAGGGGCCGATATATCGGTGCTCAACTGCTACAGCATTGCCGAGGCGTTGTGCGTCTTCGGGGATGTGTTCTTCAGTCCAGTCAAAAGCAGCGGGAGTTAAAGGCCGCAAAAGATAGACAGTACAGAAACAACCTCCGCCTTCGACGGAAAAATCAGCTTGAGAGTTTGGGAGTTTCATATTTCCCTTTCGGGCGTATCGTTTGGACCACCGTTTTCAGCAGAGGATGCTGCTACGGTTGGTGGAGCGCAGACTGCACGC
>Ga0070735_10003309_pt1 | contig 14186 bp, 10 predicted proteins | sample Coa_R1_FD_66443 | JGI IMG/M metagenome (GOLD analysis project Ga0070735, IMG submission 66443) | Surface soil microbial communities from Centralia Pennsylvania, which are recovering from an underground coalmine fire - Coalmine... | ecosystem: Environmental > Terrestrial > Soil > Unclassified ...
AGACGCGCCGGACTCAAAATCCGGTTCCCTCCGGGGAGTGTGGGTTCGATTCCCACCTTCGGCACTCAGATGAGACGCCCGATCCTCCTCACCCTGCTCGTCGTGGTCGCCGCCGGCTGCGGCGGGAGCGGCGCCATGCACCCGAAGGCGGCGGCCGCACCGGCGCGCCCGACCTGCCCGAAGGCGTGGCTCCCCGGCTGGCAGCGGCTCGCGAACACGATCGACGCGCCGGTCTACTGCCCCGCGTGGATGCCGTCCCCGCTCACCGGCCAGATCAGCGGCCAGGTCAGCTACGGCGGCGGAGGCGGGTACGTGCTGTCCGTCTCCAAGGACCGCAGCTACCTCGCAAGCTTCGCCTGGCAGGAGATGCCGACCGGCGAGGTGCACGTCAACTTCCGGGGCTATCCCGGCCGTACGAAGGTCCCGCGCTGCATCCAGGAGAACTACGCCGCAGGCAAGCTGACCCGCGTCCCCGTCGCCTGCTTCTCGGACTACCGCGGCAACGTGACCGAGAACGGGATCACGGCCCGGATCTACACGGCCAACCAGGACGCCGACCTCTGGCACATCCTCTACGCCTGGCACCACGCGGGCGGGCTCTACACGATCAGCGAGCACATCGCGCTGCCGCTGACCTACGCCCAGGTGGTCGCGAATCTGCACCGGATGCTGCGGAACCTCGTGCTCGTCGCCCCTGCCGCCTGAGAACGGTACGAGGTTGAGTTTCGCGCTGGGATGGCGGATACTCGCCGTTCGACAGCGGAGCGACCAAGGAGGACCGGTGTGAGAAAGCGTCTCTTTATGGGCGGGATCGGGATTGCGGCCGTCGCCGCTCTCGCCCTCGCCGCGACGGGCATTGCGAGGGTGGCCATGAGATCGGCCACGCCGCTGCCCGCTTCGTCCTGCAGCGCGCTGCAGTACGGCGGCTCGGGCTCGCCGCAGTTCATCGTCGCGTCCGACCTGCCCCTGCAGGGCTCGTCGCGCGCGCAGACGATCGAAATGACGAAGGCGATTTCGTTCGAGTTCAAGCACGCTGGCTACAAGGCCGGCAAGTACACCGTCGGCTACCAGTCGTGCGACGACTCCACCGCACAGGCGGGCAAATGGGATCCGGCGAAGTGCTCGGCCAACGCGGGCAACTACTCCCGTGACAGCTCGGTGATCGGCGTCATCGGCACGTTCAACTCAGGTTGCGCCGAGATCGAGGTGCCGATCCTCAACCGTGCCGGTCTCGCGGAGATCAGCCCGGCGAACACGTACATCGGCCTCACGCACAAGCCGGCCCTGCCGGGTGAGCCGAACAAGTACTACCCGACGGGCAAGCGCAACTATGCGCGTGTCGTCGCGGCGGACGACTTCCAGGGATCTGCTGACGCGCTGCTCATGCAGCAGCTCCATGTCAAGTCGGTCTACATCCTCAACGACAAGGAGGCCTACGGCTTCGGTGTCGCCTCGGCCGTGCGGAACGTGATCGCCGGCTCGAAGAGCCTCGGCATCAAGGTTGCCGGGTTCGCGGCGTGGGATCCGAAGGCGTCGAGCTACCAGGACATCGCGAGCAAGATCAGCGCCTCCGGTGCTGACGCGATCTACCTCGGCGGCCTCGAGTGCGAGAACGGCGGCAAGCTGATCAAGGACCTTCGCGCGGGCAACGCCACCGCGAAGCTGATCGCCCCTGACGGCTTCAGCTCCTTCTCGAGCACGATCAAGGACGCGGGTGCCGCGTCGAACGGGATGTACATCTCGATCGCGGGTGAGCCGTACAAGAACCTGCCGCCGGCCGGCAAGGCCTTCGCGCAGGCGTTCGGCAAGTCCATCGGCGAGGCAGCGTCGAAGGTCAACCCGTACTCGAACTACGGCGCCACGGCGACGATCGTGCTGCTGGATGCGATCGCGAAGTCCGGCGGTACGCGTGGGACCGTGACGTCGCACATCTACGGCAGCAGCTTCACGAACACGCCGATCGGCAACTTCGCGCTGAACGCGAACGGCGATACCAACGCCGGCGTGATCAGCATCTACAAGGTGAACGGCAACAACGCGCCGTTCTTCAAGCTGATCTCTCCGCCTGCGAGCCTCGTCGCTCTGGCGAAGCCGTAAGGAGGCAAGCGAACGACCTACCGGCCGGGGAAGTGTGCAAGCGCTTCCCCGGCCGGTTTGTATAACACCCGATGGCCGAGCCGACGACAGCGACGTTGCCAGCCACCTCCCGGCGCCCGCGGCTGCACGTGATGGGTGCGCTCGGGCTCCTGCTCGTGGCGCTGTTGATCTTCTGGCTCGCGGTCAACCTCGAGAAGACGCCGGCGCAGTTCTTCCACGCGTTTCTGATCGGGTTCACGAACGGCGCGGTCTACGCGCTCGTCGCGCTCGGTTACACGCTCGTGTACGGCATCCTCGAGCTGATCAACTTCGCGCACGGCGACGTGTTCATGCTCGGCGGGATGATCTCGATGACGATGATCAGCGAGGTCTTCAAGCTCCACGCCGGTCAGTCCGCGCTCGTCGTCTGGGGCGGTGTCGCAGCAACGTTCGCGATTGCGACGATCGGCTGCGGCCTCATCAACGTCACCGTCGAGCGCATCGCGTACCGGCCCCTGCGCGGAGCGCCGCGACTCGTCCCGCTGATCACGGCGATCGCGGCATCGTTCATCCTCCAGAACATCGCGCTCGCGACGAAGGGCGCGAACTTCGTCTCCCTCAACACCGGCCCGAGCGGCGCGGCCGACTTCCTGCCGCAGGGCTCGGTGTTCACGCTCGGCGGCGTGCACTACACGTGGCCGCAGTTCATCGTCGTGTTGATCACGGCGCCGGTGCTCGTCGCGCTCGTCTATCTCGTGCAGCGCACACGCCAGGGCAAGGCGATGCGCGCCACCGCCCAAGACCGTGAGGCGGCGGCGATGATGGGCATCGACGTCAACCGGACGATCTCGTTCACGTTCCTGATCGCCGGCTCGCTGGCAGGCGCCGCCGGGCTGATCTACGCGCTCTACTTCACGTCCGTCGTCTTCTACCAGGGCTTCCAGCTCGGCCTGATCGCCTTCACGTGCGCGGTGCTCGGCGGCATCGGCAACCTGCCGGGCGCGGTGCTCGGCGGCCTGCTGATCGGGCTCATCCAGGCGTTCAACAACACGCTGTCGTGGCACGCGCCGGGGAGTGACTGGACGCAGTCGATCGTCTTCGCGATCCTCATCCTGATCCTCGTCTTCCGCCCGGAAGGGCTGCTCGGCGAGCGGACGCCGGAGGGCGGGTAGGTGCGTCTGCCGCGTCCGACCGCGTCGCCGCTCTGGGCATTGCTCGGTCTGTTCGGCCTGAAGGAGGCGCGCTGGCGTTCGCTGCATCCGATGGCGCGGCGCGTCGTCATCGCGGCCGTCGTCGGTCTCGTGGTGCTCGCCGTGCTGGGGCCGATCTTCGGTCTCGACACGAGCGCGCTGCTCACGTACGCCGTCTTCCTTGTGCTCTACATCCCGAGTTGGGAACGGTTCGGGCGTGTTGGACGCTTCATCCTGCCGGGCGCGATTCTCGCGCTCGTCGTCACCTACCCGTACTACAACACGAAGCTCTTCACGATTCCGATCCTCGGCGCCTTCCCGGACGTCCACACCGCCGTCGTGATGCTCATCTACGTGATGATGGCCGTCGGCCTCAACGTCGTCGTCGGGTACGCGGGCCTGCTCGATCTCGGCTACGTCGCGTTCTACGCCATCGGCGCCTACACCGCCGCGGCGCTCGCGTCGACGCAGTTCGCGGGGCAGCTTCCGAACGGCAACCCGAAGCGCTTCTTCTCCTTCGGGTCGATCGGCGTCGACAAGGCGATCGGCGGCATCCACATCTCGGTCTGGCTGCTGCTGATCATCGCGGGAATCCTGACGTCGCTGATCGGGATGCTGATCGGCCTGCCGACGCTGCGCCTGCGCGGCGACTACCTCGCGATCGTGACGCTCGGGTTCGGCGAGATCCTGCCGCAGGTGGCACGCAACGGCGACAACTTCTTCAACACCGGCATCAACATCACGAACGGGCCGCAGGGGATCACGTCGATGGATGCAATCGGCTTCGGGCACTGGTTACACCAGAACGTCGGGTTACCCGAGAACTATCTGTCGGCGCCGAACAGCGACCGGCTGTTCTTCTGGACCGCGATCGTGCTCGTGCTCTTCACGATCTTCTGCTCGCTGCGCCTGCGCGACTCGAAGCTCGGCCGCGCGTGGATCGCGATCCGGGAGGACGAGACCGCCGCCGCCGCGATGGGCGTGCCGCTCATGCGGACGAAGACGCTCGCCTACGCGATCGGCGCCTTCTTCGGCGGCGTTGCGGGCGCGTACTTCGCCGAGTTCACCACCGGCGCGAACCCCGACAGCTTCTCGTTCAACTTCTCGGTGTTCGTGCTCGTGATGGTGATCCTCGGCGGCATCGGCAACGTGTGGGGGGTGCTCGTGGGCGCGGCCTTCCTCGCCTACCTCGACCAGGCCGGGCTTGCCGACACGGGAGCGTGGATCAACCAGCACCTGCACCTGACGATCGACGTGCCGAAGTACGAGTTCGGGATCTACGGTGTGATCCTGCTGCTCGTGATGCTCTTCCGGCCCAACGGCCTCGTCCCCGAGGCGCGCCGCAAGCTCGAGTTCGAACAGGGAGTCGAAGACGAACCGCTCTACGACCTGGCGATCGAATGAGCGAGAACGGCGACCTCCTCGTCGCGACGGCGCTGCGCAAGGAGTTCGGCGGCCTCGTCGCCGTGAACTCGGTCGACTTCACGGTGCCTGTGCGCCAGGTGACGAGCCTGATCGGCCCGAACGGCGCCGGCAAGACGACGTTCTTCAACATGCTGACGGGTGTCTACAAGCCGACGTCCGGCCGGATCGTGTTCGACGGCGGCGACGTCACGGGCAAGCCGCCGCACGCGATCACGAATCGCGGCGTCGGGCGCACGTTCCAGAACATCCGCCTCTTCCGCGAGATGACCGCGCTCGAGAACGTGCTCGTCGGCATGCACGGCCACCTCAAGGGCGGCATCGTCTCGAGCATCGTGCACACGCCGCACCAGCGCCGCGAGGAGCGCGAGGCACGCGCCCGCGCGCGCGAGCTGCTGCAGTTCTCGGGCCTGCGGAACAAGGACGACCGCCTCGCGATGAGCCTGCCGTACGGTGACCAGCGGCGGCTCGAGGTCGCGCGCGCGCTCGCGACGAACCCGAAGCTGCTCCTGCTCGACGAGCCGACGGCGGGCATGAACCCGCAGGAGACCGCCGACTTCACCGCGTTCGTCTCGCGCCTCAAGGAGGAGCAGGGCCTGACGGTGCTGCTGATCGAGCACGACATGAAGGTCGTCATGGGCGTCTCCGACCGCGTGACGGTGCTCGACTACGGCGAGAAGATCGCCGAAGGAACGCCGTCCGAGGTGCAGCACAACCCGCGCGTGATCGAGGCGTACCTCGGGTCGGGGGCGGTGAGCGGCACGTGACCACGAACGGCGACGTCGTCCTCCGCCTCGACGACGTGCACACGTACTACGGCGCCATCCACGCGCTCAAGGGCGTGTCGCTCGAGGTGCGCGCCGGCGAGGTCGTGACGCTGCTCGGAGCGAACGGCGCCGGCAAGTCGACGACCCTGCGCTCGATCAACGGCCTCAACCACCCGCGCCGCGGCAAGATCCATTTTCAGAGCCGCGACATCACGCACGCGTCGCCGCACGACATCGTGTCGTCGGGCATCGCGCAGTCGCCGGAAGGGCGGCGCCTGTTCCCGCGCATGACCGTGCTCGAGAACCTCGAGATGGGCGCGTTCCAGCGCACCGACCGCGCCAACTTCGGCGAGGATCTCGATCGCGTGTACACGCTCTTCCCGCGGCTCGCCGAGCGCAAGTCGCAGAAGGCGGGGACGCTCTCCGGCGGCGAGCAGCAAATGGTCGCGATGGGCCGCGCGCTGATGGCGCGCCCGAAGCTGCTGATGCTCGACGAGCCGTCGATGGGGCTCGCGCCGATCTTCGTCGAGCGCATCTTCGAGATCGTCACGGAGATCAACAAGCAGGGGACGCCGATCCTGCTCGTCGAGCAGAACGCGCTCATGGCGCTCGACGTGGCGAACCGCGGCTACGTGCTCGAGACCGGCAAGGTCGCACTCGCGGACGATGCGAAGTCGCTGCGCGCGAACGAGCAGGTTCGCAAGGCCTACCTCGGCGAGACGTAGTCGCCCAGCTCGACCACGCGGTCGGCGAGCTCGATCAGCACCGCATCGTGCGTCGCACAGACGACCGCGCGACCGCGTTCGTGCGCCGCGCGGCGGAGCAGCTCCCCGGTTGCGCGCGCGTTCTCCTCGTCGAGGCGCGCGGTCGGCTCGTCGACGAGCAGCAGGCGCACGTCAGCGGCGAGCGCGCGAGCAATCGCGACGCGCTCGCGCTCGCCGGCCGAGAGCTTCGCGGCCGGCAGGTCGACGCGGTGCGCGAGCCCGACGTCGGCGAGCGCGGCGCGCGCATCGCCTGTCGTCCCGCGCAGCGCCAGCCCCAGCTCCACGTTCTCCAGTGCGCTGAGGTAGGGGACCAGCCCCGGCTCCTGCGTCACGAGCGCCACGTCGCGCCGCCGCAAAGCGGCCAGCTCCGCGCGCACGAGCGCGTTGAGTGACGTGCCACCGAGCGTCACATCGCCCGCATCGGGCCGCTCGAGCCCGGCGAGCAGCTCGAGCAGCGTCGTCTTGCCGCTCCCGGAGCGGCCGACGACGGCGGTCAGCGTCCCGGTGTCGAAGCTCGTGCTCAGCCCGGTGAAGACGACCCGGCTGCCGTACGACTTCGCGACGTGCTCAAGCGTCGCGACCGGTGCTCCCTGCGCGACGCGCGGCTGCGCCGCGCGTTCGGCGGCGGGCGTCGCGTCGAGCGGCGCGAGCGCGATGCGTCCCTCTTCGATGCCCGCGGCGACGCGCGTCGGCGCGCCGGTCTCGCCGAGCAGCCGGTCGGGCAGCCGCACCCAGCCGTGCGTGACGGCGAGCGCAGGGGCGCCGCCGGGGCGCTGCTCCGCGACGACGCGGCCGTCGCGCACGTGCACGAGCCGGTCGGCGATCGCCGCCGCGTGCTCGTCGTGGCTGACGATGAGCGCCGTGGCGCCCTCGCCGCGCACGAGCTCCGCGAGCAGGCGGTAGACGGTCACCGCGTTCGCCGCGTCGAGCTCGCCCGCCGGCTCGTCCGCGAGCAGCAGCCCCGGTCGGTGCGCAACGGCCGCGCACACCGCGACCCGCTGCTGCTCGCCGCCGGAGAGCTTCCCCGGCCGCTCGTACGCGCGGTCGAGCAGCCCGACGTGGTCGAGCAGCTCGTCCGCCCGGCGCGTGCTCTCCTCCGGCGCGTGTCCGAGCAGCTCGAGCTGCAGTGCCACGGTGTCGCGGCACGCGAGGTCGGGCGAGAGCGCGCGCGCGTAGTGCTGGTCGAGCAGCCCGAGGCTGCGCGCGCGAAATGCGTCGTCGACATCGCGTAGCTCGGTGTCGAGGACGCGGCCGCCGCCGGCCGACAGCCGCTCGAGCCCGGCGAGCACGCGCAGCAGCGTCGTCTTGCCGGAGCCGCTCGGGCCGAGCACGACGACGATCTCGCGCGTCTCCACGCGCAGGTTCAATCCCTGCAGCGCGACCGAGCCGCCCGCGGCGGACTCGAAGATGCGAAATGCGTCGCGGACCTCGATCATTCGAGGCTCCACGACGCGCGCTCGGGGACGTCGGCGCGGAACGCGCGCGCAGACGTCAGCTCGACGATCGCCGCGCACACGGCGACGAGCGCGAGGAGCCCGAGCGCGGCAAGCGCCCACGCCGCTTCGAAGCGGAGCGGCGGCTCCGCCGGCTGCGTCGCCGCCGACACGCGCACGAGTGCGACGACAAGGCGTGAGAGGAGCAGGCCGAGCACGATGCCGCCGGCCGCGCCGAGCGCGAGCACGAACGCTGCGCGCGCGCGGAACTGCGCGCGCAGCGTCTGCGGTGCGACGCCCTGCGCCTCGAGATCGAACAGCTCGCCGCGCTCATCCCGTAGCTCGCCGACGAGCGCGAGCCAGAAGCCCGTCGCCGCGAGCGCGAGTGCGACGACCGCCGCCGCGGTCAGCGTCGCGATCAATGCGCGTGCGAGTGGATCGGAGGCGAGCGTGTGCTCGAGGTCGCGGCGCGACGCAACGACGACCGGGAGGCGACTCAGCGACGGCTCGAGCGACGCGGGCCCGCGGATCCACGCCTCGATCGGCGCGCCGGCTCCGGGCGAGCGCGCGTCGAGGATCGTCGCGAGCGCGCTCTCGTTCGCGACGACGAAGCCCTCGTCCGACTGCTGCGCGTCGGGGAACCGCCGCGCGACGGCGACGATGTGCGCGGGCACGAGCTGGTCCTGGAAGTCGAGCGTCAGCGTGCCGCCGGGACCCGCGGCGCTCGCGATCGCGGGATTGACGACGACCGCCAGGCGGCGTGTGTCCGTGACCTGCGGCAGCCGCAGCAGCATCGTCTGCGCCTGGTCGAACGCGTACGAGACGCGCGCGCCGGCGAGCGTCGCGCCGCCGCGTGCGACCCAGCCGCGCCAGTCGGTGACGCCCGGAAGCGCGCCGAGGTCGAGCGAGCCGCTCGGCGCCGACGTCGCGCCGGCCTCGGCCTCGCGGTGCAGGTAGCCGTACTGCTCCGAGCTCGCGAGCGCAATCTCCAGACCGACGAGCGTTCCGTCCGGCACGCGCGCGCGCAGCACGTGCGCGCCCGCGCCGTACTCGCCGAGCGGCACGGTGACGATCTCGCCGGCGCGCTCGACTGCGAGCGTGAGCCCGACCGCGACGCCGCGGATGCGCACCGGCAGCGCGATCACGCCCGCGTGCAACGGCACCCCGCGCAGCGTCGCGCCGGCGCTCAGCCTGCGCGCAAGCTCGGCCTGCGAGACGCTCGCGTAGTCGGAGCGCCAATGCAGCTCCGCGATCGCGGCCGGCGGGAGGCCGAGCACCGTCGGGTTGAGGACGTTCGTCCCGGCGCCGGGGACGTTCGCGATCACGCGGAGGACGGGATAGCCGATGCGCGGCGGCGGCACGAGCTGCGTTCCCTCCGTCAGTGCGTAGTCGAGCGGGACCGCGTACGCCGCCTCGTCGCGCGCGCCGCGTTCGAGCGTCGCGCGGTAGCTGGCCGCGAAGAGCGCGAGCCCGATGCCGACGAGCAGGAACACCGTCGTCCCGACCGTGCGCGCCGGCGCACGCGCGAGTGCGAGCAGTGCGAGTCGCGCCGACAGCGGCGCGCGCCGCGCCGCGCGCTCTGCCGCGCGCATCGCCGGCGCGAGCAGCCGCGCCGCGAGCACGCCGGACGCGAAGCACACGAGCCCGGGGAGGAGCAGGAGCAGCGCCGCGTCGCCGCCGGACGCGAGCGCGCTCGCGTCGAGCCCGCCGCGGCCGAGCTCGACCGCGACGAGGACGACCGCCGCGAACGCGGCGACGTCGAGCGCGCGCACGCGTCCACGCCGTTCCGTTTCACCCGCCTGCGCGACGGCGAGCACGGCGGCGGTTGCGACGGCAGCGGCGCCGACGACGAGGCCGACGCCGAGCCACGAGCCAAGCGAGCGCGCGAGCACCGCGCCGGCCGGAAGGCCGGCGGCGCGCGCGACGAGCACGACCGTCACGGCACCGATCGCCGCGCCGGCGAGCGCGCCGCCGACGGTGAGCGCGGACACTTCCGTCCCGAGCGCGAGCCAGAGCTGCGGCCGGCGCGCGCCGCGCTGCAGCAGGCGGCGCCGCTCCGCGGCGAGCCCGCGCCGGAGCCCGAGCGCGGCCACGAGCGCGAAGCCGAGCAGCAGCGTTCCCGCCTCGCCGCCGAGCAGCAGCAGGCGTTGCGCGGAGACGCGCCCTCTCGACTGCGCATCGGTGAGCGCGGCGTCCGGGCCGCTGAGCTCGTACGTGTCGGAGTAGCGCCCGAGCGCATCCTGCGCGAGCGACTCGCGATGCAGCAGCGAGGAGATCTCCCACACGTGCAGGTGCCGCGGATCGAGCGGCGCGATCCAGCTGTACGCGCGGTAGAGGCCCGCGAACGCGGGCACGGGCTCGAACGCCGACGAGCCGTTCGCGAGCAGGATCGTCGCCACCTCGCCGTTCGACGCGCGCGCCGCCTGCAGCGAGTCGCCGAACAGCGCGCGGTCCGCCAGCACGCCGCTGCCGACGCGGACGAGATGGATGCCGTCCTGCTGCCAGTCGGAACGTGTGCCCGGTCCGAGCGCGAGCACCTCGCAGCGCGACGCGGTGCACGTGTGCGGCAGGCGGCCCGAGCGCACGCGCACGAGCGAGTCGAGCCCGTCGATCCCGGCGAGCTGCACGAGACCGCCGCCGACGCGCAGCTCGCGGAAGAAGGTCGCGCGGAGCGGGGCGCGCGGCGTCAGCGTCGCAAGCGCGCGGGTGATCGTGCGGTCCGCCTGCGCGTAGGTCTGGTTGAACGCGAGACCGAACGCGTCGACGCGGAGGCTGCGCTGGGATGCGGGCAGCTCGGCAACCGCCTGCTGGACGGCGCGGTCGCGCGCGGCAACGCTGCCGCCGTCGACTGCGACGAGCGCCGCGACCGACGTCGCGACGCCGGCCGCGACGAGGAGCGCGCGCGCCGGGTGGCCGCGAAGGCGCGCGGCGGCGACGGCGAGCGGCGCGCGAATCCGCCACCAGATCCTCACAACACCGGCATCCTACGTTGACTGGTGTCGCGGCTCAAGCGAGAGGAGCGTCCACTCGAGCGGCGCCTCCTGCTTGTCGTCGCGGCAGGAGACGCGGCGCGGCTCGAGCTCCCGCGAGCGGACAGTCGCCGCGAAACGGCCGCGCGGCGTGTCGAACGTCGTCCCCTCGACGTGACGCGCATCGTCGAGACCGTCGAGCCCGAGCTCGCGGCGCGCGAGGATCTCCGCCGCCTGCTGCGCTGCGGTGAGCGTCGTGCGTCCGCGGAGGTGCTCGAGCGGCAGCCGTCCCGCTTCGAGCTCGGCTGCGAGCGCGACCGCGGATTGCGCGTCGAGGTAGCCGAAGCAGAGCGCGTCCGGCAGGACGAGCAGGTTCGCGGCAAAACGATGGCCGCCGAGGTGCGAGCACTCCCAGACGTTCAGCCCCGCGCGCGCGAGCGCGAGCCCGACGGATGCGCCACGGATCGCGCAGCACGGATCGCGCGCCCCATTTGTGCAAACGAGGTACCGCCGCTCCGACTTTGCAACAGTCTGTTGCAAGGCGCGGACGAGCAGCACCTTGCCGTTCTCGAGCTTCAGGCCGTGGTCGCGTCCCCACGGCTTCGGACGCTCGACGAGCTGCCAGCGCGCCACGACCGGCGCCGAACCCGCGAGTGGCTCGCGCAGCTCGCGCGAGAGCTCGGCGCATCTCATGCGTGCACGCGCAGCGGGAAGTACGGCGGCGTGAGCAGGAAGCCGATGCGCGGCTCGCGCTCGGCGCGGCTGCGCGCCATCTGCAGCGCGGCGCCGACGCCGTGCGTCGGCACGAGCCCGAGCGCGCGCGCCGCGTCGTGGTCGCGGCAGCCGGCGACGAGCACCGAGCCGAGCCGGCCGAGCGCCGGGCCGCACGCGCTCCAGTCCGCGTAGGGCAGCAGCGGGTGATGCGCGCTGCCGTCGCGGTACGCGGCCAGCAGCGCCGCGTCGGCGCCGGCGGCCAGCTCCGCCTCCCGCACGAGCGCGAGCTCGCGCGCGGTTCCCGAGCGGATCGCGCGGAAGAAGTCGCGGTAGGGCCGCTGCGACGGGTGCGCGAACTTCCGCTCGAACGGATGCACGAGGATCGCCGTGCCGCCGTCGGCGACGGGAAACGCCTCGCGCCACAGTCGCAGCGCAAGACCGAGCCCGAGGTAGGCGGCGAGCAGCGGGTTCGGACGCTCGCGCGGGAGATACGGCGTCGTGCCGGGAATCCCCAGGCAGACGACGTCGAGCGGCTCGGGAAGCGAGCGCGCGCGCTCCTCGGTCCCGCGTAGGAGCGCCTCCGCGTGCGCGACCGACGGCGGGCCCGCGAACACCGTCGACACGCCGCGCGCCGCGGGCAGCGAACGGAGCGCCTTGCGCCGGATCCCGCCGGGAAGCACGCCGAAGAGATGCCGCAGCGGCGAGCGCACGAGCCGCTCGAGCGACTGTTCCTCGTACGGGTAGCCCTGCAGCATCCCCGTCAGCCGCGGCAGCGTCAGCACGAGCGACACGCCGACGACCGGCGCGCGGCGCTGCAGCGCGCGCTCGAGCGCGATGCCGGTCTGCCAGCCGTGCGACGCGCTCGTCTCGAGCAGCGAATACGCATCGGCGCCGCGGATCGTCTGCGCGTCGGACGCCGCGACGAGCGTGCCCGGCCCACCGTGCAGCACGGTCTCCGCGGCGCTGACGGTGAGCACGAGGTCAGCGTTCACGAGCGCCGGATGCACGCGCACGTCGTGGCGCGTGTCCGCGGGCACTGCGGCGAGATCCGGCGACTCGACGTCGTGCACGACGACGCTGCCGCGGAAACGTCGCGCGAACGCAGGCGGGAAGAGCTCGTCGATCTCCGCGCGCCCCGCGCGCCGCGCGAGCCCGCTTGCGACGACGACCGTGACGCGGTCCGGCGCAACGCCTGCGCGTTCGAGCTCGTCCACCGCCGCCTCGAGCGCCGCGGGTCGCGGATCGACCGGCGCGCTCGGCAACGGCAGCGCCGGCAGCTCGACGACGACGGTCGCGCTGCCGCCGCGACGCACGAGCGCCTCGAGCGGCTCGCCGCTGAGCGGGAAGCGCAAGGCGTCGCGCACCGCGCTCGCGACGTCGGCGATCGGCTCGCGCGGCGGCGGCGGAGCGAGCACCGCGTCGTCCGCTTCCGTGTGGACGACCGAGATGCGAGACCCGGCGAGGACTGGAATGCGCACCGGGCGACGATATGTCATTGACCGCCTGCGCCTTCCGGCCGATACTCGAAAAGAGCCAAATGCTTCTGCGGACCCTCGCCGGGCTTGCATTTGCGACGCTCGTGCTTGCGGGAAGCGGCGCGGCGATGACGCGCGGGACGTCGGCGACGGCGCTCGCCGTGCCGCTGCTCAACGTGACGGTGAATCACGACGGCTCGCTGCACGCGACGTGGACGAAGGACGCGTCGCAGGACTCGTACGAGCTGATCGCGGACAGCGACCAGACGGCGTCGAGCGGCAGGCTGACCGCCACTGCGTCGCCGTTGCGCTGCTCGGACGGCACGCTCCAGTGCTGTCCCACCGACACCTGGTGCTGGACCGACCGCGGGACGCCGCTCTACTGCTACGCCGTCCTCTACCACGACGTGACCGGCGACTGCCCCGTGCACACCGATCTCGGCGATCCTGCGGTGAGCGAGGACACGCGCCCGCTCCAGACCGGCGCGACCTACTACGTCCAGGTCCTGGTCGAGGACCACTGCTTCACCACGTTGACGTGCGGGTCGCAGTACCCGACCGCGTACTGGTCGAACGTCGTCAAGATCGTCGACAACCCGGACGTGACACCGCCCGTGCTCTCGCTGCCGTCCGACCAGACGCACGAAGCGACGGGCCCCGGCGGCGCGGCGGCGACCTTCAGCGCGTCGGCGACCGACGCGATCGACGGCGCGACTGCCGTGACCTGCACGCCTGCGTCGGGGTCGACGTTCGCGATCGGCGCGACGAAGGTGACGTGCACGTCGAGCGACAAGTCCGGCAACACGGCGACGGGCTCGTTCACCGTCACGGTGAGGGACACGACGCCGCCGACGCTCACCGTTTCCGGCGCGAAGACCGTTACGGCGACCGACGCGAAGGGTGCGCACGTGAGCTATCCCGCTGCGCACGCGACGGACATCGTCGACGGCGCCGTCGCGGCGCACTGCACGCCTGCGTCCGGCAGCGAGTTCAACGTTGGCACGACGAAGGTGACGTGCACCGCGAAGGACAAGCACGGCAACTCGGCGACGAGGAGCTTCACCGTGACGGTGAAGCCCGCCGAGAAGCATCGCGGCGGCTGACCATCACGGGATCGCCCGGTGGAGGCGCAGAAACGTCCGCCGAAAGCCGCGCTTCGGCCAGAAGCGCGACGCGAGCAGGTTCGTCATCCGCCAGTCCGTCGTCATCACCGGGATCGCGCGTTCGTTCGCCCACGTGAACGCATGCGCGGTCAGCGCGCGGCCGACCCCGCTGCCGCGGCTGTCCGGAAACGTCGACGCGTGCCCGAGGTCGATCGAGTCGCGCGGCACGCGCAGGTCGTGCGACCGGCGGTAGAGGAGCAGCTCGCCGACGAC
>Ga0070735_10003310_pt1 | contig 14178 bp, 11 predicted proteins | sample Coa_R1_FD_66443 | JGI IMG/M metagenome (GOLD analysis project Ga0070735, IMG submission 66443) | Surface soil microbial communities from Centralia Pennsylvania, which are recovering from an underground coalmine fire - Coalmine... | ecosystem: Environmental > Terrestrial > Soil > Unclassified ...
ATCTGCAGCGCGCCGCGGCCGAGGGCCGCGGGCGTCTGTTTGCACGTTCGCCTGAAGAGGCGTGCGCCCGCACCTTGACACTAGGCCGGCCGTCGAATATAATAGCTCAGGCCCGGGGTGTAGCTCAGTGGTAGAGTGCTAGTTTTGGGAACTAGATGTCGCAGGTTCAAGTCCTGTCACCCCGACTTCCTTCAATCCCCTGTAGTTCGTCGCAATATCCGGCAACATGTTGACTCGCACCGGCCGCCCTCGCCTGCGGCCAGATCGGAGCACAGCCCGTGTCCGCGATCAGCAATCGGATTGGCTCGATCATCCACAACCCCGTCATCGTCATCACGGTCGCCCTGATCTCAATGATTCCGCTCGTTTGCGCGCAGGTAAGCGTTCGGAACCCAACGCTCGGTGCCGCACTTCTAGAGACTGGCGCCATTCTCCTTCTAGCCGTCCAGATCGCCAAAGCCAACTGGAGCGCCGGCGTGTTCAGGCGGGCGTTCTCCTTCCTCAGCAGCGAGATCAACCTGCCGGTTGTGCTGTTCCTTGTCGTAGGGGCCGCGTCGCTGACGAGCAGCCCGAGTCTTGTCATGGGCGCGCAAGAGCTGCTGCGATTCGCCGCGGGCGCGACGATCTACTTCGCAATCGCGCACCACGCGCGCCGTAGCGCCGCGCTGGACGCCATTGCCGGCACGCTGTTGATCGCATGCATTGCGGTCCCGTTGATCGGCTTTGCTCAATACCGCGAGTCTGGCGCCGGGGCCGGCGGCCCGTTCGGGGATCACCAGCTCTTTGGATCGTTCATGCTGGCAATCTTACCGGTCGCCGCAGCGCTCGCTTTCGAGACTTTCACCCGCGCAAACAGTGCGGCGCCCACCCCTTTTTCGCGGCCCCTGGTCGTAACGGCAGCCACGGTTTTCGCAGCCGCCGGCCTCCTCGTCTCAGAGTGTCGCAGCGCGTGGGCCGGCGCCGTGGTGGCGCTCGCGACGCTGGCCGCCTGCTGGCTCCTGACCGGTAAGCGTCACGATGCGACACGATCGGGATCGGCGCGGATCGCGATCGCGCCGGCGCTGCTCGTTCTATCCAGCGTTGGCTTTCTGTTCGCGATCTGGCCCCATGCCACGATTCTCGATCGCGCGGCAACGGTTGCCACGCCCGCCACCTACTCGGCGGGCGGCGCGGAATCTTCCAGCGGGACCAAGTGCTGCTCTCAGCGTTCGGTTGGCGGCGATAGCTCCTGGCACGGACGCAAACTCGCCTGGGCCGGCGCGATGAGGATGATCCGCCAGGAGCCGTGGACCGGAAATGGGCTCGGATCCTATCCCGTGCTACAGAGTCGTTATGCCGGCGTGGGCCTGGACATCGGTCCATTGCGCATCCGGCCGTCGCTGGCCAATCAGGCGCACAGCCTCTACCTCCAGATGGCCGCCGAGATCGGGATTCCTGGACTGCTCATCTTCCTTGCCATTCCAGTCACTATTCTCGGCCAGGCCCTGCGCCAGGCCTCCCTATTGAACCCCGGGCCGCGCCGCTCGCTCATGCTGGGCGCCGCCGCGGGCGTCATCGGCTGCCTGGTCGACGCGCTTGCCAGCCCATCGTGGCAGATGGCGAGCGTATCGCCAATGCTATGGGTTCTGCTTGGCATCGTCGCCGCTGCCGCAAGGCCACATGGTCACCGCGAGCCCGCAACAGCCACTCGAGGGGCGCAAAACACTGGCGTGCGAGCCGGGGCGGCATTCGCGTCGCTCGGGCTTTGCTCCCTGCTGCCAACCGCGGCGATGGCAGCCGATCCCGCGTACATGCACATATGCTCTTGCCGCGTTAGGCCGAGCATGACGCTGCTGGATTCTCAGGCCGCACAGTCGCAGACCTACCAATTTCTCGCGCTGTTTTGCGACGCAAATGGAAACGTCGTCGATCCGCGCGAGGTCGACATTACAAACGATCCGGGAACCAAGTTCTCGTTCACCACGAATGCCGGAAACGTGGGCAGGCTTAAGGGACCGAACAACAGCGTATACGAATCGCAGGACATCGACGAAAACTATCAAGGAATGATAAAGGTGACATTCACGGATGGATTCGGAGGGAAGTGCTCGGATACCGCGCAGTTCGCCGTCAAATCCGGGGACGTGAGCACCTTCGACTCGACCGCCAGCGGACTCGCGGCAGCCGGCGGCGGCCTGATACTCGGGGTGTTCCTCGCACACCACGCGAGCACGGACAGCATCGACGACGATGCGGGAGGCGGCGCGAACGCACAGGTCAGCGGCGCGCCGGGAATCGGGTTCGACTCGTTCGGACAGGCGCTTCCAGCCGACAGCCCGTTCCGCGCTTCGGGCGCCGACGGGCGCGCGCAGGACCGAACCGCCGATCCGTAGTCGCCGTCACCGCCGATGCCGCGCGATCTGACCGGTCGCGAGCGCGTGGCAGGCATTCTGCCGAATGCACAATGCGGTCGGCTGCGCGACAAGAGCTGTGTGTAGGCGTCGACCCGGCCGGTTCTTGGGGCCACGCGCGTTCGGTTCGCCCCGAGCATCGAGCTCACATGGGCTGGTTCATCGCAGCGCAGCGACGGGGAAATGAAGGGACCGCGCGCCAATGGCGTGGACGAGAGTGGCGGCGGCTGCGGACCTGAAGCCCGGCCTCGGAACCGCGGTGATTGCCGGCGGACACGAGCTAGCGCTCTTTCTGGTAGAAGGCCGTTTATACTGTATCGAGAACCGCTGCCCGCACATGGATGGGCCGCTCTCCGAAGGCGACGTGGAGGGCGACATCGTCTACTGCCCGTGGCACTACTGGCCCATCAATATCCGCACAGGCGCGCTGACATTCGACGACTCCGCCTGCGCTCCCACGTATCCCTGCAAGGTTGAAGACGGCGGCGTCCTCGTCGATATCTGACCGAGCCCTCTGCCCAGGAAGGCATAAAGCCTGGATATTCTGTTAATCCTGTCCAAACACGTCCCCCACCTACCAGAAGAACGAGCCCGGACTCGTCTCGACGCCTGAGACTTCGATTCGGGTCGACTCCATCGGCCTGGACGACCCGTCGCCGTTCGTACTATCGGTCGCGCCGTTGCCGTTGGCGCCGTCGCCCTTCGCGGCCGGCGGGTCCTCCTCGCGGATAACGCGCACCTTCGTGATGCGTCTGCCGTCCGTTGCCTCGACCACGAAGCACACGCGGTTCCAGTTAGCGCGCTCGTCCTGCTCCGCCTGGTGCCCGAGCAGGCCGAACACGAAGCCGCCGATCGTGTCCGCCTCGTCCTCCGGCAGGTCCAGCTCCATCCGATCGTTCAGCTCACCGAGGCCGACGCGCCCATCCACCACCGTCGTCCGGCGGTCCAGCACCTGGATCATCGGCTCCTCGACGTCGTACTCGTCCTGAATGTCGCCGACGATCTGCTCCACCAGGTCCTCGATGGTGACGAGGCCGGAAGTTACGCCATACTCGTCCCGCACGATCGCAATCTGCTGCTTGCTGTGCCGGAATTCCGAAAGCAGGCGGTCTACCTTCTTCGTCTCCGGAATGAAATACGGCGCGCGCATCACCGTGCGGATCGGAACAACGTCGCGGCTGCTGTCGCCGGCCAGGGCGAGCAGGTCCTTGGCATGGACAATGCCGACGATGTTGTCCAGATCGCCCTCGTAGACCGGAATGCGGGAGTGGCCGGACTGGTGAACGAGCAGGATTAGCTCCGGCATCGGGGCGTCCACGTCGCAGGCCGTGACATCGATACGCGGCGTCATCACCTTGCGGACCACCGTGTCGCCGAAGTCGAGCACGGAGTGGATCATGTCCGTCTCCTCCGGCTCGAGGACGCCCTGCTCCTCTCCGGCCTCGACGAGGATCTTCAGCTCCTCCTCGTTCACGGCCGGACTGGTGAAGTGGGCAGTCCCGCCGAATGGCCGCACGACCAGTGTCGCCAGGAAGGTCAGCACTGCGACTGCCGGCGTAAGTAGGAGCTGCAGTCCAGCGATCGGATGCACGGCGATCATCGCGAAGCGCTCCGGGTGCCTGACGGCCAGGCTCTTCGGCGCGATCTCCCCGATGACGAGCGTCAGCAGCGCGACAGGCAGTGTAACGCCGATCAGCGCGGCCGTTTCCGCGGAGCCGCGCCCCATCCCCGCCGCCCGCAGCCAGTGCGCCAGCGGCTCGACCATGCTCGTAGCGGCGATTGCCGAGGAGAACGTGGCAATCAGCGTCACGCCCGTCTGAATGGTCGCCATCAGCCGCGTCGGGTGCTGGAGCATCCGCTCGATTTTGGCGGCGCTCGCGTTGCCCTCCTCCACGAGCTGCCGGATCCGCGACTTGCGGACGGTGATCAGCGCGATTTCGGCCAGCGCGAGGAACGCGTTGACGAAGATGAGCACGAGGACGATTGCGATGGCGGTAAGGATTCCGCCCGTATCGGTGGGCGGAGTCCGCGGAATGAGGTCCGACCGGACCGCAGGATGGGCGTCGGGACCGGGCTGGGCCGGGGCGTATCGTGCGGCGGCGATCAGCAGTGCGCCGATCGCGGCGATGCATCGCTGAGATGCGCCGGTGCCGCGGCCCCGTTTATGAGGTAACAAAAACGGTTACTCCCTCGAAGCGCGCTGCAGCGGACCGGCCGGGCAATGCGCCTTGAGGCATTGCAGCCCGTGCGGGGCGGGACGCCACTCGATTCGAGTGCGTGGCCCAATACCGCACCTTCGGCATGATCCAGTACATGAGCGAGGTGAGCAGGATAGCGAGCACCGCGCCGAGGACTACCTCCCTCAGCGAGTGCACGCCCGCTTCCACCCGGCTCTGCGCGACGAGTATGGCAAGCAGGATCGCGAGGAACGCGACCACCGTGTTGACCGTTGTGAAGAATATCGTCATCGCGAGCATGAAACCGACGGCGCTGTGGCCGCTGATGATTCCGCCGTGCCACGGCGACCCGGTATTGCTCAGCAGTTTCGATATGATCACGACCAGTGTAAGAAGGACGATGCCGATGACGATAACGTTCATTACATCGCCGGGCAGGTCCTTCGACATCCGCTCCTGAATCGCCTTGAGCTGATAGTGGCCGAAGAAGATCAGCAGGCCCGCCATCACGGCGTTCATCGCCGCGACCAGAACGGCGCCGGCAGCCACGTCCTTCGCGAGCTTGGCGGCGGGGCTGTAGCTCTCCTTGACCATATCGACGACCTTCTCGATCGCGGTGTTGATCATCTCCGCGACGATGACGAGCGTGATCGCGAACAGGAGCGAGACCATGTCCCGCGATTCGAGCTTGAGGAGGAGGCCGGAGACGAGGACCGCGACGAGCGTGAAGAAGTGGATCCGCATGTGCGGCTGCGTGCGGAAACAGTGCAGGATCCCCTCTTGCGCATATTTGAAGCCCGAAAGCTCGTTGCGGCGCGGTTGTGCCAATGATTCTCCGGAACGTCAGCGCGGCAGCGCGGCCTGAGGAAAGGTGAATTCGAGCAGCTCTCGCTCGCGCGCGTGCATGGCGGCCGCTCCCGCCTCCGTCTCGTCCTCGTAGCCGAGCAGGTGCAGCAGCCCGTGTACCGTGAGCAGCGCCAGCTCCTGCTCCAGTGCGACGCCGTGCTCGTCCGCCTGCCGGGCCGCGGTATCGACCGAGATCACTACGTCGCCGAGCATCTCGGGCGCGGCCGGCGGCACGGGCACGGGCGGCGCGCCCAGTATGGAATCGCGCTGAGCGAACGAAAGGACGTCGGTCGGCCGATCGTAGCCGCGATATTCGAGGTTCAGCGCGTGCACCGTCGCGTCATCCGTCAGCATTACGAGCGCGTCTAGCCGGCCGCCCACCGGACTTTCGCTGGACAGGAGCCGGCGCGCCGCTCTCCTCAGCGGGCCGGTCCGAACCGGCATTTTCTGTTGGTTCGTCACCGAAATCGGCATATGCGACCTCGTCGGACAGGAGCGACCGCGGGGGCGGAAGATAGGAGGGCGCCGGCGGCCTTCGGACCTCGGAGAGCGCGGAGTTGATCAGCTGCTCCGCGTTCGCAAGCGCATCGGCGGATACGGTCGGACCAAGAGCGACCACACCCAGCGGATCCGGCACGTCTTCGCGGGCCATGGGCTGCGGTTGCGGCGAGCTGCCTTGAGTCTCCGGCTTGAGGTCCGCGCGAACCAGCTCCATGGGCATTCCCGACGCGTTCTTCGGGAACTCCTTCGGGTAGTCGATGCGCGCGTGCATCATCGCAGTCAGGACGTGCAGGAACGCGTCGGTGATCAGCTTGACTTCGCGGAAAGTCAGACGGCACTCATCGAACTGGCCGTCCTCCATCTTGTCCCGTATGATGCCGCTGATGAGCCTGCCGAGCGAGTCGCGGCTCGGCTGGTGAAGGCAGCGCGCCGCGGCCTCGACCGAGTCGGCCAGCATCACGACGGCCGACTCGCGCGCCTGCGGCTTCGGCCCAGGATAACGGAAGCGCTCCTCCAGGCCGGGCGGGGCCTCGTCCGTGCCGCCGCAGTCGGTAAGCGCCTGGTGGTAAAAGTAGCGAATGAGGGTCGTGCCGTGGTGCTCCGCGATGATGTCGCGAATCTCCTTCGGCAGGCGGTGCTGCAGGGCGATCTCTACGCCGTCCCGCACGTGAGCGGTAATGATCAGCGCCGACAACGACGGACTGAGCCGGCCGTGGACGTTGCCGTCCCGCTGGTTCTCGATGAAGAAATCCGGCCGGCGCATCTTGCCGATATCGTGATAGTAGCCGCCAACCCGGCACAGGAGCGCGTCGGCGCCGATCGCCTGCGCGCCGGCCTCTGCCAGCGAGCCCACCATCATGCTGTGGGCATAGGTTCCCGGCGCGACCGTGCAGAGCTCGCGAAGCAGCGGCCGGTCCGCGGCGGAGAGCTCCAGCAGCGCCGTGTGCGTCAGGATGCCGAACGGCCGCTCCAGCGCCAGGATGCCGAACCAGTAAAGGAACGTCGCGAAGGCCGCGGAACCCACCGCCCACGCGGAACCCGTAAGCAGCTCGTGGAGCGTGTCCCGCTGGATCATGCCCGTCAGCCACACCACGACAAGATTTGTTATGGCGAGCACGGCGGTGATAAACGGGAGGTTGGACTTCGCGCGAACGTGGCCCACGGTGAAGATGCCGACCAGGCTGCTCATGAGCGTCATGACCGTGAATCGAATCTCATGGTTCATGATCAGGCCGGACTGGACCGCGAGGAGCGCGACCACCAGCACGGCGAGCTGCATATCCAGCAGAACGCTCACTAGCATTCCAGCCGCAACGACCGTCATCATGCCCATGAAGCCGACCTGGAACAGCGAGAACGATAGACCGAACAGCGTTCCGCCGACCTTGAGGCCGAACACGCTGATGAAAACGATCACGGAGAGCAGCGCGAGCCGCCGTGTATCGTGGAACAGCGCTGGAAGCGTGCGGCCGATGAAGTAGACTACGAGCAGGACCATGGCCGCCGCCAGCATGCAGACCCCGCCGCCTGCGATCAGCGAGATATGGGGATCGAGCAGACCGAGCGCGGTGAACTTGTCGAGGTGCTCCTGGGTTACGGTGTCGCCGGCGCCGATGATCTTCTCGCCCGGCGATATCTCCTCATACACCGGCGGCACCGAGCGGGCCGCAATATCGCGCGCGGCCTCGGTCTTCCGCGCGTTGTACAGGAGGTTGGGACGGAGCGCCAGTCGCGCCACCTCGGCGACGATCGCCGCGTTTTCCGGGGAGAGCGAACCGCGCGCTGCCTCGTTCACGTCCTCTTCGGCATGGATGAGGTCGCGGGAGGGCCGCCCCTGATCGTAGCGGTCATGGATGTCCATCGACATCGCCATGCGGATGCGGCTTAGCGCGATGTCTCGGGTCTTCTGCAGCAGCGCGGGCGACGAGGTGAGGAGTGTCTGAAGCTGCGCGCGGGAGATGGCGCCGTAGCTAAGCTGGAGCCGTCCGATCGCCTTGTCGATCGCGGCGGTCCGGGCCGGCTCGCGACGCCCGATCGACGAGCGCTCAGAGGCGATCCGATCGAACAGCTCCCGCGCGATGCGTTCCGCGCTTGCGGCCGCGCGCTCATCCCGGTCGTACACGGGGTACGTATTGAGCATCGCGGCCTGGCGATTCTGCTCAGTCTTGACCGCGTTGAAATACGAAACGGTGCGGTTTGCGCGAATCTCCCGATGGCTGACTTCGCCGAGGCGTAAGGCGACGCGATCGGGGATCAGGTTCACGGACATCAGCGCCGAGAGGATCACGATCGTGAAGGCGGTGAGCCAGAATTGCGGCCAGTTTAGCAGCGGCGGGGCCGGCGGCGACTTGTCCGCGCCGGCAGCGCCGCTCGAGCGCCTGCGTACCGTCGCGTCACTGCCGCGCGCTAACCTCGCCGGAAGTTTTGGAAGTTTCATCTTTGGGTCGCGCAGGGCGGCCGGTTCGCAATCTCGAAGCCCGGCATCCCGCCAGGCACAGTGTCGACCGTTATAGAATAGATTGAAGGCCAGACTAAGCGCCTTAGGTAGCTCAGTCTGGCCCTAATATCGGTCCTTGATTCATTATACATCAGCCGCAAACGCGTGTCAAGCGGCCGTGCCGCCATGTTCAGGCACCTGAACGCCCAGCACCAAACGCCTACTTCGGCATCAGTGTAAGAGGATCGATGCCGCACAGGATCATGCCCTGGCCACGGGACTCGTGCGTCTTGATCGTGGGCGGATCCTCAGGATCGCGCATCTGTATCAAGACGGTTGTGCGCGCCTCGTCGCTCGTGTTCACGCCGGAGCCATGTATCGTAAGGTAGCTGAAGAACAGGCAATCGCCCGCGGTCGCCTCGCAGGGGGTTGCCGCTTCGATCGGGTACTGCGCAAAAGGCAGGTGCCAGCCACCCTCCGAGCTGTGCTCCAGCGGTCCAAGCCTGTGGCTGCCCGGCACTACGCGCACGCAGCCCTTGTTCAGCGGCGCGTCGTCGAAGTGGACGATGACCGCGATCATGCTGTGCCGATCGTGCGGGAAATAGGGCACGTCCTGGTGCATCGGGAAGGGCGAGCCCCTCTCCGGCGGCTTGATGAACATTTTGGTATGGTGGAGCTGAACGTTGGGAGTGCCGATGATGTCCGCGGCCACGTCCGTGATGCGCGGGTCGATGATCAGGCGGCTGAACGCCGCGGACTGGAACTGGACATCGTGGCAGTGGTGGATCACCGTATCCCTGGCCGCCGCCACAGAGGCCCGCGCGCTGCCCCAGGTCGCGTCGATGCTGCGCCGCTCCATCAGCCTGGCGGCGAGGGCGTGGCATTCCGCGCGATACGCGGCCGCTTCGTCCCTTGTCAATACGCCTTTGACAAGGAGGTACCCGTTCTCGTCGTAGAAGGCCTTCTGCTCCGGTGTAAGACGATTCAGCATCGATGCACGCTCCTCCGCATCCTCGATCTGCATGCGTTCTCCGCCGCTAGTTCGATCCGCCGCCCCGCGACTCCTTCCGCGCGACGGCGCGCCCCGGCAGATTGGAGCCGTTGCAAAGGGCGCGGGATTGGCGTACAATTGTGATGGCGTGATGGAGTTATAGCGTGGCGGGAGAAATGTCCGGTCCGCACTGTCCATCCGAAGAAAGCTGTACGAGTCTGCACTATTGCCGCATGGGAGCAGATATGGTCGGCAGCGAGCCGAGCCCGACAATCGAACATACGGACGTATCCGTGGTGCGAAAGGCGCGCACCTCGGACGCGGTCGCGATGCAGCGCTTGATAAACGGGTATGCGGACCGCGGGGCGATGCTCCATCGCAGCCTGAGCGAGCTGTACGAGAACATCCGTGACTTCTACGTCGTCGAGGCGGCCGGCGCCGTGGTCGGCTGCGCCGCGCTCCACGTAAGCTGGAAGGACCTTGCCGAGCTGAAGTCGCTGGCGGTTGCAGAGTCGTGCCAGGGTCGCGGGTACGGCAAGCGATTGATCCGCGCCTGCCTGGAGGAGGCGGAGGCGATCGGCCTGTCGCGCGTTTTCGCCCTGACCTATGTCCCCGTGCTGTTCGTAAAGGCCGGCTTTCAAGAGGTCGATCGCTCGATGCTGCCGCGCAAGGTCTGGACCGAATGCGTCTACTGCCCGAAGTTCGCCGACTGTTCTGAGATCGCCGTCCTGTACGCGATCGGCGGCGCGGACCTGCAGCCCGAGCGTACGGAGATCAGCCTTGAGCTGCTGCCACGCATGCCGAAACAGCACGGATCGCCATGACGCCTGAACACGACTCCCTCCGCGTAGAGATCCCCGATTTGGACGACGCCCCCGATGCGCCACACCCTGTCGCGGCTCGCCCGGCAAGGCCCGCTCCGGCCTGGGCGCGCTGCGGCGCCTGCGGGCACGCGGTCGTGTCCAGCGTGCCGGCGTTCTCCGCGGGAAGCGGAATCGCGGCCCGCCCATTTGCCGACGACGTGTACTGCCACCGGTGCGGCCTAATCGGACTTCCGGCCATCGCGCCGGGTTAGCGCCGCCTGCTGCAACCGGCGCGAGCTATTCCATTTTCACATGGAAATCATGCGCAAAATTCATTTGTATTATGGCTGTGCTGCGCGGTAGACTTCAAGCAGTCGCGCAATCCGGCTATGGCCGCGAGCGCTTGTTCCGAAGGAGAACTCCATGACCGCGCTCCACAGTGTATTCGATTCGCTCCAGCACTTCCACTACGGCGACGGCAAGTCCGCCCTGTTCTATTCGCTGCAACAGCTTGAGAAAGAGGGCGTAGGGCCGATCGCGCGCCTGCCCGTCTCGATCCGCATCGTGCTGGAGTCGGTCCTGCGCAATCTGGACGGAAAGCGGGTCAACGAGTCCGACGTGCGGGCGCTCGCCAACTGGGCGCCAAACGAGGACCGCGTCTCGGAAATCCCGTTCGTGGTAGCCAGGATCGTGCTGCAGGACTTCACCGGCGTGCCGCTGCTGGTCGACCTCGCGGCGATGCGCTCGACGGTGAGCCGGATGGGGCGCGATGCGGGCATGATCGAGCCGCTGGTGCCCGTGGATCTGGTCGTCGATCACTCGGTCCAGGTGGACTACGCTGCGGTCGCCGACGCGCTGCAGCGCAACATGGAGATTGAATTCAAGCGGAATCGCGCCCGCTACGAATTCCTCAAATGGGGCATGCAGGCGTTCAATGGGTTCGGCGTCGTGCCGCCGGGAATCGGTATCGTGCACCAGGTGAATCTTGAGTACCTGGCGAAGGGCGTGCTCGAAAAGAATGGCGTCTTCTACCCGGATACTCTCGTCGGCACAGACTCCCACACCACCATGATCAACGGACTGGGCATCGTTGGCTGGGGCGTCGGCGGCATAGAGGCCGAGGCCGGCATGCTGGGCCAGCCCGTCTATTTCCTCACGCCGGACGTGGTCGGCGTTCACCTGAGCGGCGTGCTGCGGCCCGGCGTTACGGCGACCGACCTGGTCCTCGCAATCACCGAGCTGCTGCGCAAGGCGAAGGTCGTCGGCAAGTTCGTCGAATTCCACGGCGAGGGCGCGGCCTCGCTGTCGCTCACCGACCGGGCGACCATCGGCAACATGGCACCCGAATACGGCGCGACGATGGGCTTCTTCCCGGTCGACGAGGAGAGCTGCCGCTATCTCACCAACACGGGCCGGTCCGCCGAGCAGGTGGACGCATTCCGGCAATACTTCAAGGCACAGGGCCTGTTCGGGATGCCGAAAGCGGGACAGATCGCCTACAGCGAGACCATAGAGCTGGATCTTGCGACGGTCGATCCGGCCGTCGCGGGCCCGAAGCGGCCGCAGGACCGGATCAAGCTCGCCGAGCTGAAAGACACGTTCTGTTCCCTTCTGTCTCGTCCCGTTGCCGAGAGCGGCTACAACAAGAACCCTACCGAAGCGACACGGCCGTTCTTCGTGCGGACCGGCGTCCGGCCCGATTCGGTGACGCCGGACTCGCCGCTGTCGGGCGGCGGCGAGCAGGCCCCGGAGACGATGCCGCAGGGCGACCATCCACTTGACAGCGACAAGGACACGGCGGCCCTCACCGAGATCGAGATGATGCAGAACCGGCCGACGCCGGACCGCGTCGAGGAGATCCCGGCGGGCGAGTTCGCCAATACGGTGGCGGAGCTGCATCACGGCGACGTGGTTATCGCAGCGATAACCTCCTGCACGAACACCTCCAATCCGAGCGTGATGCTCGCCGCCGGACTTCTGGCAAAGAAGGCGATCGAAAAGGGACTGCGCGTCCGGCCCGCCGTGAAAACGTCCCTCGCGCCGGGCAGCCGCGTCGTAACGGCCTATCTGGATAAGACCGGCCTGCAAAGTTATCTCGACGCGCTTGGCTTCCAGACGGTCGGATACGGCTGCACCACCTGCATTGGCAACTCCGGTCCGCTGGACCCGAAGATCGAGGAGGTCGTCGTCCAGAACGATCTGGTCGTCGCCAGCGTCCTGTCCGGAAACCGCAACTTCGAGGCGCGCGTCCATCAGAGCGTCAAGGCGAACTTCCTGATGAGCCCTCCGCTGGTCGTCGCGTTCGCGATCGCCGGCCGGATCGATATCGACATGGCGAGCGAGCCGCTCGGCATCGGCTTCGGCTCGAATCCGGTGTACCTTCGCGACATCTGGCCTTCGCTGGACGAGATCGCCGGGCTGCTGCAGGCCGCAACCGACCCGGAAACGTACCGGAGACTGTACGGCGACTTCGCAGGCCAGAACCCGCTCTGGGAGGACATACCCACCACGACCGGCAAGACCTACGCGTGGGATGAGAGCTCGACCTACATCCAGGAGCCGCCCTATTTCGACCGCTTTGGCATGGACGCAGACGTCGCACGGGACATCCGCGGCGCGCGGCCACTGGCAATGTTCGGCGATTCGGTAACGACCGACCACATCAGTCCGGCCGGCGCGATCAAGGCGTCGTCCCCCGCCGGCCTCTACCTGCAGGAGAAGGGCGTCGCGCCGCAGGACTTCAACTCCTACGGCTCGCGCCGCGGCAACGACAAGATCATGATGCGCGGCACCTTCGCCAACGTGCGCATCAAGAACCTGATGGCGCCTGGCACGGAGGGCGGGGTTACGCTCTTTCAGCCGACTGGCGAGCAGATGTCGATCTACGACGCGAGCATCCATTACCAGGCGTCCGGAACGTCGCTTATGGTGTTCGCCGGCCAGGAGTACGGCACCGGATCGAGCCGCGATTGGGCCGCCAAGGGCACGCGCCTGCTGGGCGTGAAGGCGGTGATAGCGCAGTCGTTCGAGCGCATCCACCGTAGCAATCTCGTCGGGATGGGCGTGCTCCCATGCCAGTTCGAAGAGGGAACTAACGCGAAGACCCTTGGCCTCGACGGGACCGAGACTTTCGATCTGGTCGGCCTGGCGGACGGCATAACGCCGCGCAAAAAGATCGCGCTCGCGATCCATCGCGCGAACGGCGAGACGGACGAGGCGACCGTTACACTTAGAATCGACACGCCGATCGAAGTGGACTACTACCTGAACGGCGGCATCTTGCCATGCGTGCTGCGGCAGCTGCTGGCGAGTTAGGCAGTCGGCAGTCCTAGATCGAAGTCCGAAGTCGCTGCGAGGGCGGCCTGGCCCGCATCCCGATTGCCGACCGCCGAATTGAGGATACATGGACATAAGAAGATTTGTCGGCGGCTATGTGGCGGATGTTAAGGCCCTGCTGGACGAGGTCGACCCGGTCGACGTCGAAGCGATTGTCGATGCCCTGCTGGGCGCGTGGCGTGGCGGAGGGCGCGTGCTGCTTATGGGCAACGGCGGCAGCAGCAGCAGCGTAAGTCATATCGTCAACGACATGCAGAAGAACATCGCCCTCGAATCCGGCCGGCCCCTGCGCGCGCTCTGCCTATCCGACTGCACGCCGCTGATGATGGCCTGGGCGAACGACACGGAGTGGGACAACGTCTTCGCGCCGCAGGTGGAGTGCTGGGCCGAGCCGGGCGACGTCGTGATCGGGGTGAGCGGCAGCGGCAACTCGATGAACGTGATAAACGGCATCGCGACTGCCAGGCGCGCGGGCGCGATCACGGTCGGACTGGCCGGATTTCAGGGCGGCAAATTGCGGGAAGCCGCGGAACGCTGCGTTATCGTCCGCTCGGATAATATGCAGCGGATCGAGGACGTGCACATGATCCTGCTGCACGTGATCTTTTCCGCCCTACTGGAGCAGACAAAGCGCGAGGCCGTCACGCCGTGAGCCGTGCGGCGGTTTTCCTGGATCGCGACGGCGTGCTGAACCGCG
>Ga0070735_10003312_pt1 | contig 14175 bp, 8 predicted proteins | sample Coa_R1_FD_66443 | JGI IMG/M metagenome (GOLD analysis project Ga0070735, IMG submission 66443) | Surface soil microbial communities from Centralia Pennsylvania, which are recovering from an underground coalmine fire - Coalmine... | ecosystem: Environmental > Terrestrial > Soil > Unclassified ...
CAAGAGAACGGCTACCGCACCCTCAATGAGGGTGAGACCGTGGAGTTTGACCTGCTCAAGGGCCCCAAGGGCTTTCAAGCGGCAAACGTAGTCCGCGCATAACCTGCGAACCATTTGAGAGCCCTCCCGGTCCCAGCGGGAGGGTTTTTTGCTTTAGACCTCGGGCTCCAAAAAAATCCGCCAACACTCCCGACGCCTTTCGGTAAGCGCCGACCCGACAGCAGCCTACTCGCCGGTGCTGAGAATCGAATTTTCGAACATAGAACTGGGACAAGTTGGAATCTGATTGCCACTATTAGGCAAGCGATTGCAACTTCGCGCTACTTTTACGGTGTTTGCTTTCCATTGCTCTTGTATCGCTCTCCCACACATGATTTACTTGCGAAACAATACTGGGGCGACTCAAGGAATTAGAGTATGAAGCTGTTTTCGGAATCCTGCCTATTGCGCTCCCTCGCGCTCGTAGTGGGGGTTCTCTCCGTGAGCGGTCTCGCTAGGGCTGGAACTCAGTACGTTGTGACCAACGATGATGCGGTCTTCCCATTTCATACTGGCGTCAGCTTTTATACGATCGGCACAAATGGCCTCGTCTTTCAGCAGCAGGTGCAGACAGGGAACTTTGGGATTGGCGGCGGATACTTTGGAATGAACCGACTCGCCGTGCTCAACAGTGCAGAGCAGCAGTGTGTGTATGCGTCGGAAGCCGGTAACGACGACGTCGTAGGAATCGTTGTCGGTACGCTGACGGTGGGGGGCAGTGCAAGTGGATCGTCCACCGATGGCGGTACCACCAACGGAATCGGCTTGGCGATGAATAGCAATTACCTCTACGCCAGTTTCAGCGACTCCAACACCATCGGCACCTTCCAGGTCGAGCCCGGCTGCGGCCTGACATTTCTGAACGATACGTCCGTTGTCGGCTTACAGAATGGCGTGATCAACGGCATGGCTGTGCATGGCGCCATGCTGATCGTCAGCTACACCGATGGTTCCATCGAGTCGTTTAACATTTCCGGTGGATCCCCGCTTTCCAATGGCGACAAGCAGTACTCGACCGCGACCGTGAAGTCGCAGGATGCCACTTACGCAAATTCCATCGACATCACCAGCGATGGCCACTACGCGATCTTCGGGGATACGTCTACCGCAGTCAGCGTCGAAGTTTCCGATATTTCCTCCGGCAAGTTGACCAAGACGAAGGTCTATCAATCTCCGGCAAGCATTAGCTCGAGCAACATCATGCTGAGTCCCGATGAGACCATGCTCTACATCGTTAACACGCAGGGAGACACGGTCAGCGCGGCCTTCTTTGATAAGGCTACGGGCAAGCTGTCAGCCGGCTGCAGATCGGGACGCTTGCGCGGAATCTCGCAAAACTGGTCGTACCTCGCCGGTGCGGCCTTGATCAGCCAAACCGGCAATGGCGGCGGAGTCTATGTCGCCGAGTTCGGCAGCGCTTCGGGGATCGCCACCGTGACGCTCACTACATCCGGGCAGACATGCTCATTACAGGAAGCATCGGGGTCGCCACTTTCTGATCCGAACAGCCCCGGACTACTCTCGATTGGTACTTTCCCCCCTCGAAATTTCTAATGCAATCGTACGTGTGGGGTGCGATCGCTCGCGTTGAGCTCATAAGAACGTAAGAACGAAGGAGTCGAATATGCGGTGTTTGTCGAAGTGGTGGCTGCTCGTCGCAATCTGCGGATTCTCTTTTCTAAAGCCGCTGGCGCAAGATTGTCCCCCGCGTCCCACCTCGGGAACAGTCGTGGGCGATCCATACAGCATTTATTCGGAAAACGGCTCCTTGAACGCCGAATTTGTGATGGCGCACTCGGTGGATGACACTGGCTATACCCACTATTGCTACAACTATCAGGCACCTCATAAGGTCGTCGAGGCCCCAACCTTGCATGTCAAGCCGGGCGACGTGCTGAATCTGAAAGTAGTCGACAGGATTCAGAACACCGAGTCCATGAAGATGAACATGGCTCCTCCGTCAGGCCCTATCTGCGGCGACAGTGGCACCCCGACCCTCAATTCGACGAATGTGCACTTCCACGGCATGAACGTCCCACCTGTCTGTCATCAGGATGACGTGATCACTACTGTGATCCAGCCCGGCACACCGGGCTTCCAATACAGTGTGCATATTCCTACGTACCAGCCGCCGGGCCTCTATTGGTACCATCCGCACATCCACGGATTTACCGAGTTTCAAGTCAACGGGGGCGCGGCGGGAGCTCTGGTAGTCGATGGGATGGAAAAGGTGCGCCCCGAGGTTGCGGGACTTAGCGAGCGCGTTTTTGTGATTCGCCAGCAGTACCTCGTTCCCTGGGTTCCCGGACCCTATGAGCTCTCGATCAACTATCAGGTCTCGCCCTTGCTCGGAGGCAAACCGATTATTCAAATGAAGCCGGGGGAAAAACAGTTCTGGCGCGTTGCTAATGCCACCATTCAGGATTTCCTGCAGCTCCAGATCCAGAACAACGGCACCCTGGAACCGATGGAGTTGGTCGCTCTCGACGGTTATCCTCTCGCGCAGACGAGAAAGGAAACCACGATTCTGATTCCACCGGCCGGGCGCGCCGAGTTTATCGTGCAAGCTCCTCCTGCTGGCGGCAGCGCAGTCTTCTTCACCAATGCGTATAACACCGGCCCGACCGGAAATCTGGATGTGTCGCAAAGCATCGCCAACATCCGGACGAGCACCGACGCCATCGCCACGCAGATGCCGAAGGCGACCCCTCCTTCCGCAGACGGAACAAAATTCTTCGACTATGCCCAGCAGCCCGCATCCATCCAGCGCAAACTCTATTTCTCTGAGGAGTTTGGCGGTACCAATGGCCCGATTCAGTTCTACATCACCGTCGACGGACAAAAGCAGAAAGTGTTCGAGCCGAATGAACAGCCCGTCATTACAACGAAAGTCGGGGCAATTGAAGATTGGACGATCGAAAACCGTGCCCTGGAAACGCACGCCTTCCACATCCATCAAATCCACTTCCGGGTGCTGGAAATCGATGGAAAGCCCGCTGCCAACAATGATCTGCGAGACACGATTGAAATCCCATACTGGGACGGCAAAGGGCCATTCCACAGCGTGAAGCTGCGCATGGACTTCAGCGATCCATCCACTGCCGGCACTTTTCTCTTTCATTGCCACATTCTGCTGCACGAGGATCTCGGCATGATGCACAAGATCCTGGTCCAGCCATAGCCATTGCGACTTCATTTTGAGAGGGTAAGAGCCATGCGCAAACGCATCCTGTTTGTGATCGGAAGTGTATTTTTGCTGGTCAGCGGATATCTCGCGGGAACCCAAACCACGCCCCAGAAATATGACGAGGTGCATGGGACCGTTCCGAAATCCTACGGAAGGCTCGCGGCGGCGATTCCGGACAACATCGGCACCGGTCTGGTCTTTGAAGACGCCGACGGCACGATCCGATTTGTGAGCGTCACCGGCATGAAGGAAGGCGAATTACCGCGCTATGACCAGACCCCGGTTCGCGGCGGCATCCCGAAATCGTACGGTCATCTCGTGAGCGCGGTCGTCAACCATGGCTCAACCGGTCTTGTCTTCGAGGATGACAAAGGAGTGATTCGCTTCGTGACGATGACCGGTGTGACAGAAAGCGAACTGACCCGCGAATAAGGCGTAAACCCTCAGATGGCGGAGCCCGGGCGTGGACAGGATAACCGCGGCGTTCCGGTATACCTGAGTTCAATTTTCGATCGATCCGCGCAAAATATTCCAGTTCAAGGAGTTACGGGTGTCGGGTACTCCTTCGTCCGCGCAAAATCTTGAAAACAAATAATTTAAATGTAAAGTATTCCGAAAGGTAATTATCCCTTGACAGTAGGTATGACAATGGCGTCAAATTTGGTGGGCTGTATATATCAGCGTTTTGGAGGCGGAGACCATTACCATCTCACGCCGCCGGAAGATTTCTATATGCGCGTACCTGACCAAGTCCGCAAGTCCGTGCTATTCGTTGGAATCGAGCAAGACTTGCCAGAGTGGGAATGGAAAGGGACTGCCTACCTTGTCACAGTACCGCCCTCTGTTTTTCAGGAGACTACCGAGCATCGACATTACTCCGGTGACGAAGGCCAGCAAATTTTGTTGGCAACCGCGCGTCACGTAGCAGAAAAGTGCGAGGGTAAAGATTTTGCTTTGCGCGTGAACGTAAAGGATGGATCGCTGCGCCTGATAAAGGGACATGCAAACCAGAAATGGTGGTATCACCCAACAGAAAAAAAATACGTGGATGCCGCAGTTACCATTTTTTCACCATCCGGCTTGGCCGATCTTGATATCTCTCCAATTCCGTTCAACATGTTCGTGGATACCGATGCGATTGCCAGATTGAATCTTGGTGTCGGAGATGAGGTTTTTCTAGCTGGGCTTTTCACCGAGGTGACCGAAACAACTAGAAATATTCCAATCGTGCGGCTCGGAAGTTTGGCAATGATGCCCGGAGAAAAAATCCCTTTCAAGGACGGGAAATTGATAGATGCGTACCTTGTGGAGGCTAGATCAATCGGAGGTTTGAGCGGATCGCCAGTTTTCGTGCGTCAAACGGTTGCTGTGCAGGGTACGAGACCAGGAATATGGATCAACTCTCCGCAACACGTACCTCCTCCTGATCTCTCCGTCGTGGTGAACGGCGTCGGTCGAATATATTTTCTCGGTTCAATGATTGGTCATTGGGACGCGCCTACTGGACTTCAACTCCCGGAGGCGGTAAATATGGGTGTATCTCCGATTGTGCCTGCGCATAAAATTGGAGAAATCATCCGTCAGGCGGAGTTGAGAGAGACTATGAAAAACATCGCAAATGACGCATCGAGACAGAAGCACTCGAACGCGAAAGAAGACTTTGCCACTTCCCGCCCAAAAGAGCAGCCCTTTACAAAAGCAGATTTCGAGGCCGCGTTAAAAAAGGTTTCCCGAAAGAAGTCCGACCAAACCTAGGCAGTCAGAATGGTTCGGCGATCATCGCTGGTTCGTGACGCACGACCGCATCGCGCTTTTCGATCTGATGCAGGAAGCTAACGAACATCGGCTGCACGTCGAAGCGGCGATTGTAGCGAAAGCTGTACTCGTTTAAATAAGTCTGCAAGTAGTGACGACCAACGTTGTGGTAAACGCCCCCAATTCCTCTTTTAATCAGCGACCAAAATCCTTCAATCGTGTTCGTATGAACATCCCCGTTCACGTAGACCTTCTCGCTATGGTTGATTCGCTGATGCGTGTATCCGCGTGCTCCAATGCCGTTGTAGGACTTGAAGTCATCAGTAAAGACCATCGTTCGCGGAAGGACGTGTTCTTTAATGAATCCTCGCAAAGTGTCGGCCTTCACGTCGGCAGCGACGAAGGCGCGAACTTGACCTTTGCGCTGGACCATGCCGACGACCGGAGTTTTTTTGGTTCCGCGTCCGCGTGTTCCTTCGCTCCTGCTTCCGTAGTAGGTCTCGTCCATCTCAACCTTGCGACCCAATCCTCCGATGGGTCCGCTGGTTTCGTCCGCCAGCATCGAACGAATCTGCTTAAACATGCGCCATGCGGTCTTGTAGGTAACGCCTGTCTCGCGCTGAATCTGTTTCGCGCTAATCCCGCATCGCGTCGAAGCCATCAGGTACACAGCATAGAACCAAGTGGTGAGCGGAGTAGGCGACTTGTGGAAGATTGTGTCGGCGGTCGGGTGAACGTGATGGCCGCAATGATCGCAAGAGTACGACGGGCGAGACTTTACGCGATGATGCTTGGTCACCGCTTCGCACGTCTCGCAGTAGATACCATCCGGATACAACCGATTCTTGAGCCATTCCAGACAAGTGGCGTCGTCAGGGAATTGCTTTTGGAAGTCCTTCATCGTGTACGGCAGCATGTTCGGCTTGCGGTTGTTGTGGGCCATTGGGTTACCTACTGTCAGGTAAGATCCTACTAAATGAGCCTACCTACTGTCAAGGGATAATTACCTTCCGAAATAATGACTTAAGGTTGCATTTGCGCGATCTGGAGGGGACAGAATTATTTGCGGCCGACCGCCCAAAATATTGATTCAATGGAGTTTACGTGATCGAAGTCACCCGCATACCTCGCAAAATATTGTCAAAGAAAGACTTACACGCAAAATATTCCGGAATAAGGACTTAGCTCATCCGGGGTTCTGGACCGGGTTGAGCTCGTACCGGCCGGAAAATTTGCGGTGCAAATGCGCACGCTTTCATTGTTCTCCTTTCATTTCGAGGGTCAAGGTTGGATGTCACAAGGAATGCGATTGACCTGTGGAAAACTCGGAGGTGAGGCAATCGCCGACGCGGCACAGAACAGGATTACGGCGCAGATTTGTTTCCAGTGATCAAGCCTCAACATGGGGAATTCTTTCCTTTATGTAAGGGTGCGAGACGGCCGGCGTGTGCAAGGGGAGGGACGTTCAGCGTATGAGTCGTCGAGGATTATCCTCTGCGGGGAGGGAGCGGTCAAGGCCTTGTACTCGTCCGTCCTGAACGGGGACACCGCTGGCCCTCAGCGGCTGAAGCCGCCTATTTCACGGATGCTTGGTCGGCACGAGTGAACTCGTGCCCTTCCCGGTTTGTGGTGGTGGTGAGTGAAGTCGACATACCAAAGGCAGCGGGCGTGGGCGCCCGCTCCACACAAACCCTGCGGCCCGACAAGTCTGGGCTGCCGGACGGCCGGGCCGCTGTCCCTGTCTGGCTTACGCGCGATGCCAGGAGAGATCGAGATCCCTTCGCGCTTCCGCTCAGGGCAGGCTCTTCACTTCGCCTGAAAAACGGCTCCCCTCAGGATGACGACGGTGTTCAGCAGTTTCAAAATGATCGCGCAAAGGACGCGCGAGAGATGGGGCACCGGCCCATCCGGGAGTATTTTTCAAGAACCAAAGTAATCGGAGATGTGAGATCGATCACCGCATTTCGGAGGCTAGACGCAGTCAAATATAGATGGAGGATCGTCTCTTGCGCTGGCGGATCGGAGTTCTTTTCGTTGTATTCGCCGTACTCGCTATCCAGGCCGTGGCTGCGCCATTTGTGGTTTTTCCGAAAGCAGGGCGACTGATTTCGCCGGATGGGCGGTATGAAGTTCGCGACGCCGACCGCACGGCCTCACCGTCGGATTTCGTCGGGACTTTCCATTCGCTCTGGCTCATCGAAGTTGCCACTGGAAGATCGCGCAAGCTTTGTGATTATCTCGGCGTCTCGGCGGTCGGTTGGTCGGGCGATGACTTTCTGGTGGTGACACAGTATGTGGGGAAGAAGACGTCTCGAGCGCTGGTGTTTGCGATCTCTCGTCCAGGCGAAGCAGTGATTCTCGATCAGTCCACGCTGGTCCAACTTCTTGCTCCGGAGTTTCGAGAACAGCTGCGAGGGAACGATCACGTGTTCGTCGAGGCCTCGCGCCTGGAAGATGAGATTTTCTATTTCGGAGTTTGGGGTTACGGACAGCGGGCTCCGAACGGCTTTCGGTGGAGGTGCCAAGACAGCTTGCGCGAGTCGAAGGTCTCCTGCGATTTCGGTAAATGAGACTACCTTTGTGCACCGGGACGCATCTTAGGTGCACTTTGGATTGCATTTTACCGCTTCGCTGTGAGGTCCCTTGCCCCGATTTCTGGTCGGATGCGCGTCTCTGATAATCTCCCTGGCTGCTTTGACCGGTTGTGGAGGAGGAACGATGCCTCCTCAGAAGATGCCATCTCCCACGCCTACATTTCAACTGAGCGTGACAGCCCCTGCCGCCGGGTCCGGCACGGTGACCAGCAGTCCGAAGGGCATTAATTGTCCCACGAGTTGCAGTGCGAGTTTCCCGCAAAATGCGCAGGTGAAACTGACCGCATCGGCGGGCGCGAACTACTTCTTTGCAGGCTGGAGCGGCGCCTGTTCGGGAAACAATAACTGCAGCGTCACCATGACGGGAAACGAGACTCTCGCGGCAACGTTCACTTCAGGAGAGACACTCACCGTTTCGATCACCGGTTCGGGAGCAGGCACGGTCACCAGCAATCCCGCGGGGATTCACTGTCCAACGACCTGCAGCGCAGTTTTTCCCCAAGGAACAAATGTGACGCTAAGCGAGTCGGCAGGATCCAATGACATATTTAGTTCGTGGACCGGAGCCTGTTCGGGAACCTCGAGTTGCAGCGTTATGTTGAGCGGCTCAGATACAGTCACAGCCACTTTTGCAACTGTCACGGTGCCGCCCACGCCGTCGGCGTTCGTGTATGTGTCGAGCACCACGAGTGGTGGCGCCACGTCGCAGATCAATGGATTCAGTGTCGATTCGAACGGACAATTGACACCGCTTTCCGCCTCTCCATTTGCGGTGAACATGGTTTCTCTGGCCGCAAGCGGGGAATATCTGTTCGGTACCGACGGTACCAATCTTTATTCATATGCGATTGCGTCCGATGGCTCGATCAGCCAGGCATCCTCGATGGATGTAAAGCAGTACAACAACCCCGAGAGTTGCAGCGGCGGTCCGGCCTATCTATTTTTCGATCGTACGGGCGCAACACTCTACAACCTTGATTACCTGAGCGACTGCGCGAACAACAGCTACCAGGCCAGCAGCGTCGACAGTGCGAGCGGAGGGCTCAACTATCTGGGGATGACCTCCGCGTCGAGTCCAGTATTTCAACGGACGCTTTCCTTCATCGGCAACAATGAATTCGGGCTCGGCGCGAGTTGTTTTCGCGACTTTCCAGAAATTTACGGATTCAAGCGAAATAACGATGGGACCTTGACTCTGTCAACGAACCTCGGCCAGATCGCTCCGGTTCCTGCGGGTGGGAATTATTGCACGTGGTGGGCGGCGGCAGATTCGGCGAACCATCTGGCAGTTTCGCTAACGCCGATGGGGACGACGCCTTCTTCACCTCAGCTTGGCGTATATACCGTCGATGGAACGGGGAACGTGACCGTGAACAGCACGGCAAGCGATATGCCGAGTGTTGCCGGAAGTGCAGTGAACGAGTTGCTGATGTCGCCTTCGGGTCAATTTCTGGCGGTCGCGGAGTTATCTGGATTGGAAGTGTTCAATTTCAACGGAGCGAATCCGATTACGAAGTTGACTGGAGTGCTGACCCGCGACACCATCGATGAGGTGAGATGGGATAACCAGAATCACCTTTACGCGATCAGCGACGCAACCGGTACCCTCTATGCTTTTGCGGTTACATCGAGCGGAGCGACCCCAATTGCTGGATCGCCCTACAAGATTCCCAATGCCGTGGATATGGCAGTTTTGCCGGTGACACAATAGACAACGAATCAGACAGGAGAATTCATCGCATCTCGAGTGAGACCAAATCGCCATCCGCAGCGCCGCGAGGCTTGTAGTTGACCGTGACTTGCCGGTTTCTCCACGAACAGGAAAAGTCATCAGCGCCGATCAGAAGAAGGGATTTGTAGTCGGCGGCGCGCAACTTGAGCGGGCCCGACGCTGAGTTCACCGTTAACACCGCAGCGGGAGCCATCGAACAATCCACATCCACCAGTTGGCCTTTCACGTACTTTGTGGTTCGTGCATCGGACGGAGAATCGGACAGTTTTTCTGCCGCGTCTCGTTTCTCCGCATCTTGTTCGAGCACATCAAATGGGGACTTCTGCTCCTCATACTTGGCTTGAGAGGATCCGGCGGCACCTGCAGCTGCGCCATATTTCCGTTGGTTTCCGACATGAGAAGTCAGGTCTTGCGCGAGGGCGGCAACTTTGGGATTGTCGCTGCCTTTGAGATGGTCGAGCAGGGCTCCGGCGGCTTCCCACTTCTTTGCACTGATATAAATCTCGGCGAGATGGATCTGATAACGCTCATCGCGCGGACTGAGGCCAATCGCCGCGCGCTCCGATTGCATGGCCGTTGTGGGACTGCCTCCGGCATTGCGCGCCACTCCAAGCAGGTCGTAGGCATCGGACATTTCCGGATACCACTCCAGAACACCTCGGAGGTCGAGCATCATGTTGGCGAGCCCCATCATTTCCGCGTGCGTGGCCTGTGCCATGCGGTACTTCGCGATGCAAAGGTAGTAGCGGACCCACATATCCTGCGGATTGAGTGAGGCAGCATCTCCCATCTCGGAAAATGCTTCCTGAAATTGACCATGCTCAATGTGATCCCAGGCAAGGATGCGATGAGCGAGCTGATCCCCGATTGCATTGGTGGGCAGTTGCTCCGCATCTTCGCCCACGTGCTTGCTTTGTTGCCTGGTCTCGAGCTTCTTATCCGCTTCGGTTGGGATGGTCGCCAGATCGTTTAATGTCTTAAGCCCCATTTCACGGCGCTCGGGAATGCGAATCTGGACTCCAGCGTAAAGAGCGCGGCCGTCGGGGTCGGACATGGGTTTTACGGTGATGGTCGAATCATCCTGAGTGACGGGAACAGGAAAGTGATCGGTTTCGCTGGGCACGTTGTTGGTGGCGGGATGAGCCGCACCAACCTGGGTCTGGCGAACTGCGTCAACTGCCGTTTGCAGCGGGGCCTGCGCGTGGAAGTAATCTTTTACCGCCTGCTCGAGTTGCGGGGAACTCATTCCATAGGCTTGCTTGATGGCGTCTTCGATGGGAACGTGCTGGTTGAGATAGAGCCCGAAATATGCGCCAGTCTCGGGCAGTTTTTTTTGATGCAGCAGGTAATGCATCACCATCCAGGATTCAGCGTCGTAAAGCGTGTGGTGTGTGCCTTCGTTTGTTGTCGAAGGATCAGGCTTCGCCGTGAATAAGTCAGGAAGTGGGAGCCATTCCTCAGTGTCCAGGAGTTCGGTAAAGGATTTTACAGGCTGAGTGCTGTGCTGCACTCCAGCGAGGTCCCCAGTAATTGTGGGCTGGAGTTCGGGATCACCGCCGATATCGACCTGTCTGTTCCCGATCTGGATGGAGCTGAAATATTCGGCGAGCCCTTCATCGAACCATCCTTGTGCGGGAGGGTAGTTGTAGTTCAAGAGCCGGATGGCGAAGTCGTGTGCAACGGCGCGCCAGGGATCGCCTTCGACCAGATTCAGAGCGATGAAATCCTGATCGTCGCCGGGAAGATAAAACCCGGGGGCCTGGATGGGCTGACCTTTCCGGAGCGGCGCCAATTGATAGTAAGTCCTATCGTCCTTGAATGCCAGAATCGTGAGAGGACGCGCTTCGTTGAGGCGATCTTTGCCGAGCAGAATTGCGAACACGGCGCGCATCTGCTCGAAGCGGAGAGCGATTTCGCGTCCTCGTTTCTCGCCCGCATCGGTGATGACGGTGTAGTGGACGGAATGGAGTTCGAGCCAAGGCGGTTCAGCAGAGTGCGATAGGGGACACACAACCAGAGCCGGAATGGCGGTGCACAGCATCAAAACCAGCTTTGGGAGAATGCGGTTCATCGGCTACCTGCTGCAACTATGATGAACTCGCTCCCTTAAAAAATCCACCCGATGTATGCGGCATCACGCGTCATTTTCGGCAACGCCTTTATAATGCCCGTTCATGTCTAAAGAAAGGAAAGAACGATTTTTGTGCCTGCTAGGGGTCGGCCTGTTGGTGGGCGTCTCGGTGGCATCGGCTGCGTCGTGGAATGGACAGCTAACTGATAGGTCAGGAAAACCTGTCGCCGGCGCAGTTGTGCGACTGCATGCGACGTCTGGACGGTACGAGTACCAGGCCACAACTGCGGTGGACGGGGAGTTCTCGTTGGTGGGGATGAAACCAGGCGCGTATGAACTTTCGATCCTCACGCCCCAGAAACAGTGGACAACTGCGACGCCGCTGACTGTTAGTGGGACAGCGATGAGGTTCTCGCTGCAGATTTCTTCGGCGGGCGAAGTGGTGCTGAAGTCGGATGCGCCTGCGCAGGAAAAGACGACTCAGGCCACGGGCGGCGAGCATCTCTCGAGTTCCGAGGTATCGAGCCTTCCGCTGAATGCCCGCGACTTCAGCAAACTGCTTTTATTGGCCGCGGGAACCATGACCGACACTAACGGTGCGGCAAATTTCACGCAGCAGTTTGCGGTGAACGGGCAGCGCGGAGTCACAACCGTGTTTGCGATGGATGGATTCGATACGACGGATCCGGAGATGGGCGGGGCAACATTCTCGAACTTCAACGTCGATGCGATCCAGGAGGTGCAATCGAATTCCGGAGTGATGACGGCAGATATAGGGCACGGGGCCGCGAGCTACACAAATGTGGTGAGTAAGTCGGGCACGAACGATATCCATGGCAGCGTGTTCGAGTTTCTACGAAATGCGTCGCTCGACGCGCGGAATTACTTCGATCCTTCTCCCGCCACAAGCGGCCATAGAATTCCTGGCTTTCAGCGGAATGAATTTGGATTCACGAACGGTGGGCCGATCGTCCTGCCTGGTATATATGACGGCAGGAACCGGACATTCTATTTCGGGGAGTATCAGGGATTCCGGCAGGTGCTGGGGACGACGCAAGTGATTCCGGTGCCGACTGGGGCCGAGCGGCAGGGAATTGATACCACGACTTTTCCCGGAGACACGCTGACGGTACCGGTGAACTCGGCTGTGGCTGGAGTCTTGAATGGATATCCTCTGCCGAATGAGCCGACCGGTGCTTTTGGAGATCGGACATACGCGGCGTCGTCGAAAGTGGTGACAACGACCGACCAGTTCTCGATCCGCATCGATCACAAGATCTCGGACAAGGCATCATTGGTTGCGCGGTTCAGCCTGAATCAGGTGACCGGGCCGCTGACGAACCCTGATCAGACGGCGATTAATCCAACATTTGGTATTCAGTTTTTCGATCATCAGCGCAATGCGGGCGTTCACTACACGCGAGCGGTTTCTCCGCATATGATCTCGGACACATCGATCGGCTACATCCGGAGCACGCCGTTTTTTCCGGCAGACAACCACACACAGCCGGGCATCACTTTTGCCGATGGACAGTTTCAGCCGTATAACCAGCCGGGGGGATCGATCTTCGGTTCGTACGGCAATCTTTATCAGATCAAGCAGGATTTTTCGTGGATCCACGGCGCGCACGCATTCAAGTGGGGAACTGAGATCCGGATTAATCGCGACTCCACGATTTTTGGTGTAAATCCGAATGGACTTTACGAATTCGGCGGTGGACTTGTTTATTCGCCGGTGAAGATTGCGTCTGCGAGCGGCATGCACGACATTAATGTTGGAGATCCATTGCCCGATTCTCTGACCGGATTGCTGACGGCGACTCCTTATTCCTACAACATTATGGCTGCGGCGAGCATTACTCCGGTGGGCGGCAAGTTCAATGAAGCGGGCGTGCGGCGCGAAGCGTACAACTTGTATTTTCAGGACGCGTGGAAGGCTACCGCAAAGCTTACGGTCACCTACGGAGTACGGTACGAGGTGAACAGCCGCATTCACGAAGCCACAAAACGGACCTCGCTCCCTATTTTTTTGGGAGCGAACGGGCAGCCGACGGGATATTGGGACCGGAATGCGAAACAGAAAGTTTTGATTAATCCGCAACCGCCTTATGATCAGGACTGGAATGGTGTAGGACCGCGGCTTGCGCTGGACTATGGGGCAAGTCGGCGTACGGTTTTGCATGCCGGAGGAGCGATCACGACTTTGATCCCGAATCTATGGCAGGACAACTCGTTGACAGCGGCGATTCCTTTTGTTTTTGCTCCAGCAATCTATGCGCAGCCGGGCGAGCCCATCAATTTTCGCAACAGTTTTGTTCCGCTGAACCTGCCTACGGCTTACAACATTCAGGGGCAGCCCATCTTTGCTACGGGAAGATCACAAGACGTTCCCTCGAACACGGTATTCGATTACGCACGTTTTCAGAACGATCTGAACGCGCTCGCGCCGGGAAATGTGCAGTTGCTCAGTATCTATGGAATCGCGAAGAATTTCGGAAATGGCTACATCGGAAGCTGGACGGCAGGTGTCGACCACGACTTCGGCGACTTTCATTTCAATGCCTCCTACGTAGCCACGGCCGGAATTCATCTGCCCAGGTTCTATAACCCTAATGGTTATGGCGGTGCGTGCCGGGGCTTCGCGCCATTTACCCAGTTCGATACCGAATGTCATGCCACGGGAGGGTTTGGGCCCGAGACGATCATGACGAGCGGATCGCATTCGACGTATCACTCACTCCAGAGCAGCCTCAATAAAACGTCTCCGCGTCTCGGCCTCGGTCTGCAGGCAAGTTAT
>Ga0070735_10003313_pt1 | contig 14173 bp, 14 predicted proteins | sample Coa_R1_FD_66443 | JGI IMG/M metagenome (GOLD analysis project Ga0070735, IMG submission 66443) | Surface soil microbial communities from Centralia Pennsylvania, which are recovering from an underground coalmine fire - Coalmine... | ecosystem: Environmental > Terrestrial > Soil > Unclassified ...
GGCTCGCTCGCAGAGACGGCAGCGCAGTACTCGCGCGGAGTTGGCTCACGATCAAGGGCGTATCCATCCATACAGCCTGGCGGCGGGCCTGGTCGAAATCGTCCGTCTGTTCGACGGTGCTGGCGGGCAGGGAACCCTCCAGGGTCTTGCCGTCCACCTCCACAGACACCTTGTAACAGGGACCCGTCTCGCCGTTAATCGAGTACTTAATCGTCACGGGTGCGCCCGCAGCCAGGGAAGCCAGAACGCGCGCGTCGGGTGAACAGTCTGCGCGCAATGGAGTTTGACCGTCCTTCACAGCGGCCGCCAGAAGGAGGGCTAGCACCAGGGCAGACATAGTTTGAGCTTACGGGCGTTGGGAGCGGAATACGCTCCGGTAAATACCGTACTTTCAGGTGAGGATTTTGCCGCGCGAGGCGGAAGGTCATCGCGAATCAATCGTGTGCAGAGCGGCACTTAGGCCAGGTGCAATGAGGGCGCGATCGAAACTTGTAGTACTAAAGCCATTGCAAGTACTTCAAAAATCAGTGTCCTGAGGACATTTCAAGGGCTGCCTTAGGTGTAATACCGATTCTTTCGGAAGCGTGCCGATGATACTTTTGAGTTGGCGACAGGGACTGTCGTGCACGAATAGGGAGAGGAGATTAAACGAAATGAAGAATCTGCTTCTGCAGCTCAAAGTTTGGAAGGATCTGCGCGGCCAGGACCTCATCGAATACGCTCTGATGGCTGGCTTTGTGGCCGTTGCGGCCGGTGCAATTATGCCGGGTGTGGCGACTAGCATCAGCCAGATCTTTTCGAAGGTTTCGTCCGTTCTCAGCAACGCGAACGCCAGCTAGTTTACAACGCACTTCTTGCCCTGCGGGGAGCGGGCCGGCTTGTCTTGTCCGCTCTCCAAAGGTTTTCCCGCCTAGTGGTTCCCACCTCGAGACGTATTCCAGTCACCCCCCGGCTTCGATTCACTTCAGTTCGCGCTTGAGTTCCAGGTATTTGGGAAACACGAACGACTGTATCAGCGGATCGTTGTCCAATCCGGGCAAAGGCCAGAGCGCGATCAGTTTTCTGGCTTCGTCCTTCTGGCCGGCTTCCGCCAAAGCAGCAGCGTAAAAGACACGAGGGATGCCGTCGGCGGCCGGAGTAGTTTTCTCATACTCCTGCTTGAGCCTGGCTGGATCGTGAGGAAGCTTGGAAGGATCCTTCCAAACGGCGAGCTGCGCATGCGCGATATTCGCTGCCGGTCCGGTGACATCCGACAGACGTGCGATCGCGGCCTCCGTTCGACCGGTGGAATATTCCCAAACAGCTTGGCGCCAGGGAATAAGAGGGTCTTTCTGCTGAGTGCGAAAAGCAGCGTACTGCGAAAACAATTTATCAGCGCCAGGAAGATCGCCTGCAAGCCAGCGGGAATGGGCCGCTTTTAGCAAGTCGCCGCCGCCGAGCAAAGCACTGCTCTTGGCGTGTGCGTCTAAGAAGTCCTTTTCCGCATCGGCGAACTTTCCGTTCAGGAACTCCGCTTCTCCCTTGGAATCCAGGGCGTTGGCTGTGTGCGCCGGATCTCGCCCATAGCGCTCGAACGATTGTTTCGCCGACTCCAAGTCGCCCGCGAGAGCCTGGGCATACCCCAGCAGGTTCCAGATCTCGACGTTATCGGGATCCTCTTGAAGCATTGCCTGGTAGTACCGCGCCGCCTCAGTAAAACGGCGCGCGTCGGTTTCCCGCGTGGCAAGCTGGCCCAGCAGCGTCACATCATGGGGCATCAGCTTCGCCAGAGCCGTGAGAGCCTGTTCCTGACCGGGTTCATCCTGGCGCAGCGAGGCCGACAGGAATTCCAGTTGCGCCCGATCGACGGGCGAACGTAAGGACGTTTGCCCCAGCGCTCGCGCGGCGATCTCGATGGCTTTCGGTTTGTCTCCAGCCGAAACACGGGCCCGCACCCAACCGGACCACGCTGCTCCGAAACCCGGGTCAAGCGATACGGCTTTTTCATAGTCGCCACGACCCCAGGCAGCTACCGCTTGGGGATTGGTTGACGAGAAAACGTGCGCGTTGGTGTCGATCTTCTTGGCCAGGCTATCGAGCGACGGTAAGAGATCTGCGTCGCTCGCGATGGTCTGAAGCGTCTTATGGGTCTGGGCGTCCTCGACCACGAATTCGAAATGAAAACCCTCGTTGGAATTAGATCCGCGCCGCTTTTCGAGGTAGCCGTGCACCAGTTGTGTCGCGCCGGAAGCGTAAGCATCGCGCACAGCCCCGGCCGGAACAGGAACGGCCTGGGCAGCGCCGCCCAACAGCTCATCGTTCACGATGGTCGGACCGGCGGAGGAGATCCAGTCCAGGGCTGCGTCGCCCGTCAGGTTTTCGAAGGGCAGGATCGCGACGCGTTCCACTACCGGATTGCGGTTACGGGAGCAAGCGCCGCAGACGGCGGCTGCCACCAGCAGTGCGAGGCTTCCCTTATTCACAAGTCTCGCTTCAGAGGACCTTGTACTCCGCGGCGAGAATCTCTTGGAACTCCATGTTGTCCTGCAAACCGGCGAATTCAGGTTCGGACTTGAACTTATCCCGGTCCTTGAAGCCGCTTTCCAGCGCTTTGCGTATATATTGCAGAGTCCTGTCCGTCATGCCTCTTTTCGCGCTGGTCTTGGCCAACATATAGAAGTAACCGGCGCGTTCCTCGATGGTGCGTTCCTGGACCAGAACGCCCTGGCCGTTATGCTGGTCGAAGACTTCGGGGTCGATGGCGAAAGCTTCGTCATACGCCTTCATTGCGTCGTCGTCCTGCTTGCGCGCGAGATACGCGGTTCCCAGGTTGCTGAGGATCGAAGCAGAATTGGGCGCGATGCGCAACGCGTTCCTGTACTGCGCGATCGCGCGGCGGTAGGATTTCTTCGCGTAGTAAACGGTTCCCAGGTTGTTGATCGCCTCGGAATACTTCGGATTGAGTTTGATCGCGCGCCGATAATACTTTTCGGCATCCTGAAAGTCCTGCAGCTGGTGATACGCGATACCAGTCTTGTTCGCGAGAACGGCATTTTTCTCGGCCCCCGGTTTGTAAAATTCGATGGCTTCGCGGTACTCCTTGCGGGCCATCATGATGTCGCCTCGCAGCTCGGGCGTCAGGGATCGGTTGGGCGCCTGGTCCTGACTGGGCGATGATACGCGAAACCCGTCCGAAGCCTGCACCGTGGGCGGAGTTTGAAATGCCAAGCCGGTACCCAATACCAGCAAGGAGACGAAAGACATCATGGGGCCTCCTCCGTTAGTTATCTTTACTCTATCATCGGCGGTGCTGGGCTGCGACCGGAGGTACTAGTGTTTGAACTGCGGGGGAGTAGGGGTGGAAGCCGCGCCCTTGAGGATTTCTTCCAGCGGTACGGATTGGTAATCCGCGGGAATCTGAAAAATCGCTTCATCCACTGGATTGCTCGAGAGTTCCACGAGTTCCTGGGTCATTTGCATCACCGGAGCGTTGGGATCGATGTCTGTCGGAGGCGCCTGGCCCGCTTGCCGCGGCATTTGCCGGGTCATAGAGGCAAGTAATGGCATCATGATTTCCATGTGCGTCCTCAGTGTAATTGCGCCGTCCTTGGTCATGTCCGAAATCATCCCGCTGATACTATCGCCGAAACCCGGAATGATCGCCGCGAGCTGCTTGACCATTTCCGCCGGATTCAAGGCGGAGGCGGCCGATGCCATATAAGTCTTCAATTCATGCAAGGCCTCGACGCGCTCGACTTCTTCAGGCTTCGGGCTCCAGACTTGCATGACCATCTTTACTAAGGGGCCGCCATTCGTCGGGACGCCGGGCATCGGCAGATCGACGGTCATCACAATTTCCCGCTCTTCGGCCTCAATCCCCTGGATGGTCGCGGTGCGGCCTGTGCTGTGCGATTCGACGTTGGTCTTCATCGCGGCGAGCATAGCGCGCGCTTGTTCCGGAATGGCGGGTATCGCGATCTTGGCTTGATCCGCGTACTGGCCAGCGGGAACCGTGGCATACCGCTTGTTCATCGCGTCCACGGTACTCAGGTCCCGAGTCTTCAGGTCCGTGATCAATACCAGGTGGTTTGCATCGGCGTAGGTCTTGTTCCCTTTAATCCGGATGACCATATCCCGGTTGTCAGTCAGTTCCTGATAGGCCGGCAAGGCTAGTGCAGTTCCGTTCGCAAGCTGTACATCCATGTGGTAACGCAGAGTCGCGTCGGCCCACGTCAGGGGCGTTAGCGCGGCCAACACAACGGCAAATGCTGTAAGACGCATTTACTTAAAAATTTCCCTGAGCCGCCCGAAGATACCTTTCTTCTTAGGCTCGGGTTCCGGCTGCTGCGGGGGTTGTGGGGTAACCGGAATGCTTCTTGGAAGTGCGCGCGGCCGCGCCTGCGCCGGCTGAGTACTCTGCACCGCCGCCACTTCGCCGCCGTCCGACTCCGGAGCCCCGGCGGGAGCGGCTTGCTGCTGCACGGGATCCCAGCTTGAAACCAAGGTTCGCCCGTTGCCGTGAATGTGGCAGACCTGCAGCGGCTGGCTCCCGGCGATGAACACTTCGCTGCGAACCTTATCCATCGGACAACTGGGCGCGGCCAGCTCGCCAGTACCCTCGTCAATATCGACGGTGACGATCCCATCCGGCGGCTGGAAGGTATGCACGCTTTTGTAGGCCGCGTGCTGATGCGCCCGCTTCATGAACTCCACCCAGATGGGCAGCGCGCTGTGAGCGCCTTCCAGTTTGAAGTCGCGATTATCGTCGAAGCCCACCCACACCACGCAGATGATCTTGGACGTGAAGCCCGCGAACCATCCATCGCGCGAGGTTCCGGTCTTGCCGGCGGCGGGAAGAACGAAGCCCATGTTACGCGCACGCGCACCAGTGCCGGTTCCGCGGAGAACGTCTTCCATCATGCTTTCGACGAGAAACGCCACGCGCGGATCGATGGCCGGTTTCCGCTCGGCCTTGGCTTGAAATGCAATCGCGCCGTTGCCATCGCGAATCGTTTTAATGAAGCCGTTCTTCAGCAGGTCGCCGCCATTCGGAAAGACTGTGTAGGCGCTGGCGATTTCGAGCGGTGTTACTTCATACGCGCCCAACGCAACCGCGGGAGTCGGCTGGATTTCGTGATTCAAGCCAACCGCGCGCGCTACTTCGACGACTTTGTCGAATCCCACCATTTCCGCCACCTTCACAGCAGGCACATTCTTCGAATGGGCCAGGGCGTAGCGCAAGGTCATCGGTCCTTCGAACTTGTCCCCGAAGTTGTTGGGGGTGTACGAGCGGGTGTCGTGCTCGTACCAGAACGTCGTTTCCTCATCCACCACCGTGGTCGCCGGGGTCAACACCGTGTGGCTGGAAGGATCGAGCGCGCTCATCATCCCCGCCGTATACACAAACGGCTTGAACGACGATCCCGGCTGCCGCATCGCGCTGGCATGATTCAACTGGCTGCTGCCGTAGCTGCGCCCGCCGACCACCGCCAGAGGCTCGCCCGTTTCGGCCGACAGAGCGATCAGCGCGACCTGTGCGGCTGGAAATTCACTTGTGCCGTATTTCTTGTTCCGGCGCCTCCATTGCGCGTCGGTTTCGGCGATGCCCGCGCGAACCGCCTCCACCGCGTCGTGCTGCAGTTCCAGATCCAAGGTTGTATATACACGGCTTGAACTATTGTAGAAATCGCGATTCTGAAAGCGACTCTGCAGCTCTTCGTTAACCAGATCGACGAAATAGGGTGCATCGCTGGATTCCACTTCGCCATGATTCACCTGGAGCGGACTTGCTACGGCCTCCTGGTATTGGTGCTCGGTGATGAAATCGTTCTCGCGCATCTGCTTCAGAACGATGTTGCGGCGGGCCAGCGCCCGGTCCGGATGGCTGAACGGATTGCGGCCGCCGGGACTCTGAATCAGGCCGGCCAGCATCGCCGCCTCGGGCAAAGTTATCTTGGCCAGGTCCTTGCCCAGGTACACCTGCGAGCCTTCGCCAAAGCCGTGAATACTGAAGCTGCCCTGATTGCCGAGATAGATCGAGTTGGCGTAGTAGTAGAAAATCTGATCCTTGGTGAGCTTCTGCTCCAACTGCATGGTCATCAGCGTCTCGGGGACCTTGCGCCGCCAACCACGCTCGGTGCCGAGGAACAACGTGCGAGCCAGCTGCTGGGTTATAGTAGAGGCGCCTTCCAGCCGCCCGGAGTCGGACACATCCCGCCATGCCGCCCGCATGATCCCGATCGGATCGAAGCCAGCATGAGACCGGAAGTGCTTGTCCTCCGCCGCGAGCACCGCATCCACCATTACCTTGGGGATGTCGGCATATGGAACGATGCGCCGTTTCTCGCGCTTTTTGTCGTACAGATTGCTGATCAGCTCCGGTTCCATCAGGAACTGAGTCCGCTCCGTGTGATCGCGCAGCGAAATGATCTGCGTCACGTGACCGCCCGCGATCTTGATCACCGCGCCTTCCGGATCGTAAGAATCCGGTCCGGGATTGACCTCCACCGCGTCGGGACGCACCAGATACCAACCCATCTTGTTGGTGGTTTGTGAGGAATAGCCGCACCGCTTCAAGTACGTTTCGATGTCTTCGCGCGTCAGCTCTTCGCCCAGATTCACCGCGCGGGGAGCTGCATAGAGGAGTGTTGCGCTCGAGAACACGCCGGCGCGCAACTCCGCGTCGATCTGGCGGGAGTACTTGAAATAGTAGTAAGAGAAAACGCCTGCCGCCGTCACGCCGAGCAACAGAAAAGCGATGACGAAGGCCCGGCCCCAGGCACTTTTCAGGACCCGGAACGCCGCGGAATTCTTGGAAATTCGCAGTTTTACAGCCATTTTCGAGCTATACTCCGCCTTTACGCGACGCGTTCACTTTTTGGTGTCGTCCAGCGACACCAGTTCTTTCCACATGTCTTCGTGCGGCTCCCAGTCGGGCGCCTGATGGCCGGTGATCTGCACCTCGTCGATTTTCAGCGTGCCGTGGCCGAACGGGCAGATATATTCGGTGCGCGGCCGGCCCAGCAGGATGTGCGTCCAGTCTCCGGTCAGGATCGGCATACGCAGACGGCGCAGGCAGGTGCGGCAGCGGTAACGTTGGTCCCAGATCACGACCCAGATCACTCCCATCGCCACCAGGGAGTACAGCATCATCATCAAGGTGTAGCCCAGGTCGTGCCCAAACGGTTCCGTTACGGTAAACAACGGTAGGGGAGCCGGAAGCAGGTACGCGAGGATCCTCCGAAGGCCGTACAGAAGCACGGCCGCCACCACCAGCTTGGCGACCAAGTAAGCCCAGTACTTCATATACTCTTGGACACCCGCCCTCTTTTTTAGTCTCCCACATTCTGCAACATTAAATGAGATCGGCGCCGTCCCAAACGTTTCGATTCCTCTAAACTGATTCATTCCCAGCAGGCTGGTGGTTTTCAGCCATGTGGAAAAGATCGGCCGTGTCTTAAAGTTGCATGAACTCAGTAGCTTACCTTTTGGCCCGCCAGTTGCCGATGAAGTAGCGATGACGCGAGCGACACGAATTCTGGTAGCTCTGGCGATGGCGGGCAGGGCCTCGGTTTGGGCGCAGCAGCCTCCGCAACAGCCAGACGACGACGGCAACGCTCCCGAACATGGCGTGGCGCGCATCAGCCTGCTGAATGGGGACGTCTCCGTCCGCCGCGGCGATTCGGGCGAGTTGAGCGCGGCAGCTTTGAACGGGCCTCTGGTGGTGAACGATCACCTGGCCACCGGCCAGAGTGGGCGCGCCGAGATCCAGTTCGACTGGGGCAACATGATTCGCCTGGGTCCAGGCACCGAAGTTCGACTCGGCGAGCTTGAGGACCGCCGCTATCTGGTTCAGATCGCCACCGGGACCACCACTTTCCGAGTCCTGCGCGACAGCGGAGCGGATGTCGAAATCAGCACGCCGACGGTTTCCGTGCGGCCCGCGGAGCAGGGAAGCTATCGAGTCACCGTCTTCCCCGATGGCACTACCGAAATCACCGTGCGAGCAGGCAACGCCGAAATTTTTTCGCCTCGCGGTACGGAGACGCTGGCCGCCGGTCGCACCATGGAAGCGCGCGGCACGCCCTCCGATCCTGAGTTCATGATTAATGCCGCGATTCCGCAAGACGACTGGGACCGCTGGAACGCCGATCGCGACCGCGCTCTGGAGCGCACCTCGAGTTATCGTTACGTGAGTCCGGACGTGGCCGGCGCGGAGGACCTGGATTCCTACGGCCGCTGGACCACCGATCCGCAGTATGGAAATGTCTGGGTTCCCAACGAAGATCCCGGCTGGGCGCCCTACCGTGAGGGCCGCTGGGTGGACGAGCCCTACTACGGCTGGACCTGGGTGAGTGCCGATCCCTGGGGCTGGGCTCCGTATCATTACGGCAACTGGTATATGAGCCCCTTCGGCTGGGCGTGGTATCCGGGTTCCATCTATGGGCGCCACTACTGGAGGCCGGCGATGGTCGGCTTCTTCGGCTGGGGCGGCGGCATAGGCGTGGGCTTCGGATTCGGGTTCGGCAACGTCGGCTGGGTTCCGCTGGCTCCCTTCGAACGCTTCCACCCCTGGTATGGGCGCGGATTCAACAACACGACCATCGTCAACAACGTGACCGTGGTGAACAATTTCCGCAATGCGCGATTTGTCAACGGCCGCAACGGCGTGACCAGCGTCAACGCGGCCGATTTCGGCCGGGGCCGCGCCATCAATTCGAATAACTTCGTGCGGGCATCGAATAGCGACCTGGCGCGGGTGGGCTCGGTGCAGGGCAGGCTGCCTTTCACTGCGTCGGCCGATGCCCGGCGTATGTCGGACGCGCGAGTGAACACGCAGTCGATGCCGCGGGTGAATGCCAACACCAGCTTCGCCCAGCGCAGCCCGGCTCAAGTTACGCCCCAGCGGGCCTCGCAGGGATTTTCCCAGGGGCCGGCACGCCCGGCGCAGAACAATAGCAACGGAAATCCGGGCGGCTGGCGGACCTTTGAAGGCAACCGTCCCAGTGCGCCAACGGTGATCGGCGGATCTGGTAATAACGGGCGCGTGGCCCCTCTTCAGCCCCCGGCCGTGCGTGAGAGTGCGCCGCGCCAGAACTACCAGCAGCCGGTTCGCATCAGCCCGCCCATCGTGCGCGAACGCAGTCCTGCACCGCCGGTGAGTCGGCCCCAACCGTCCGGTGGAGGATACAGCGCCCCTCGTCCGCAGAGCGGCGGTGGTGGCGGCAGCCGCGGTAGCGGCGGTGGTGGCGGTGGTGGCGGCAGCCGCAGCAGCAGCGGCCACAGTAGCGGTGGCAGGCGATAACGGATTTCTTGGATTTTTCTTCCCTCAAGAAGGCCCGGTGGTGATGTCGAATCAAACCACCGGGCTATTTTTTTGAGGTTGTTCCGAGGTTTGAAAGTCGCTCGGGACCGTCAGTTGCCCCTCGCCTGGCTAAGCGTGGAGGCCACCCGCGAGAAAATCTGGCTCACGGAATTCGCCACGGGAGGAAAGCCCGCAACCGCGGAAACCGCCACAAAACCAGCCATGAGAGCGTACTCGATGAGGTCCTGCCCAGAGGAGTCGTGCCAGATCTTAACGCGGTAAACGAGGTTCTCGATCTTGTTCATGAAATATTCTCCTTGGGCCACTGGAACGAGGATAAATCGCCAGAAGTACCATTGCCAATCACCCAAAGATACTAAGGAAAGACATCGGCAGCCTCGATGGTTAAACGAAGCCACTGAGCTATCAGTTGGATGCAGTTAGTGAGTCCGCTTGAATCCGGCGAGATTTACGGAAAAGGTACTAAGCATGCCCGACAGCCGTCGGGAACTATCTCTATGTTGGAACACCGATGGTCAATTCCCCGAGGGCTTCTCCGCGCTTTCGATGACAAGGATTTCGACCGGACCTCTCGTCGATTCCAGTTTGAGTCCGAGCTGTTCCTGAATGGCCGTGAATAGGGAGGGTCCATCTGGATTCGGTGGCGAACATCTCCATGGAAATGTTCTGTCCCGTCAGAAGACCCGGCGTCTTGCTCCAGGTGGGACCGGTGGCAGCGGTGGTCGGCTGAAGTCTCGGACCGGATTTCCCTACGACCACCGAATAGATCGGAAGCTCTCGTGTTTCGCGGTGAAGTCTGAGGTGAAAGCGTTCGGCTAACAGCGCCTGAATCAAAGCCATCAACTGATCGCCGCTGAGGTTTCCGGCAAATGCCTTTCAGCGTTACGCCGCTTGCCGTGAAGCAGATCCGGGACTTCGTTACATCTGGCGGCGGCTGTTCCAGGGAGGCGGGGCCGGAGCGGCCTGCGACTGTGGCGGAGTGGTTACTCCGACATGCTTACCTGGGGTCATACCTAGTTCCAGATAGCCAGGTATCCGCGCCATAATTAAAAGCGTCTTCCTTTTATCCGCTGTCCGCTATGTTAGGCAAGCGCTTCAAGCTTGAACGCGCCACGGTTGCGATTCAGTACATCGATGGCAAACGTCGCGTAGTCATCATTCCAGTTGGGGAGATTTTCAAAGTAGTCTCTGAGCCCAACCAAGAGGGCCTGGTAAACGTGAACCGGGATAGCCAGATCTTTGAAATGTTCGCGGTCGATGTGGAGGCGCGTGGAACCGAGATGAAAGACCCCGAAAGCGAAGGTCATCGCGAATCCAGCCGCAGCGCCACTTCCAGCTAGTCTCAAACTTGACCACTACCACCAAAGGTCCAGCAGCGCGTGACGGATCGCCTGTGGGAAGGTCCGACCTCGTCGCGTTGCTGGAAGCCGACGAACGGGGTTAGAAAGAGCGGCATAGAATAAACCAAGAGAAGGAGCATTGAAGTGACGATCCAGAAACTACTCTGCGCTGCGCTTGTGCTGGGATCAGCCTTGGGATTGTTGGCCGCCGACGCATTCACCGGAAGTTGGAAACTGGATGTCACGAAATCCACTTTCGCAAGCGATCGTCCGGCGCCAAAGGAACTCACGCTCACGTTCACGGAACAGGGCGCCAACCGTACCCAAACCCTGAAGGGCATTGCCGCCGACGGAAGTGCGACCTCTACGGCGTGGACAGCGCCGATTACCGGCGGGGCCGCGATCTTTCCCGCAGGTCAGGGCCCGAACGGAGGTGCCTCCGTGAAGGTTATCGATGACAAAACCCTAGTGATGACCCAGAATCCTCGGTACGGCAACGCGGGCGCCAGCCGCACATACCAGGTCAATGCTGACGGAAAAACGTTAACACTGACTCAAACACGGGAAGATGGGCACGACAGCGCCAAGATGGCGTTCATTCGCCAATAAGTGAGAATTCAAGGTAGCCTGCCACCCAACTTTGTGAAGATCCACCGGAGCCTACATTGCGGCGAATTCTGATCGCGATAATCAGCGGAGGGATGTTTGTTGCTATTGTCGAGTGGCTGAACCATGTGGGTGTGGCGGCCATACAGACGTTTGCGCTCCTCCTGCCTGGGATTGTCGTGGCATGCGTATCGCCAGATGCGGCGTGTGGCTCAAAGGGTGATCTCCATCCTCCCGGCGTCCTCGCAGTAGCGGTTCTGAATATTGTCAACGTTGCTTTTTACGGCGGATTGATTTACTTAGTCTGGACCGTTGTCCGGGTCATTCGACAAAATTCAAAGTAGCCCACTACCTAACTACGGGTAGTGGTTCAGTTTGAACTTGCCGCCCGCGCTGGCCGGGTCGCCTTCGGTTCATTGGCTTCCAATACTCCCACGATTTCCTCGACGCTCCAGATGTGATCCGTAATTCCCGCCTTGACTGCGGGCGTAGTTCCGAGCGTCGTGTGCTTGCGCCCGTAGTTGTAGTACATCATGTACAAAGCCACGCTAGCGACGTGATTCTCAAGCTTCTTAGAGAAACCGTTGGTCAGGCGCGTAAACCTCCGCATAGACATTCTCATGGTCAAGTTCTGCCGTTCGATAAAGCTGGTTGAGATGTGCTTTTCGTCGGGGTTGCCGATCTTGGGTTTCTTCTCGCATCCGATGCACTCAGGCGGGCTGTACTTGCGCGCTGGTCCGCTTTCATCGACACTGCCCCCGTAGATCTTGTGCAACTGTGCATAATCGACTTCATCGTCAAAGTACTCAGCAACAGCATGGAAGTAGAATTTCAGGCCATCGGTCGTTAGCTGGATGCGATTCGCCAAGCGGCTCTTGAGATCCTTCACGAACGCCCGCGCGGTGTGCCCGTCCCGGTTGCCGACGATCCAGGTCGGGATCAGTTTCGTATCGGCGTCAATGGCTACCCAGGTCCACACGTCGCCTGCCCCTTCGTTTTCCTTGGCGATATTCTCGGTGACGTTCTTCTGTTTGGCGTAGCAGAACGACCACGCTTCATCTGCCTGTATCCGCTCACAGGTCAGATTCCGCATCGAGCGATCCATGTAGGACGAACACGACGCACCGATCTCAACCAGAAGCTTCAGAACGGTGTTCTTGGCCGCGCCGGTCATGCGAACCGTGCTGTTAATCGAATTGCCTTCAATGAGGCACCGAATCACCTGAGCACGACGGCCTGTATCCATGCGGTTCATACTATCTATTATGCTTGCTCGTGCATGCTTAGTCAAGTTAAAATTGTGTCCCTGGATGAAGATCCTCCTTTATTTTGTTGGTTGCAGGTCTGTGGAAGGGGGTATACTAATGCGTCCCACGAACGAGCCTGTTGGTGAACAGTATAACGCGCATGTTATTCTGGTTCAAGTGGAAAATATAACGTGAATGTGATACCGTTTAGGAGAGCGGAGTTTTCCGTCTACTCTTTCGTTGAGGGCGACGGACGAACTATCGTTGAGCGATGGTTTGACGAGAACGGGTTACAGGCTACGGTCTGGTCTGAAGTATACGCGTTGTGGGATTTCTATAGAAGCTACGGACCGGACTCGATTCGATCAAGCATATTCGATTTGGAGGAAGGGTTTCATGGTCTGTCAGTCCCTCGCAGTTCTGGATTCTGTCCGGTTTTCAAATTTGGCCCTTTCGACGAACTCACGGAGATTACTTTTTTAGCGGGCGCGAGGTGGGACGACAGAAAGAAGCAACTAAGGCCGTATAGTGCGCTAGGGACGGCGAAGGAAAACCTTGAGGTTTTATTGGCCGATCAGCGAAGGAGGCGTCGTGGATAAATTACTTGAGCGACTGAAAGATATCGAAGATCCTGAGGCACGATCTGCCTATGCTGATGCGGCAACAAACGCCTTTCTCACGGCGCAGATGAAAGAGCTGCGCGAGGCCAGGGGTATGACGCAGGAAGAGCTTGCTGAAGAGATTGGAACGCAGCAATCTGGCATCTCTCGTTGGCAGAATACCGGATACGCGAATTGTAAGATTGGCACTCTCAGGAAGTTTGCGAGAGCCTACGGAGTTCGGTTGCGTATCACCTTTGAAGAGTTCGGAACGTTACCCCAAGATATTGGGGGATTCACTAAGAAACGACTGGTGCCGCGAAAGTTTGAGGATGATCCGGCCTTCAATCCACAGGCTCTTCGCCGCAGATACCGCCAACGGGGGGTTAAGCGGCGTGGTTCGAAACGCACCTCGGCGCTCCAGTCTGTACCCCGCAAACCAATCGAGAAGGCGCGCCTTGGTTTTGCTTCGGATCAAGAGGTAGCTGCGGCCAATGGATCCGGGAACAATTCAACCTCGGATTACATGCCGCCCGTTGGCGGTGCGAATAATTCAGTAGGTCCGATAGGGAATAGGGTGATGTATGGAAGGTCCTAAACCGAACGAGCTAGCAAAGTTGCCGTTTGAAGAGTCAGAAGAGGGGATGGCATACATCTATGCAAACATCATCAACTACAACTGGACGCTGACCGATGTCCGGCTTCGCTTTGCCGAACTGGTTCACGTTACTAACCCTGAGGACCCTACATGGGATAGCCAATACAAAACCATTATGGAGAAGGTGTCCGTCACAATCCCGTGGTATCAGGCGAAGGAGTTGAGAAACATGCTGGATCGACTCGTGCGCGGTTATGAAGAGAAAAATGGTGAGATTAAGACGCCGTCGCTATCCGATCCAGCATCCGAACGAAAGCTTTAATCTATCGCTTCCATCGCGCCTCAGCGGCCTTCTTCGCTATAGCCTTCCGCTTCCGGTCCGAGAGCGACTTAGCCCTAGCGATCCCACCCTTGGAGGCTCCCAGCTTGGATAGCGCCACGGCTGCGGCGTTCCGCTTGTCCTCGGGCGGGGTAGCCAG